>Ga0315906_10004530_pt1 | contig 17840 bp, 16 predicted proteins | sample LakEriMetagenome_4_FD_203526 | JGI IMG/M metagenome (GOLD analysis project Ga0315906, IMG submission 203526) | Freshwater fungal communities from buoy surface, Lake Erie, Ohio, United States - Buoy 2 MA122 | ecosystem: Environmental > Aquatic > Freshwater > Lake > Lake biofilm | place: USA... | reverse complement strand
AATGAATGTTTTGTAGAAACTGGATTTCCCTGTTCTTCTCTTCCTGGTATTCTCGCAGATTCTCTGCGAAGAAACCCAAAGTGACTGCTGCAAACAACATGAAAAATTCCGCAAAATATTGCTTCCAATTTTTACTGCTGCCGATGGACTGTTTATCCATTTCTGAAAATTAAAAAAACAAAAATGAAAACTGTAATTAAACCCTGTAGAAGTCTGCTCTCCAATTTTGAATTGCTTGCTTGATTTGCTTACCAGACAAATTTTCGTCTGCTGCCTTTTGTGCCAGAGCTGGAAACTCTGCATCCGATGCAAAACGTAGTGCAACAACCTGCCCCATACGCAAACGGGCATCCAACGGTTTGCCTGTCAACATAAAATGACGCAAAGCCTCTTCAGCTCTTATTCCTCTGTCTTGCGCCTTTAATGAATATGTCCTCAACATGGCGCCCAGAAACAACAAAATTAAAAACACAATCACCAACAATGCAGCACTGTAATGGGTAGCAGGAGTGCTTTTGAAAAGATTGACAATACTACCAATTAATCCCGCAACCACCAACGGTGCAGTTACATAATGATACAAGGGATGCATTCTACCGTGGTTGCTGAAATTCTGTTCTGACATAATTAAATATTTGTGCGTTAAAAATACGATTATAAAAATGAAAAATTATTTTAAACTGACACACCTGAACCCAGTATGCTCCAAACCTGTATCAGGCGATGTCTTCATCCTGGCCGATACACGATAACTGCAACAATAAGAAACATCACATAAAAAAGAACCACCCCTTACTACTTTTTTGGGAACCATAGGTTCATCAGGGTCAAATCCTTTAACTGGACCTTTTGGATTGGTATTAATTGTTGATGATTGAAATTGATAATAATCCGATTGATACCAATCACTGCACCACTCCCAAACATTACCTGCCATATCATGTAACCCATAACTATTTGCTTCAAATGATTTTACGGGTGCAACACCTAAATAGCCATCCCAACCTGTATTCTTCATGGGGAATTCACCTTGCCATGTATTTGCTTTTGGCTGGTTAACTGTAATTGATTCTCCACCCCAACTAAACGGCTTTTTCTCTTTACCTCCTCTGGCTGCAAACTCCCATTCGGCCTCGGTAGGTAATCTTTTACCTGCCCATACAGCATAGGCCATTGCGTCTTCCCATGAGACCTGGACGACTGGATAATTTTCCTTCCCTTCAATAGTACTATTTGGACCTTGCGGATGTTTCCAGTTAGCCCCTTTTGTCCATTTCCACCATGCAGATGGATCAGCTAGATTTACTTTATTTATTGGCTGAAAAAATACAAGAGAGGAGGGTTGGAAATTATTATCCAGCGGTTTTATCGCCCCAGGCGGCAACTGTTTTTTTAAAACCTCCCAATCGGGTTGTTGCTCAGCTGTAGTAACATATCCAGTGGCATCGACAAACAATTTGAATTGCTTGTTGGTCACTTCGGTTTCATCCATCCAAAATCCATCAACTTTCACTGTATGCAATGGGTATTCGTCTGGCCGGCCTGTTTTATCTGCACAGCCCATACTGAATTTGCCCCCTTTAATAAATACCATGCCATCGTGCTCCGCATTTGTTGAAGAACGATGTACATCAACGGCTTGTTTGGGTAAAACAGTAATACTGGTGAAACCAACAAAACAGATTATCAAAAACGACTTCATTCCATTTCAAATTTTGTTATGGCGGGTTTATAACCAATTCGCATGGTATTGACAATCAAACTATCGCCCTTCTGCATTTGAATTTTTTCACCATTGTATACTTTCCATGTTTTTGGTGCTGGGACTTTCACTCCATTTCTGTTGCCATAAACCAAACCAAAATCCCAGGTTTTAATTTCATGCATTTCGGTAGCATAGTTGGCTCCTTGTTTTAAAAGCTGATAACCTATTGATGCACCTTGAGTGCGACAAGAAAGCGTTACATTTTTACCTCGAACTGTAACTGTTACTTTTTCAGTATGTGGCACACTATCCTGTCCATTCCACATCTGCTTTATCATCTCTTTCTCTGGTACTTCAGCCATATCGCCTACTTCTGCAATCCATGTATTTAACGCCGATCTTAATTCATTTAATTTATCAGCATATAAAATATCATTACCCAGATTTTTAAATTCATAAGGATCGCTTTTAACATGATAAAGTTCTTCCAAGGGCTTGGTCTTAAACCAATTCATTTGCTCGGTCGTAAGCTTACCCTCTTCCTTATATTTCAAAATATCGTTCATCATTGGAATACTCAACCTGAATTCAATTGCCTGATAATTTATTTTATCCGGCATATAATTATATACATACCTGAAAGCAGTATCTCTTACCATTCTTACACGATCGTATTCTGTATCCATTCTGTCGCGCGCAGCAAAAACATAATTTCTTTTTTGCTTTGATTTTTGTTTACCTAAAAAAGCCTGGCCTTGCATGTAAGCCGGCACTTTGATTTTCGCTAATGAGAGGATGGTAGGTGCGAGATCTACAGCACTAATCAAATCATTGTTTTCACTTCCTGCAAAATCTCCCTTTGGAAACCTAACAATAAACGGAATATGAGTACCACGCTCCAATACCTCTCTCTTCATCCATGGAAGTACACCTCCATGGTCACTAAAAAAGAAAATATAGGTATTCTCATATTCACCTTCTTTTTTTAAACGATCAAGTAATTCACCAACCTGTTGGTCCATTCGCTCAATGTTGGTATACATTCTAGCAAGATCTTTTCTTACATTATTGGTATTGGGATAAAGAGCCGGTACATCGACTGATTGCGGATCTACCAGAAGACTGTCTTTTCTGGCAAATTGCTGCGACTCATGTGTGATGAAAAAATTATAGACCGCAAAAAATGGTTGTCCCACTGCTCTGTTAGTGTGTGACGCAGCTGAACTGCTTTCATCCCAAACCGTTACAGGTGTTTCAAATTGATAATCTTGCTTCTCATTGTTTGTACAATAGTACCCTTGCTTTCTAAGGTACTCAGGAAAACATCTAACATAAGCAGGAATTACAGCTGAATAAGATGGCACTGGTTGATACTTAGGATCACCAATCGTTCTCATGTGGTGCGTACCAATAGAAGTTTGATACATGCCAGTAATTATAGCAGATCGACTTGGAGCACAAACTCCGGCAGTTGTGTACACACGGTTAAACTTTACGCCTTCCTGAGCAAGCTGATCAATATTGGGAGTACGAACCTGACTTGCACCATAAGCTCCAATATAAGGGGAAATATCTTCGCAGGTTATCCAAATAATATTGGGCTGCTTGCTTTTCTTCATTTGTGTAAACCCATGAAAACAAAGCATGACAAACAAAAGTGTAAGTAATCTTTTCATTTTGGCTAATTCTCAATTATCAATTTAAATCATATTTAGGATAAATCATTGTTCTTAGGTTGATAGTATTCATCAATCCGAATTTGATTGTTTAGATTGCGCATATTATTCAAAAGGATAAGAAAATGGAAAAGCGAATTAAAGATATCATTGATCATTTCAAGTTTGAAATACTTCCAGTAGAAGGCTCCTTCTTTAAACAGACCTATCGCTCTTCTATCTTGAATGAAGAAGGTGCGCCACTTGGTACGGCAATGATTGGGATGTACTGTAATTCACCTTTGAGTTTTTCCAGCTTTCATAAATTAACCCAGGACGAAACCTGGCATTTTTATTTTGGCGACCCGCTTACAATTTATCTATTGCATGAAAACGGAACATTTGAAGAAATCACCATGGGTTCAAATTTCGAAAAAGGTGAACTGATACAGTTTACAGTCCCTGCTGGTGTTTGGCAGGCCGGATGCACAAAAGAAGGTGGACAATTCTCGGTTTTTGGTTGTACGCTTTCGCCAGGTTTCACCTCAAGCTGCTTTGAAGCGGCAACTGCAGCATACCTAATTGAAAAATTTCCTAACCAAAAAGACATCATCCTCAAACTATGCACCAATGGCAATGAAACAAAAATGCCTGAAGGTTACTAATTGCTGAAGAACTAAAAGTTCTATTTTTAAATAATAATCGATATAAATAACACACCTTATCATTGGTAGACTATAGCAGCTCGCAGAATTTCACCAAATGCTCAATGGTGGAATTCTCAGCATAAAAATATTTTATTTACTGTCTGCTTATTTTTTGCTGGGTTGCACTGTAAGAACAACCGGCCAAGATGTTTTCTACTTGGATGCACAAAATGATTTTCTGAACTACAAGGGGCATGGTACAGATAAATATTTTACTGGTGGAATTTCATGTGGGGGAATGATTCAATTGAAAGATAAACAAACTCATTACTTTACTATTGCTCTTGTACAGAAAACATATACACCGAGTAATATTAGATTACTACCTGAAGAATTGAGCCCATCAGATTACCCCTATGCTGGAATTACCTATCTAAGCATAGGATATCTGGTTTTTAATGTTAACAATACATCATACACCAAAGGAACATTCTCTTGGGGCAACAATGGTTCTTTATCAGGAGCAAGTCTTTTACAACGAGAGCTGCATAAGATTATTGGCGACCGTGAGCCGATGGGATGGTCGTCTCAATTACAACTGGGGAATATTGCTCAAACCCAGATTGAACACCTCCATTCACTTCTAAATACAAATTGGCTAAATGTGAATACGAATGCCGCCATGGAAATTGGTAATACTTTTAACAACTTCAGTTTAGCAATGGAATTTAAAATCGATCGAAGTAAAGATTCGTTTATCGAATTCTTTAGTAAAAAGATAAATACATACACAAAACCACATATTAGCATTTGGGCTAAACCTAAATTAGAATTTGTTATAGATAACCGACTATTACAAAGCAACCCAAAACCATCTGGCGTTTCTCCTCGAAATATCAATAAACTCATTTATCATTCAAGTGTTGGCATCAGCTTTCAGATGAAAAAGTTTTTAATTTCATTGATTCAACACTACAATACACCCGAATTCAATACTGCAATGTCACATGCATATGGAGAAATTGGAATTCAATTGAACTTATGAACAAAGAATCTGTTATGGTTTGTTAACTTTGCACCCGCATGAAAGCAAACGCTGAACTTTTCCAAAAGGCTTCCTCTTTTCTTGAACAGGTATACAATGAACTTGATCTGCCTGCATTGGAACAAAGATTAGCGGATGTAGAGCAAGAAATTGAATCGACAGGAACCTATACACATACCTTCGAAGAGCTAGAACATGGTGCTCGAATGGCATGGAGAAATAGCAATCGTTGCATAGGACGTCTCTACTGGAAATCCTTGGTGTTGAATGACAAAAGAAATATTTCTACTACAGCTGAAGTTTTTGATGCACTTGAAGAACATTTGAGCAAAGCGACAAACAACGGAAAAATTCTACCCCTCATTACAGTGTTCCCTCCACAACATGCTGATGGCAATACTCCATTTCGAATCTGGAACAAAAACCTGATCAGGTATGCTGCTCATGAACAAGCTGATGGATCACTAATAGGTGATCCTGATCAACTTGCATTTACAAAACTTTGTAAAAGATGGGGATGGAAGGGAAACAATTCTGCTTTCGACTTACTGCCCATCGTTGTACAAGAAAATGGAAAACAACCTGATTGGCATCCTCTTAAACCAGAACTTATTCTGGAAGTAGAAATAGAACATCCCGATCATCAATGGTTTGCGGATTTACAACTCAAATGGCATGCTGTTCCACTTATATCTGATATGGTACTTGAAGTTGGTGGCATACTTTATCCTGCAGCACCTTTCAATGGATGGTACATGGTGACTGAAATTGGTTCGAGAAATCTCGGCGACGAAAAACGATATAACCAATTGCCAATCATTGCAAATAAATTAGGGTTGAACACCGACAAATCAAATCCATTCTGGAAAGACAAAGCATTGGTGGTACTAAACGAAGCTGTTCATTTCTCTTTTCAAAAAGCAGGTGTTACACTTGCTGATCACCATGCAGCATCTGAACAATTCATGAAGTTTATTAGAAATGAGGAAGGGGAAGGCAGATCGGTTAAAGCAGATTGGGCGTGGATCGTGCCGCCACTATCAGGTTCAACACTTAAAGTATTTCACCATGAATACGACAATGAAGTAATCAGTCCCAATTTTTATTATAACCATAATGCATGGACAACTTCACCACAAAAAAGCAAATGCCCTTTTCACAAAGACACTATCTAGGGAATACATCAAGAATGAATAATTAAATAATACAAGGGCATTCCAATTGTAATATTAAATGGGAAGGTAACCCCAAGCGCCATCGGTATATACAAACCTGGATCGGATTTAGGTGCAGCCAACCGCATAGCAGCTGGCACAGCAATATAAGAAGCACTTGCAGCCAAGATCGAAAATATAAATCGATTACCTACATCAGCCGTAATGTTTTCACTCAATAAAGCAACCACACATCCGTTTAGCAATGGAATAAAAATTGCAAAGAGAAATACAAATAATCCGTGCTGCCTAAATGTAGAAAATCGCTTTGCAGTAATCATTCCCATTTCCAACAAAAAGATAGCAAGAAACCCTTTAAAAATATCATTTGTAAAAGGTTTGATGCCCTCTGCTTGTCGGGAATCTGAAATAATACCAATCAATAAACTACCCATAATCATCAATACACTTCCATTGGATATTGCATGCGTAATGATGCTCTTAAAACTAACCTCAGTACCATACTCCTTTTCAAATTTCTTGATCAAGACAAAACCCATGATGATTGCAGGAAATTCCATCAATGCCATTACCGCAATCATGTGCCCTCCAAAATGAACAGATTGCATTTCTAAAAATGTGGCAGCGGAAACAAATGTAACTGCGCTGACTGATCCATAAGAAGCAGCAATAGCTCCTGCATTACTAACACCTACTTTCAGCTTAAGAATAAAGAAAGTATAGAGAGGAATCACTGTTGCCAACAAAGCACCAAAAATTAAAGAATACCAAATTTCAGAAGTCAGCTCACTGTGCTGTAATTCTTGTCCACCTTTAAACCCAATAGAAAATAACAGGTATAAAGAAATGAATTTGATGGATGGTGCCGGTATTTCTAAATCACTCTTTATTAGAAATGCTACAATGCCTAAAACAAAAAACAATAAAGTTGGATTGGTGATATTTGATAACAACACTTGAAAGTTCTGAGCAGCGTCCATAGTTCTATCTTATTTTCTCAAATTTTAATCGCTTACCACATTGACTGGCAATTACCACATCATCATTAAAAACTATTTGACCATTTACAAATACACTGTTAATTGATGCATGGAAGGTGTAATCAAGGAAAGGCGACCAACTACATTTATATTTAATATTTTCTTCAGTTACCCTATACTTTTTATTTAGGTCCACCAATACTAAATCAGCAAAGTACCCTTCTCTGATATATCCCCTTTCTTTGATTCGGTATAAATCAGCTACACCATTACTCGATTTCTTCACTACATCTAACAAGCTGAGCTCTCCCCTGAAATAAAATTCCAGCAAAGCCAGCAAAGCATGTTGCACCATGGGACCACCTGGTTTTACCGTATCATATAATCCAATTTTTTCACCAATCGTATGCGGAGCATGATCTGTAGCAACTATATCAATTCGATTTTCTTTTAAAGCTTGCAATAAGGCTTTATTATCAGAGAGTGATTTAACCGAAGGGTTCCATTTAATCAGATTACCCAAATGCTCGTAATCATGCGTATTAAAAAATAAATGATGTATCGTGGTTTCAGCAGTGAGGCGCTTTGATCTTAATGGTTGATAATTATGAAACAGTTTAGCTTCTGCACCTGTGGACACATGTAAAAGATGAAACCTGGTATTGTGCTTTTTAGCTAAGTCGACAATTTCTTTCGTTGAAGTATAACATACTTCTGAAGACCTAATGATACTGTGGTAATATGGAGGAATGAACTCTTTAAATTTATTTCTAGCGTTATCATAGTTTTTCTTAATGAGATAATCATTCTCTGAATGCAATGCAATCAGATGTTCAGAAGAAGAAAATATTTTTTCCAGATAGTCAAGTGAATTACAAAGTGTTGGATGGGCTTCATCAAAATACAATCCATCATCAGTCAATCCACAAACATCTTCTGTACTCACTTTTAAAGCTTCATCTAAATTGTCTTTCGACAATCCCATAAAAAATGAATAATTAGCCAAGCTACTGTTTGAAGCAATTTCATATTTCTGTTCTAAAACATCAACCGACAGTACACTAGGCACTGTATTGGGCATATCCATTATAGAAGTAATGCCTCCAGCAACTGCAGCTGCTGATTCGGAACTCATATTACCTTTGTAAGTCAGTCCAGGCTCCCTAAAATGAACATGTGCATCAATCATTCCTGGCATCAGTAACAGTTCTTCCCCATTAATTTCATCAAATGCCAGTGTTGGAGAAAGGGAAATATTTGAAGCTATCTTCTCAATCCGTTCTCCTTTTATATAAACATCAGATATAAATTCTTTTCCATCATCAACTATCCTGATATTCTTAATAAGTTTGTGTTTCATCATCATGGGTTACAATAATCACAAAATGTAGGATCTTCCTGTAGTTTAAGGTTTGGATAATACCGAAGCTCTTTATACCCGCATTTTTTACATACGTATTGATGCGCCAGCGTGGATTTTGTTGGTTGACTGCACAACGAACAAGGTAACCCAGCCAGCACATCAGACACGTTATAACCAGGAGTAACACAGCCCGGACATGTAGACTTGATGTTTTTCATAAGCTTATGGCAAGCTTTCTCAATAGTCTTAATACGTGTTGGATTATACAGGGCACGCATATCGGTTTGGACAAGTACCGTTTTAGCTTTGTATGTTAATTCCTGAAACACACTTAATAATTCATCTTTTGAAACTATCCCTTTCACAAATGCCGGTGCTTGAACACCAACAGGAGAAAGGATCAGGGCATGTGATGGAAATAAAGATTTCTCTGCAAATGCCAAAAGCTCTTCTTGTGATCGAACTTCAGCTGAACCAAAATTCGTATCAGTAGTAATTTCTCGAGCCACAATCTCTAGATCGTTCTTCTTGTCCTTAAACATCAAAATTTCATCTGCAGCTGGAACAAAAAATAATGTTGGATGTGGACCAAATGATCCTTCACTTGCTATAGCTAAATCAAGTCCAGTATGCTCCATACCCATTTCAGCTTTTCTGCGCAGCGTCTCAAGTGGACCATCTTTCCTTTCTACCTCACCTGTAAATGTGCCAAAAACATCAGTATCTAAATCTTCGGATACAAATACATTCAATCCCAGTTCTTTTTTCAATACAGGTGTAATCACTTGCTCTTTTTTATGTTTGGTCGCAATCACTATTTTTCTTCCCTCAAACATCAACTTGATTTATTTAAACGTTTAACCAACAACAGTAAGCCAATGACAAAAAGTCCACTTATGAGCTGATCATAAATCATGACCGCAAAATTGTATTGATTTTACCATATATTTTTATTTATATTTATAATTATAATCATTTATATTTTTTATGAACTATACACTACATCAATTAACAATATTCTTGAAAGTGGTAGAAACACAGAGCATAACCAAGACTGCTGAAGCCTTACATCTTTCCCAACCTGCTGTGTCGATTCAACTGAAAAATTTTCAAGAACAGTTTTATATACCACTCGTAGAAATCATTAACAAAAAGGTATACATAACAGAGTTTGGACTCGAAATTGCTGAGTCGGCAAGAACTATCTTAAACGAATTAAGTACAATCGATCAAAGACTACACAAATACAAAGGGCTACTGACTGGCACCATTAAATTTGCTTCAGTATCTACAGGGAAATATGTCATTCCCTATTTTCTATCAGACTTTTTAAAAAAACATGAAAATATTGAGTTGAGGCTTGATGTATCAAACAAAACAAAAGTCATTGAAGCTTTAGAAAAAAATGAAACAGATTTTGCATTGGTCTCAGTATTACCAGACCATTTACAACTCAATAAAATTGAACTGATGCCGAATCTTTTGTTCCTGGTGGGTAATACTGAGGGGTTTAAAGAACATACATCAGCCAATAAATTGATATTAGAATCGCTACCACTTATCTACCGAGAAGAAGGTTCTGCCACCAGAAATGCGATGGAAAAATTCATAGAGAAAAATAAAATTAAAGTCAGAAAGAAAATACAGCTAACCTCCAATGAAGCTGTGAAACAAGCAATCATTGCCGGTATTGGTTATTCCATTATGCCCTTGATTGGAATTAAAAATGAATTAAAGAACAAACAACTTCACATTATTCCAGTAAATGGATTGCCGTTAAAATCTACATGGAATATTGTTTGGCTAAAAAATAAAAATTTATCGCCAGTTGCTAAATCTTTTGTAAAGAAAATAGAAAGCGACAAAGCAAAAGTCATCGAAAAATACTTTGTCACTTCTATCGGTAAATAAGAAAATGTTTTCTTTAATTAAAACTCCACAATAAACCCAATCGTAGGAAGTAGTGTTCCATCTAGATTTTGAAGCAAGACAGGTGTTGCATTGCTTCCATCCATTCTAACAGGCTGCCCGTCAGTCGACTCAAACGATGTATTATCTGCAGTTCTTTTGAATGTATAGTTAGGAATACCTGCACTCTTAGATGAATAGAAATTGGTTATGTCTAAGAACAAATCAAGTGTAAGCTTTCTATAGTTCCACTTCTTATCAATACGAATATCACCCGAATGGAATGCTGGTAGTCGCAATGTATTCACCTGGTCAAAATTGAAAACACCTGTTCCCAATGTAAGGTAATTCAAACGACTCTGCTCAAGATTGTATGGTGTATAAGGTGCTTCTCCCTGGTACCTGAACTTTACACCCAATTCCCAGTTGCGCTTAAACTTATATCCTAAAGTAGCGCTGATCAAATGTCTGTTGTCCCAATTCGCCGGAACAAACTTCCCATTCAACCCACTGAATTCGCTTCGGTAAAAAGTATAACTGAATACACCAAAAAATCTGTTGGTCAATTTTTGCTGTGCGAAAAATTCCAAACCCCATACCCTTCCTTTACCATTTTGCACGACAGGCTCATTACCAATGGCACCAAATTCTGTACCCTTGTTTCCCAAACTGATTCCATCAATTACACTGACTGGATAATTATTGTAACGCTTGTAAAATCCTTCAATGGTAAATCTAGTTGTTGATGAAGGCAAATATTCAAACCCAGCAACCCAATGTGTGCTCTTGATATAATCATCTGGATTACTAAATGCCTGACCATTGATGTTTGTAGTAAACGCCATTTGGGTAAATGATGGCAATCTGAAATACTGTCCATAACTGGCACTGATGTTCCATTTGTCGGTTATTGCATAACTCAAACTAACACGTGGACTCAACTGCTTCAATAAGTTTTGATTATCTTTCTCGTTATTATTTGCATCTGTTCTCAAACCAGCACTCAATCCTAATCTGTTATTCAATAATCTTCTTCCCGCCTGAACAAAAGCGCCATAACGAAGAAAATTCACATCACTACTGCTGTTCAATGCTATAGCAGGCTTAATGATATTCCCTCGTGCGTCTTTTACCGCATTGCTCACGATTTGAAAAAATGAATTGTCAAATTCAACCAACTGTGCTGTTGCTCCATAACTCAATTTCCATTCTCCATAAGTATTGTTGACATCAAAACGGAACTTGTTTTCTGTCTCGGTACTATTGATGCGAAATGTGCGATCGGCTTCGACAGGATTTTTGTTATCGAGGTATTTATCTGCTCTGTTATTGAGCAAGTTTCTACTCAACGATATATTGATGAAACCTTTGTCGGTCAAACGTTTTAAACTTGTACCAATGGTATAGCTGTTTTGGTTGACAGCTGGACTACTATTGATCACATACAATTTTTCAGGAGTCGCTTCTTTGGGTGCAGCAAAACTGAATTCATCAATTGCGCCAATTCCCAGAAAACTTAAAGTCGTTTTCTTATCGATCTTGGTGGTTGTCTTGAACTGGAAATCCCAGTAATTTGGACGAATCGGCAAATCAATCGCTTGGAACAACAATTGCAAATAACTTCTTCTTGCAGATGCAAGGAAAGTTGTGTTCTTACTCAATGGTCCATCAAATGTAGCAGCTACTTCAGATGCACTCATCCGAATGTTACCTTGTAAACGATTGGCATTACCTGCTTTCTGTTTAAACTGAAAGACAGAACTCAAGGCATTATCATATCGTGCATCAAATGCTGATGTGCTTAAACGCACATCCTCAATAAAACTCACGTTTAAAATTCCTTGAGGTCCGCCTCCACTTCCTTGTGTACTGAAGTGGTTGATGATTGGCACTTCAATACCATCCAGATAAAATACATTCTCACTAGGAGATCCACCTCTGATAATAATATCATTTCTGAAACTTCCACCGCCTATACCTCCACCAACACCGGGAAGTGATTGAATTACTTTACTGATGTCAAAGTTTCCACCTGGATTGGCCTTGATGTCCTCTGTAGTAAGACGTTGAATACTTAAGGGACTTTCGATTGTTGCAACGCGGGCAGAATTTTTTCTGCCGCTGACGACTATCGTATTGAGTTGAGAAGCTTGTGGCTCTAGCTCAACTTGTAAGGTGACTTCATTACCGCTGGTCACAACTAGATTGCTGATGGTCTTGGGTTGAAAACCAATCCCACTAAAACTGATGGCATATGTTCCAGGGATAATCCCCGCAATTCTAAAATTTCCTACACTATCACTGATGGCGCTTTTACCACCTGGAGTCAATTGAATGGAAATACCAGGCAATCCAGCCTGACTGTTTTTGTTGACCACCGCACCACCAATGGCACTAGTTGCCTGAGACATAGATTCTAAAGAAAAGAAAAGGGAGAAAACTACTACCCATAACGCCGCTAACTTCTTGTTCATGATTTTACACTTGTTTAATCGACCAATTAAACAAAATTCATGCCAAAAGGTTGAGCGCCTAGCTCATACTTGTGCTTTTTCAGTATTTTAGATTCAAATCATTTCCCATGCGTTTATCAATTGCCCTTTTTACACTTGTACTTACAGCACAATCATTAGTTATACCAGCTATCGCGCAACAAGATCCTATAATTGATGCTATCATCAAAGAAGCCAATGGTAATTCTCAATTGAAGAGAATGAGTCATGAATTGATGGATGGTGTGGGACCGCGATTGGTGGGTTCAACAAAAATGATGCAAGCCAGTGATTGGGCTATTGCACAATACCAGCAATATGGCATTTCAGCAAGAAGAGAAAATTATGGAACATGGAGAGGATGGGACCGTGGCATTACGCATGTAGATATGATTAGTCCATGGACAAAATCATTAGAAGCAACACAACTCGCTTTTTCTCCATCCACTAAAAAAGCAGTGAAAGGTGAAACCATCATCCTTGCTGATGTTGCTGATTCCATCGCATTTCAACAATGGCTCCCCAACGTGAAAGGAAAATTTGTGTTGATTGCTATGCCACAACCTACTGGCAGACCAGATTACAACTGGAAAGAGTTTGCTACAAAAGCATCGATGGATAAAATGTTACAGGAAAGAAAAGAACAGACCGAAGCATGGCGCAAACGCATCAGTAAAACTGGATACAATAACCGTACGCTTGCAGCTGCATTGGAAAATGCAGGAGCAGCGGGTATCATAGGAAGCAATTGGAGTCAGGGTTTTGGTGTAAATAAAATCTTTGATGCCTATACTAAGAAGATTCCAACTATTGATGTGATGCTCGAAGATTATGGATTACTCTATCGCTTGACTGAATCAGGAGCTGCTCCAATGATCAGTGTGTTGGCTAAATCAAAAGAGTTGGGTGAGGTACCAACATTCAACACGCTAGGTGAAATCAAAGGCACAGAAAAAAGCAATGAGTATGTGATGCTTTCTGCTCACTTTGATTCATGGGATGGTGGAACAGGTGCAACAGACAATGGAACCGGAACGATGGTGATGATGGAAGCGATGCGCATTTTGAAAAAAGTTTATCCTAATCCTAAGCGTACCATTTTAGTTGGACATTGGGGAAGTGAAGAACAAGGATTGAATGGTTCACGTGCATTTGTTGAAGACCATCCTGAGGTGGTTAATAATTTACAGGCATTATTTAACCAGGATAATGGAACTGGAAGAATCATCAACTTGGGTGGTTCTGGTTTTGCAAAAGCAAAAGATTATGTTGGTCGTTGGTTAGCAGCGGTTCCAGGTGAATACAAAGATTCCCTCAAAACAAGTTTCCCTGGAGCACCCGGTGGTGGTGGATCTGATCACGCATCTTTTGTGGCAGTCGGTGCACCTGCGTTTTCTTTGGGCGCACTCAATTGGTCTTATTTCAATTACACCTGGCATACCAACAGAGATACCTACGATAAAATTGTGTTTGATGATTTGCGCAACAATGCTATTGTAACTGCTATTCTTGTTTACATGGCTTGCGAAGATCCAGAGCGCAGTTCAAACGAAAAAGCAGACCTCAAAGGAAATGGTCCGGGTAGTCGTACTTGGCCCGCACAAGTAAAAGCCAAGCGCAGAGGGGGTTATGATCAGTAAACTACTTTCAATGAATAAATGCACTCTCACCACATTTGCCATTTTAATATGTAAAATAGTTTCAGCACAATTTATTACTGACTTTAAAAAACCAGCCACTAACCCATTATTGGGACCAGATTCCAGTTATTCATTTTTTTGTCCAGTTCAACAAAAAGAAGTGAAATGGCAAAAAGCTGATGTATTTAATCCAGCTGCTATTGTTAGAAATGATACTGTTTTTTTATTGTTTAGAGCAGAAGACAACAAAGACGCAAAACTTGGTCACAGAACTTCTAGAATTGGTCTTGCTCATAGCACAGATGGCATAAATTTCAAGCGCTACCCCAAGCCTGTTTTATATCCGGATCTTGATGACATGCAACAATGGGATTATCCAGGTGGATGTGAAGACCCAAGAGTTGTTCAAACTGAAGATGGAACCTATTTAATGTTGTATACCAGCTGGAACAGTAAAGTAGCCAGATTATCTTCTGCGGTTTCAAAAGACTTTATACATTGGAAAAAACAAGGACCTGTTTTTTTAAAAGCACATCAAGGAAAATTCAATGAAGGATGGAGTAAATCTGGATCTGTTATTACCAAGATGGAAAAAGGAAAAATAGTTGCTGCAAAAATGAATGGCAAATACTGGATGTATTGGGGTGAAAATTTTGTCAACCTCGCATACTCTGAAAACCTACAAGACTGGTATCCGCTCTTAGATAAACAAGGTGAACTTTTAAAAGTAATGGAAACACGTCCGTATAAGTTTGATAGTCATCTTGTAGAATGTGGACCTCCAGCAATCATTACTGATGAAGGAATTCTTTTAATTTATAATGGAAGAAATATTGAATCTGACCTAGCAGATCCAAATCTACCCAAGGGTATGTATGCAAGCGGTCAAGCGTTATTCGATAAAAATGATCCAAGTAAATTTCTTAAACGATTGGACCAGCCCTTCATGAAACCTGATTTACCACATGAGATAACGGGTCAGTACAAAGCAGGAACAACATTTGCAGAGGGACTAATTAGGTTTAAAAACCAATGGTTTTTGTATTACGGTACAGCTGACTCAATGGTTGGCATAACCATTAGTAAATAAATCAAGATTATTTCACCAGTTGATTAATCTCTGATTTATTAAATACCAAAGTTTGTGTTGGAAAGGCAAAGTCGATTTTCTCAGCAGCAAACTGCTCATAAATATCAAAGTTGATTTGCTGCAGGATATCCATGTAAATATGATAATGGGGATTATCGACAAAAAACACAACTTCATAATTGAGACTGAAGTCGCCATAGCTTATAAAATGCACCCTATCAAATTTTGTGAACTCGTATTTTTCAATAATAGCTTTGATCATCTCTGGAATCCTTTTCATTTTTTCAAGAGGAGTTCCATATACAACACCAATAGTAAACAATACCCTTCTGCTTTCTAAGCGTTTGTAATTGTGAATTCTAGAACTGGTCAAATTACTATTGGAAATAATGATTTGCTCACCAGATAAACTACGCAAACGCGTGGTCTTGATACCAATATATTCCACCGTTCCTTTTTTATCATCCACTGTAATAAAATCCCCCACCTCAAATGGTCTATCAAAGAAGATGACGAAGTAATTGAAAAGGTCGCCCAGAATATTTTGTGCAGCTAAGGCAATTGCAATACCACCAATTCCCAAGCCAGTCAATACGGTTGTTACATTATAACCAAGATTAGACAAAAACAATAACAACCCAATCGCCCAGAAAGTGATATTCACCACCACCATGATGCCTCCGATTTGTCGCAGTTTTGTCTCTCCATTTTCCTGCTTCATCACCTGTGCCTCTAACACTTTTCTAATCAAGGTGAGTATAAAAGAAATAACAAAGTACAAGGTAACAACACCATAGGCAATGTGCAGCCATTTATCAAATTTTGAATGAAGTGTTAGTAATTCAAGTGCCCAATAAATCAAAAGGACCCTAACAATAGGAATACCAAATTTTTCAACAACCTGCAATGCGATGTCATCCAAGTTGGATTCTGTTTTGCTAACAGCAACTTTCAATCGATGTAATAAGATATTCTTGAACAACCGCAACAACAAAAATCCTACCAGCATAAAGGCAAGTGAAATCAGGTAATCCTTTATGCTGTTCTCCCAATAAACAAGTTCTAAAACCTCTTTCATAAAATGTATTCTGCAACGAAGTTAATCCAAAACCAGAAAACCATTTTGCACTTTCGGCAATAAAATTATTGTATCCACTATCGCGAGCACTTGCATTGATTTGTGCTTGAACACTCATTGAAAACACAATTGATAGCAGAACAAAACATTTTTCACATATGAGAAATTAGTCTGATAAATATAAGATTTTCTCTTTGTAGAATGATGTTTTCACGGATGTCAAGCTCTAAACAAATTGAAAATTTGAGAATTGATGAGAAAGATAAATATTCTAATTGATGGATTTTCAAATTCTGTAATTAACAAAAGCACAGGAAGAACTCTAAAAACAAATTTTATACCCGCAAATAAATCAACAATAATTAAACTTAGAAAAATTAATGGATGGAACTTTAACTGGAATAGAGAGTTTCAAATAAAGTCTCGTAATGTTGAAATTTTGACATTAAAAAAGAACAACTCAATCATTCTTGGATTGATTAGCTATGAAATACTAGAAGATCATTTACACGTACATTTAGTTGAAAGCTCACCAGAAAACATTGGAAAAAATAAAAAATATATAGGGATAGGAAGTAATTTATTTGCGTACGCTTGCTGGATATCAAAAAATAATGGGTTCGAAGGAAATATTAGTTTTTTCAGTAAAACAAGATTAATCAAGCATTATCAATTAACTTTAGGTGCTATTGATTTAGGCAAAGGGAAAATGATTATTCATGAATATCAGTCTGAGTTTTTAATAAATAAATATTTTAGTGATGAAGCAAAATAAATTGTTACTAGAATCCGAAGAAGTTGATTGTTCAGGAGTAATCCCAATGAAGGCTTCAGATAGAAGGTTTTTTAAAAATTATTTCAAAAAACTGAAAGAAGAGAAAAATATAAATACAATTGTCGGCTCCAAGCAAACAATTAAAAAAGTTAAACTCAGTAGTTAGTTTTCACTTAATCCACTTTATAACTCACAAACGCAAACTGCTTACTGTCTTTGCTCCAAGAAGGCACATTGATTGTTCCTTGTCCACCATAAAACACAGGCGTAAGGTCTTTAATTTTTTT
>Ga0315906_10004529_pt1 | contig 17841 bp, 17 predicted proteins | sample LakEriMetagenome_4_FD_203526 | JGI IMG/M metagenome (GOLD analysis project Ga0315906, IMG submission 203526) | Freshwater fungal communities from buoy surface, Lake Erie, Ohio, United States - Buoy 2 MA122 | ecosystem: Environmental > Aquatic > Freshwater > Lake > Lake biofilm | place: USA... | reverse complement strand
ACTCCTAGTTGGTAATTTATATTATTTAACTTTAAATCTAAAAATGACATTTTTTATCTATATTATTAAATTAGAAAATTATTTTTTCTAATATTATTTATATGCCTAAGAAAACGAAAAAAGAGAAGAAGATAAAATTACCAATTGATGAGGAAGAAGTTGAAATGATAGAATCAACCAGTTTGGGGGATAATGACATAAGGAAATATTTACCAGATGCCCCTATTGTAAAATATTCAGAATTAGAAAATTGTAGTAGTATAGATGATATATTACCATCAGAAAAATCATATTGTTTTTTGTTATATGAAGATCAGCCTAATAGTGGTCATTGGGTTGTTATTAGTAGATTTAAAGATATGCTTCAATATTTTGATAGTTATGGCGGCGCCGTTGATAAACCATTAAAATGGACTGATAAGAAGACGAGAAAAGAACTAAACCAATTAACGCCATTTTTAACAAATCTATTTAATAGTTCAGAATTAGATTCTTTTTATAATGATGTTGATTATCAAAGTATGAAAGGATTCGGTATTAATACTTGCGGTCGGCATTGTATTAATTATATATTAAATATGAAAAATAATAATATGAATTTAGATGACTATTATAAGATGATGAAACAGGTCAAAGATATAACGGGACGAGATTATGATGAAATAGTATCTATGGCGATAGATATTGTTTAATATATATTAAATGGTCATTTATATAGGGATAGTTTATATATTTTATATAAATTTTTTTAAATAACTATTAGATAAGGGGATAATAGGGAGGGTTTAGGGAGGGTTTAGGGAGGGTTTATAAGGATAAATTGAATAAGGGGAGGGTAGGGAGGGTAGGGAGGGTTTTAAAATCGCTATAGAAAAAAAAAATAAAAAAAAAAAAAATAAAAAATATATTTTTTTTTTATATATGAGTTTAAAAGACACTCTCCCCTATCCCCACCCTCCCCTACCCTCCCCTTATTCAATTTATTTTGAGGTTTTTTTATAACCCTCCCTAAAAATTTAAATAATAATAAATTCATTATTATTTAAATATAATTGTAATTAAATATCAGGTATTATATATAGTTGTAATTAAACATCTATGCCCTGATCTAAGTCATATTTTATTTTAATATTTTTAGTAATTGGTTCATCATCAATAAAATCAGTTTCATATTCTAATTCTTCATAATATTTTTTCTTTATTAGAAATTCTTTTAATTTTACAATATTAATAGAATACATCATAACACCCCCATTTCTCTTCTTTTTAGTAATATGTTCATAGTCTTTTAGGTCTATGCCGAATTTTGTGCTTGTGCATTCATAAGAATTAAATTTATTCTTTTCTTTCCAATGATTAAATTTATTAAATAATTCAGATGATCCAATTTTTTCAATTTCATTAGATGAATACTCATCAACAAATTCGCATAAAAAGCGTCCTAATATAGGAATATTATGCTCTTTCAATGTTTCATATAAACTTGTAATAGGTCTATCTTTTGTAAAATTTACTTTAGAAATATCTCTAGTATTTAGAAAGTGATAAAAAGCGCCATCAATAAATCCATCATCAATTTCTTTATTTAAAGCAGTGAAATAATCATTGTCATTTGCTATAGTATTGTCGCCGTCAATAGCGCAGAATCTACGATCATTTTCTTCAACTTTAATTGCATTCTTGTTATTTGTTAAAAATACATAGAAGATATTATTAGTATTCTTATAGGCGTCTTTGCCCTTAGGTTCAATGATGTTTTCTTTACGTGTGATTGCATCTTTAATTGCATCATCAAATTCAAAAGCTGTTTTGCTTTTACTTTCATTAACAACAACTAATATTTTGTTTTCTAGTGTAGAATTGAAATTGCCGAATATTTTCTTTACATCAGTCAAAACAACATAATAATTAGAACCTAATATTTTGTTTCCTATATAATCAAATAAAGTATCTTTACCGCATCCTTGAATAGTTTTAAATAATAGGGCGGTTCTAGTTAATTTATAAGGATGTTGAACCATATTAGAAAAACAATCTAAAACATAATCAACAACTTTATCATCGTGATTGCATAAATGTCTAATATGTTTCATCATAAGAGTTTCCATAATATTAACATCATTTATTTTCTTAGTAGAACCAACAAAACCCTTAAAGGTATTATAAATATTTTTTGGCGCATTCTGGCAGGGTAAGAAGTCAATTCTATCATATGTTCTAATATTAGGGTCTTCAAACCATTTTTTAGTAAATGATACTTCTTTTAATTTCATATCTCCTTTAGCATTTTCCGCCATATCAACAATTCGCCTATTTTCATAAGCATCCATAAATTCGTTCTTTTTTCTAATAATAAGACCATCAGCGCTTTCTGTTGCATAAGTAATTGGTTGCATAATTTTGAAATTAATTTTTTCAAATGATTTCTTTTCTAAGCTATAAGGATTTTCTTCTTCTGCTTCTTGAGAATCTTTTATTGTCTCTTCTGAAAATCCTTGATCTAAATCCTTAGTTGAGAAATTAACTTTAAACCCAGTTTTTTCAAAAATAATATTTTCAAATTCTTTTAAGATCTCAGGTTTATAATTTTCTTTAGGCATCATCAAACCATCATAACATAATATAGCGTCATCAGTAATATATCTCTTTTCTTTTGAATATTTAAAAATAATATCTAGTAATTGACATTCAATTTCTTGAAGATATGTAGAACATAAACTACTCTTAACTTTCCATATTTTAACTTCATTGTTAGGACTTTCTTTTAATTTTTTATCGTTAATAATTGTTGTTAGTTTAGGATTTGCAGCCATAATAATATCCCCAATATGTGATAATTCATTTTTAAAATTTGTTAAAAAACTAAAAGCTTTCAATTCAGGTGCTATATTTTCATCCTTTACCCATTCATCAAAAGAACCAAAATAAAATAATCTAATAAATAATCTTTTTGCTGTATCTCTATTTACGTTATAATCAGTCATTACCCGTTGCAACATTTCATTTCGTTCAGTAATATATCTATCTAACATAGGGCATTCAATATTATTATTTTTCAAAATTTGAGATAATAAAACAGGATGGCAATTATCTATATCAATATCAATATATGTTCCTCGTGTTAATGTATGTCGTATTTCTCTTCTGATAGCGCATAATCCTAAAGCTTTAGGAGGCATAACACGCCCATATTTCATTCCCTTAGTTTTCTTATAAGTAATTTGTGCTTTACCTTCTTTAATAATTTTTTTATAACATTGTAATTGTTGTTTTTCATTTTCATAATATACAGTTGATACAGGATTGTTAAAAGTTTTTTTCAAAAGTGTTGATGAAATTAATAAACATAATAATTCATAATTAACAGTTTCATAGAGAGAGACGCCTTCAATAGAAGATTTGAGAGATTCAAGAGTTAAACCAGTTAATGCCATTTATATATATATTATAATAGAAAATAATTCTTTAAGTATTTTTTTAATTAAATATTTTTAAATAATTAATTAAAATAAAAAAACTATATATTTTTTATTTTTAGATATTTAATAAAAAATATCTAAATTATATATATATATGGATACTATTTATAATATCATTTTCCTAAAAAAAGAATGGACTAAAGAAACCTCCCTTAAATTTTTAGTAGAAAATAAATTTGAATTTAAATCGTTAGAAGAGACCGGTGAAGTATTATGTTTCTTGATCAGTGAAAAAGATATAACAACAGATACTAAACCATCATTATTATTATCACTAACAGAAACAGTTTTTATAATTGTTAAAGATAATGGAAACATTAATATTGATTCAGATGATGACGAAAAAGAAACGCCTCCGCCATCATTAGAAAGTAGTGTTGAATCTTTAATTGATTTGACATTAGATAATAAACCTAAAGAACAAGATGAATAATTATATTAATATTTATTACTAATATAATTAAATTATTTGCAATATTTTTCAACTATAGCAATATGCTTTTTACTTCTTATATGTTTGCTTTTATTAAAATATGTATATGATCCGCAGCATATTTCACAAGTTATTTTTTCTTTAACCTTTGAAGCATTCTTATTAAGAAATGTTTGAATATATTTCTTACTATCATATTTATTTAATACTTTGTTATCAGGAAATCCCAACTCAACAATTTCAATATCTGAACTATTAAGAGAAGATTCTGTTTCTGATGATGATTCATATTCATCATTTTTTTGTTGTATAATTTCACTTAAAGAATCTGCGAGAGTTAATAGTTTTGCAGTATCTGAAGGTGATGGAGATATATGTTGGACTTCTTCAATTTTTATAGGATTGAATATTAATTGGCATTCTTCATAAGATAAATTCATTTATATATAATATAGTATATAAATTATTTTTTAAATAGTTTTTTATATATAAAAAAATCTATATATTTTTATTTAATGAATTATAAATTACTTTTGCCTTTTTGTTTATTATATTCATATTTTTTTCAACGGTTTCCTCAAAATTAGTAATATTAGGATGTTTAATATATTTTAAATTAATATTTATTTTATCGTGTGTTGGTTTATCATCATATTCTTTAAGAATCTTATTAATAGCATCTAAATTTGAAGACACCTGATACATATTGCCATAATCACTATTAAAAAATTTAGTTAAAATAATCAATTGTTCCTTTTTATTTTGTGCCCTATATATTCCGAATAATCTTTTAAGTATTTTATAATATAAATCATCATCTTTTAATTCTTTAATATTTTTCTCTATTGACGCTATATAATCTTCTTCACCGCTTAAAGTTTCATTGAATTGATAATTAACACTTAATTCTGTAAATCTATATTCATAATATATAATGATATCAAGCTTTATAAAATCTACATCAGAAAAATATTTAATAAATGTTTTTTTATCAAATTTGTCATTGGGAAACCATTTAAATTTTGATCCATCTTTTTGTTGAATTTTCAATTCCATAAAATAAAGATTATTCTTATTATCTGATACTACATAATCTAAAATTTTTTTCATATTGTCATATGCTTCTTCTGCAGTATATTTTTTAGTTATTAAACTGTATAAATCATAATCACTAAAAAAATATTGTGTTTTATAAGCAGATGACCCTTTAAATAATATTTTATTATCTCCAAATTTTAATTTTGTAGTTAGTTTCATTACAAGATCATTATAATCATTTATACTTTTTTGTTCTAAGATATCCATATAATTAAGAGTAGATAATATATTATTTAATTAATAATGCTTTATTTTTAACCATAAATTTATAGATATCATTTTTATTATCTTTATATTGTAATTTCTTATTCTTTTTACCATTACCATATACATCAATAAAGGCAGCATCTTCATCAGCAGCCTTTTCATCAGCATCTTCTTCCTCCTCTACTTCAAATTCTTTCTGTTCTTTACTTAGTCGTTCTTCTGAAAAACTTGGAGGTTGTTGTAGTTCTCGTTTATTAGCTTTATTTGTTTGTAGAACATTCCCAATAGCTTCTTCTATACCTTGAACGTTTCTCTGTAATAATTGTTCCTGTTGTAAAACCAAATCATATTCTTTAACTAAATCACCAATTTCTTTATTTAATAATTTCAATTCATTTATTAATCTATCTCTAGTATTTTTAGCATCATCAAGAAGTGCTTTTGCTTCATCAGTAGCAACAACAACTTGCCCATATTGTTCTTTAAGTTCATTAAATTCTTCAAGTGCAATATCAGAATCTTTTCCTCTTAGTAAATCTCTTATATTTTCAAATTGATTTTGTAAAGCAGCATATGCACGTTCTTCTCCAGTAGATAATCTTCTTCTTCTCCCCTCTTTATTCATCTGAAGAAGTTGAGCTTGAATATCTCTAAATTGTTGTTCTAATTTTTGAGTTTGTTTATATATTTTATATGCTGTTTGTGCCTGTGGTTTAAGTTCTTTTTCTCTTCTACTAAAAGAATCATATGATACTTTCGCCTCATCAAAAATAGTTTTTGCCTCTATAATTGCTTGTTCTAAGTCATTAATCTCCCGGTTCTTATTATCTACTTCTGATACTAATTCTGATATTCTTTGAGATGCAACTTTATATAAAGGAATATTTTTTTGTGCTTCATCAATCATTAATAGCGTTTTTTGAATAGGGACACCTTTTATATTTTTCTTTAAATTAGAAAAATCAACCCCCATTTCAGCTTCTAGTTGTTGGACTTTATCCATTAAATCATAATCATCTAGAGGATAATTGAAAAAAGTTCTAATTTTAAGAGGTGTTGTTGTATTCATTAAACGCTTTAATATTTGAATTCTTTCTTGTGATTGAAGACCAGCAAGATTTTTAAATGTCGCCATAACATCAGAATTATCAATAATTTTAAATCTTGATCCTTCAATTTGGTTCTTGATTGTTTCTAATATTGATTTAGTGTTGAATATCCAAAATAATTTATTATCAACATAACCATTAGAAAACATAAAGTCAATAACACTTTCTAATGCCTGATTTGATGCATTTAAGAATGGTAATAATTGCATTAGTTTAATTTTGATGGATTCTTGTGAATCTTTAGATAATCCCACTTTTAAATATAATCTCATTGCGGAATTATATAATGTTAATATTTCTCCCGTATGAGAATATATATTATCTATATCTTTATCATTTTTTCGCTCATCCCATCTTTGTTCTGATGATGATAATAGATATTCTGCTTGTTGAACTTCTCTTTGCAATTTGATTTGTAATTGTTGAATTATTTTCTCAATGGATACTTCTGCCTCTAAATCCCGTTCTTTCTTTCCAGAAACTTCTTCTTTGTATGCTTCAACGCTTTTGAATTGTCTATCCATAACCTGTTTATAAATACCAATATCTTCATCTAATATTTCACGGATTTGTCTATTTCTTAAATCATTTGTATTCATATTATATATATAATAAAATAGATAATATTTTATTATATATAAAAATTTTTCAATATAAATTATTTTCTTTTACATATTTACTTGCTTGTATCATTGATAAATTTTTTTCTTTCATAATTTGTTTTACTATATCTACCCTCTTAGGTTTATTACCACCACTAGCGCCCATACCCATTTTACATTTACAAACTTTGCAATTACAGACTTTACACTTAGCGCCGCCTGATTTACCCATACCCTTTTTACATTCGCAGTTTTCACATTTACAGACTTTACATTCAGCGCCGTCTGATTTACCAGCAGCAGATTTACCGCTACCTGATTCTATTCGGATATTCTTCCAAAAATCGGAAGTAAATAAATCGCCTACTTTAAAACCACCTGACATTTTAGAAGGGCGTCCCTTCTTTACTTTACCCCCTGACATTGTTGAACCTTTTAATTCTTCTTTAGAAATCATTCTACCACCTGATTTTCCAGCTCCTGATCCTGGCTCTGATTCAACTTTTTTATTGCGTCGTTTTCTTGCAACGTCATTAGGTTCACCCCCTAAAATAGCGCCACCAACAACACGAGAGACATCTTCATTTGGCATAACTGCGAGATTCATAGCGCCACCTTTACAATGTTTTGCCATTCCGGTCATTCCTGCGCCTAATACTGAACCGAAACCAGTATCTCTAAAAGATCCTTCAGCATAACCACTCATATTTGATTCACCGCCACTATTTGATATCATATTTTCAGTATTAACACCATTTTCAAAACTTAAGTTTCCATTATTCAAATCATAAGAGTCAGAACGATTTATATATGCTTGGTCTATTGCTAGTAATTGTTCTCTTATATTCATATTATAAGGATTGTTATAAGACATTTATATATATATTATATATTAGATTTAAATTATACTATATATTTTAAATCTAATTAAATTAACAGTTAAGAACAGTTAAAGAGGAGGATACACCTGAAATAGATGATGAAAGACCAGTATTTAATACATCATTTTGCCAGTAGAGGGTATATACTGATGTATCAGTATTAACTGAAGAGTTAAGGACGATTGTAGTTGTCTTTGCAGCAGCAGTGCCACCAGCAGGGACAGCAATTGATGCAATATAAGGAGTCCCGACAGTTCCGCCAGAAGTTGTTCTAACAAGACCCAAAACACGAGAAACACCTAAAAGAAAATTTGCATTTAAAACAGCATTTGCGGAGCCAGATGTTTGAGTGCCTGATACCATTGCGGGAAATGTAAAAGAAAATACTTGAGAACTAACATTGTTTTCTAAATTTGACATTTATATATATAATATTACTAAAGATTTTTTTTTTAGAATATTAATTTATTTCATTACTCTATCAGCAAGTTTGCCGCCTGATCGCCCATATCCTAATGCTTCAATTACTTTAGCACCCATTTCACCCATATCGCCTTGTTTTCTTAAATATTTTTTAGCATAAGGAGTAAGATGAGGGAGGACTTTACCAACAACAGATTTTAAAGTATCAAACCAACCACCACCAACAAGGCGTTCTACATCCTTCTTAAAAAATGGTTCCATTTGAGAAGCATCAAGAACATCTTGTTTAGTTAAGATACCAGTATAGCAAGATGATGTGCCTCTTTCATTCACCCAAAGACCTGAATTCATTGTGATAAGAACCATTTCATAAGCAGTTACGGCATTTAATGATGGATTAGTATTATAGACATCTAAGTTAAATTGCAATTGAAAGTTTCCGAGTGAACCAGATGCATAATAATCCTCTGTTAGATTAATATCTTTGCCGAAGTCTAAAATTAACATTGAGCCAGAAGTTGGGATTAACTTACCAGCACCAGAACTTAAATTTGAAACATTAGCAAGACCTGAAAATTCTTGATATGATTGATTACTACCATTTTCAATACTGTATCTGTATAAATCCTGTTGGGTGGCACTGCTTAAAATGCCGGCGGCATTGTTGAAATTGATAGAAATATTCTTAATACATAACCAAGCGTCAGGAGTTGAGACCTTTTGAGTTGATAAAATTTGTCTTACGAATATAATCATCTTATCCGGGATTTGATTTAATTGAATATTGGATGAGGTGATGCGCACGGCAGAAGCATTTTGTGCTGATGTTTGAGCGGTAAGAGCACCAGTAGTCACTGAAGTGATATATCTAGGTAATTCATAATAACCGACCACATTGCGACTAGGAAGCATATCAGAAGGATGTCCGGTCAAAAAATTGAATAAGAGACGAGAAGTTTCCCAAGATGCAATAGTGCAGGCTTTATCAGCAATAGCGCCAGAACTACGCCATATTCTATTATTTAAATTGTTGTTGATGTTAAAAATCATATTTAAATTTTGAATCCCGTAGAAAGCTTGGTTGTTGCTTTTAGGGTCTGCAAAAATGAAAGGACTGAGTAATAAGGGTTCAGAACAAGTAAATTGAACGTAACAATATTGTAAAGCGCCAGTTGATACTGTTGGAGCCTGTTTTGTTCCAGATGTTGCAGTTCCTGCAGCGCCATATTGATAAATTTGGTCAACAACCCAAGAGCCACGACTTAATAAATCATTATCGGCGCAGTTATTGAAACCACCCAAAGGATTGTTAATTGCACCAACAGCATCTGCATAATTGCCGTATGTATCAAAAGCAACAGGGCACAAACCATTATATTTTGATAAATCTCGTTTATCATTAAAGCGCAATATTGCAGGTAATACATCAGCGATGTTAATACTGACAGAATTGTTGTTAATTGTTGATGTCATTACATTACAAGCTTGATGTAACGGAAAAGGCGCAAGTGCGTCAGTTAATCCATAATTTACTAAAAATTGACCTGCTGGCGCAGTCCCAGAAATTTGTAATGTTAGTTGAGATTGCCATAAAACGCGACGATCTACCAACGTAGTTTCACTAGGGATCTGAATATTAAAAACGTGAGAGCTGGTGTTTGGTGTGCCAGTTACGTTATATTGAGCTGGGGTCATTTGTTGGGCGCCTTTATGAACGGCATAACCAATTGAATCTGAGACGTTTAGACGATCGTCTTTCACTAAAACTTTTTTCATATCCATTGACATTTCTATATATATATTATAGATGATAAAATAATTTATAAATATAAATTATTTTATAATATTAATTTTTTATAATATATTTTTAGATTATTAAATATTATTGAGGAATACCCAAATCAACTGAGCCGAAATCTTTACGACGAAACATTATTTTTAAGTTTGCGGCACAATCAGCAAGTAAATAAAGAGGTCTTATATTTCCAAAATAGTCTTTCCACGAAACAGTAATTTGAATCGCATTTAAAGGAGAATTTCCATAAAGATCTATTAATCTATATTCGCCTGCTGCACCATAACTTATATTTGGTTTATAGGTATCTAATGCAGAAAACGGAACTTCAAAATCACTAATAACGGGACTAATATTTGCATTATTGCCTCCACTTGTATTTGATGTAATTGAATTAAAAACTACTGGTGTAGATGAAAGAGATGGAACAACGGGTAATTGTCCGGTTGTGAATACAATAGAAGAGACGGGGTTTAATAGAGCGACAGTTGGTTGTTCTTGAAACATTACTAATACAGTATATACTGATGATATAGTCATACTATTTTGTCCGTTGTTATCATATATATTCATCTTATAATTTCTTCCATTAAGAGAAGAAGAGTTGCCATATCCAGTCCATTGATAATTATTATATAAAGACCATAAAGCAGTATTAAAATATAATTCAATAGGACGAGCAAGGGATTCATTAAATCCAGATATATCAGCATTCATATTTGTTGTAAATGAATTTGGATCCATAACCATAAAAGGCGCATTTGTTGTTGGTAAAACATCGCCCAAAGTCATTTGAGCGTTTAGTGAAGCAATACAAGATGCAAGAGCGGTGTTAATCATTTTTATCCATTGTTGATAAGAATATATATAATAGTAAGTAGTAGAGACATCTTGTTGGGTTGTTGGCGCAGAAGCAACAGGCGCAAGTGTATCGTAAGGGACATACGTTAAAAATGTTTGCTGTGTGTAAATAGTATTACTAACTCCTACATAACGCATAGAAACGCTATATATGAGTTTATTAGGATTTGATTGTCCTATTTCAACAGCAGGAATCATAATTGGAAGTGATGATGATTCAACATAAAATCTCACCAATGACATAAAATAATTTTCGGGACAATTTATATAAGGTGAATTTCTTATATCATTAAATTGTAATTGGACGGGTGCAGTTGTGCCGTTTGTAGCGTTATTTATACAATCCAAATCATAATATTGATGGTATGGCTGGTCTTTAGAATATTTGCTTGCAAGTTGAATACTCATTTTATCTATATTATAAACATAGAAAAATATTATTTATAATTTTATTAATTATTTTATTTATAATGTTTATTAAAATAATTAAATCTTAAATTTTAGATATTTACAATGAAATATAAAATATATATTTATTTTTAAATATGTATTTTATGTATTTTAGATTTTTAATATATAATTAATTGTATAAATTTTAAAATTTTTAATATATATATAGAATTAAATATGTTTTAATATAATTATTTGTAAAAATCTAATAAATATGATATATGATATTTACTATTAAATAACTTTCTCTATTTTCTTTAATTTATCAATAGGGATGAATATGTATTTCTTTTTAATATCAATAAAATCTGTTCTTTGATGCCTAACAAAATCTTCTTTAATAAATGTTTTAAATAACTTTTCATCTTTTTCTATATAGTATAATCCATCTAAAAATTTAAATAAAAAGATTTGTGGTTTACCTTCAATAATTTTATCTCCTCCGATCAGTGTCGTTGGATATGCCTTATATACATTATTACGTGATTTCAACTCATAGACGTAATGATCACCAACATAATCATATGGTGAAAATTTGTCAGTTGTTGAATTAATATTATCATTAAAATATTGTCTAATTGTTTCAATAATGTTCATCTCTTGCAATTTACCTGTTTTATAGTCATTTTTAAATGTTGCCATTTTATTTATATATATATATACATAAGAAATTATTTTTTAAATAATTTATTTCTATATATTTTTTTTATATATTTATTATTAAATATATAAAAAAGTTGTATATAATGGGTGGTGGTTTAAGCTCTTATAATTTATGTTAATTTACAATCCTATATTAATATATCCTAGATATTTTTTTTTAAATTAGAAAATCCATTTAAATAATTTTGAATTCTTAAAATCTTCCCTAAAAGATGTAAAATCTCTTGCAGTATTATAATCATCTTCATTTTTAAAGATAAATTTATAACCTGTTTCTGTTTTTATTGTTTCATATTTAAAATATCTTGAAAATACTAATGAATCCGGATACATTTCATTATTAGTTATAACCCTAAAAGAAAATGATTGTTTTTTTGTTATATCTCGTAAATGTTCTAAAACTGGTTTTATATTTTCGTGTTTAAATTCTTTGTAATGTTTTCCAACAAGATTATAAATATATTCATCATCTTTATCCGCAATCATATATAATAAATTTTTACTATATTCGGAAATAAATCCTTCATAATATTTTGAACCTTCTGATTTTTCTCCATAAATATTTGTTGTTCTATTAACTATGCTATAATAATCACGATATGATTTTATAATTTTATTATCATTATAGTCTTTTAACATTTCATCTTCGGTTGTAATAATACTAATTCCATTATTATAATGTCTTGATGTTTCTATTTTAAAGAAATTATCAAAATTAATAGTATTAAAACTAACCTTAACAGTAATTCGTGAAATTAGAAATTTAATCTTTTCCTCTTGAATATTTGGAGAATATTTATTATACTTTATATTATCTCCGTCTATACAAACAAATATAACATCTGTTGATACTTTACGGGATGAGATAATAGTCAGTTTATTGAGAAATAAATAAAGTTTAGAGTGTTTAGTGCAGTAATATAATTCATCTCCAATAATAATGTATTTATTAGCGAGATTTTTGTCGGTAGTGTTTAATTGTGAGTTTTCCATTGTATATATAATATATATAAGAAGTATTTCTTTAAGTATATTTTTAATTAAATATTTTAATTTGTTTTTATGTAATTTGCTTGCTGGGTGCCGATTGAATGAGACATTGCCTTGGCGTCTTCTTTCATCTCTTCTAATACTTTTCCATATTTTGAAGTATCATATATTTTTCTTAACATACTTGACCCGATATTTTTACCAAAGATATTATTTAAAATTCTTGTTATAGAATTAACTTGATTTAATGGTGTTGTATCTTGTTCTATTAAGAACGGGACATTTGTAGTTTTTAGAATCTTGCCATTTTTTAACAATGGATGAAATTTTAAATAGGTAGTTATTGCGGATACTAGGGGCTCAGAAATGGGGATTTTAACTTGTCCCTCTTTCTTTGATGTTTTAAATTTATTAAAAATAAATTGTTTATTATCAAAATCTAAATAATTAAAGTCAGTTGATAACTGCGGCATTTCTGTTTTTATAAGGTTCATAAATTGATAATCATTTCGTCTTGGTGGATTAAATACGTATAGCGCTAGAACCATATAATTTAATAAGGTTTGATATTGATGATGATTGATCTCTTTATTCTTTTTAAATGCTTCAACTTTTGATTCTAATTCCTTAAATTTACTTTCAACATCTTCCCAAGACATCCAATTTTTTTCTGTTGCTTCATTCTTCTCGCCTTTTGATTCTTCCGCTTTTAATTCTTTATTTTTATTCATCATAATACTGAAATATTCATTATATAGTTTCTCTTTTGGTTTTGTTGTTTTATCAGTTGCAAGAGCTGATACAATTGATATAATGTAATTCCTTTTAGTGTTTGGTTTATAATTTTCTAATTTACTTTCAATTAATTTTACATCTTTTAAAAAATTAAAATTTTTTAATGGCATATCATCATTTAATTTCTCAAGATTTCTGATATACATTTTAATAGATGATTCTGACAATTCTTTTTCTTTAAATTTATTTATTAAAGCATCTTTAAACGGTGTTTCGTAATTCATTTTTACTATATATTATTATTAGATAATTTATTTTAAAAATCTAAATATTTTTTAATTATTATATTTAATAAAAAATTATCTAATATAATATTAAATGAGTCTTAATTTAGATAAAGTCGGTAGAAATCTCGCCCGGATTGAGGGGGGAAAATTGAATAATAAAATAGTTAGTGTATATACTGAAGGAGATGATGATGATTTGATTAAAAAACAATTCAGTAATTTAAAATTAAATGGAGAGTCTAAATTTCAACAAATTCCTGATCCTGATACTGAACGTCAAATTTTATATATCACAGGTGCCAGTGGTTCGGGAAAATCAACGTATGCCGCCAAATATATTAAAGAATATAAAAAGATTTTCAAAAATAATTCTATATATGTATTTAGTGCCCTAAAAGATGACGAATCTCTTGATGTTGTTAAACCCAAAAGAATAATTATTGATGATTCACTTTATACAAATCCCTTAAATGTTGAAGACTTTGAATCGTCTATGGTAATTTTTGATGACATTGATGTTATTTCAGATAAGAAACAAAGAGAAGCGGTTTATAATATATTAAATCAAATTTTAGAGACAGGTCGCCATTTCCGCATCTCGTGCATAATTACAAATCATTTAAGCACCGCAGGAAAGGATACAAAACGGGTTCTCAATGAATGCCATTCAGTTATTTATTTTCCCTTTTCTGGTTCTGGTGTTGGTCTTAAAAGATTGCTTGTTGATTATTTAGGATTAGATAAGAAGGATATAATGAAAGCTAAAAATTGTAAATCTAGGTGGGTTTGTATTTTTAAGAATTACCCTCAAATAATTATGACGGAGCGAGATATGTGGATGCCTGCTAGTGATGATTAACCAAAAGAATTCTCTAATGAATACGTGCAATATAGCATATTGTCTTCGTGATGTTTATATTTATTATAAACAGATCCTAATTTTGAATTGGTATCCAACATAATATTATCAAAAAATATAAACAGCGCTTCAGTTGGTTTTAATTTAATTCTTAAACGAATAACATATAAAAACTCTCCTATTGTCATTTCTTTAGATACTAAAAATTTCTCTCTATCTAAAGACGGGGCATTTATCCAATCTTCTTTATAAACACAAATAGGGATTCTATCAGGATATTTTATTCTTACTGAATAAACTATTGATATTCTTTCTTTTAATGGTTTATCTCTAAACGATAGCATTATATATTATTGATAAATTATTTATCAATAAAATATTTATAAATTATAAAAGTTATCAAATGAAATCAATATACAAAAATCTTTAAATGGTTTTCCAGTTCTTCCCTCTCCATTTGTTCCTCTATATTCTTTATATCTAATATTATGATCATCTAATATTTGTAAAAAATCTTTTACATATCGCCATTTTTTCGCCCATCCAAATCCTAATGGCAGCCATTCATCATTTGGTTTCATACAACTATCAAATGTTGTATAAGCTCCTTTTCTAATTTTAGATTCTTTAGTTAAAATTAAAATTTGATAAAGGGGATGAAAAACCGGGATGTTAATATTTCCTCTTAAACTAACTTGCATATATATTATACTTAGATAATATTTCTTTAAGTATTTTTATAATTAAATATTTCTATATATTTTTATTTTACCATAAAATATTAATTGCAAGATTATTTGGACTTTCTTTATTTGATTTCCAATTACCCCTTATTTTTGTTGCTCTTGCTAGATAATTCTTCCTATGTTTCAATGCTTCTTCTTGCGTTATTTCTCCTTTATATGCTTTATACATATAAATAATAAAATCGTTATATCCTTCCCTTCCAAATTTAACTCCATTATATTCTAATTTATGGATTCCATCATTTGAAAGTTCTAATAATTTGGGATTATATCCTGCAATTTGTGCTCTTAATTTTGCAATTTTTAAATAGGTTTTTTCATCTAATATATCAGTTTCATTTTCTTCTTTATTTATTTTTTTAAATATATCTTCATTAATTTTTTCTATATTCTTTTTTCCTCCTTTTAGTTGATCTTTTAAATCTGTATCGTGTTTTAGTTTATTTGATTTATAAGTATCAATAAAACTGTAGACTCTAGCAGTCGCCCATTGCTCCTTACTTAGTTTTTGAGACGGCGGTGCATCAACATTTTTTATATAAGAATCTTTAAGACGAACACTTTTTAAATTTGTTTTATACGCTCCAATTCCACGATTATAGATTTGTTGTAAAATATCTAATGGTATGTTACTAATTTTTGATAATTCTTCTAATGAATAAGATTTATCTTCTAAATTAAATTTCTTTAAAACATTTTGACGATGTGTTGATGTTCCACTGCCTACTTTAACATCAATATTATCTTCTTTCTGTGATTGTAATAAAATATGCTTAATAAGTTTTGGAGGCATTCTATATCGCTGTTCTATTGTTGGGGCGTCGCATACTGTAATTATTCCTTTACAATTGCCTTGTTTTAAATCTAATTTATAATTACTCCAAAAATCAGTAGGTTTATATTTTTCATCACCATATAAACAATATTTTGTCGTTTCCATAGGTAATTTTTCCATTTTAGGGTCTTTTCGCATCATTCCGTGAGGATTCTCTATACAAAACTTTAATTTAGGATTTTTCTTTAAAAAATAATCAATAATTTCCAAAGTTTTATACAAGATTTTTGTCCCTAATTTTGCCCGATCGCTATAGGGTTTTGCATTATCAATATTTCGTTCTTTTAATGGATATGCAAGAGGTGAGAAAGTATTACAAGGTGGAGAAGCCCATATATAATCAGGGGTTGGTAATTCTTTATAATTCCATTTTAAAATATCTGTAAGTATATCAGGATTATATTTCTCTTCAAAATCAAGACTAACAACATCATAACCAAGTTTTCTCGCAACTTTTCCAACTGAACCTGTCCCTTTAAACAACTCTAATAATTTCAAAGATTTTTTAACTTGTCCCCCATTCATATGTTCACTTATTTCTATCGCTTTCTTCTGTTTTTCTGCATTTTCTAGTAGAATAGGATCATTAGAAAAACATTCATTAGTATCTTCTTTTTTACATACTTTATAGCCATCTTCAAATTTTTTAATTATATAAGGCATAATCTGTTTTATATAATTAGTTAGATATTATTTTTATATTAAATCTCTAAAATCCCCATTGCATATATTCCTCATAGGGGTTAGATTCAATATAATATTCTTCTTTTGGTTTTGAGAAAATATTTTCATATTTGTCCCTCTTTCCAATTTTTAATCCCCCTTTCATTTTATTTTTATTTATTAACATTACTGGAAGACCATATCCTTTTAGTTCAAATTGTTTTTCCATAATTAACTTTGGAGAAAATCTTACTAACTTTACAAAATCAGAAACTTCATCTAATAATTTTTGTTTTTGAGGTGTTTGTAATACCCAAATATATTTAGGTGGTCTTAATTCATCGCTGATGTAATAATTCCAGAAACTATCTAAATTTTTCATTAATTTAGTTTCTAACTCTTTTTTTTCTTCACCTGATAGAGTTTTAAGTGTTTCATATTGTCGTCTAAGAGTTTTAAAATGATCATATCCTTCTGGTTCTTCATCTTTTTTAATATCATCAAAAGCCTGTTTTATTCTTCTATCATTAGACTTATTATCATCCTGATCTATCAATCCACCTTCTCTATCATAAACTGTTAATGTTCCATATGATGGTAATGCTGATAAATTAATATATGCTATATCATTTAATGTTATAAACTCACCTTTACCATTTTTGTTTTCTATTATATCTTTCATATCAGCAAACATTGCAAAAGCTCCACCGGCGCCCTCTGCTCCT
>Ga0315906_10004526_pt1 | contig 17848 bp, 27 predicted proteins | sample LakEriMetagenome_4_FD_203526 | JGI IMG/M metagenome (GOLD analysis project Ga0315906, IMG submission 203526) | Freshwater fungal communities from buoy surface, Lake Erie, Ohio, United States - Buoy 2 MA122 | ecosystem: Environmental > Aquatic > Freshwater > Lake > Lake biofilm | place: USA... | reverse complement strand
AAGATTATTAAAATTTGATATACTTGGTGAAAATGATTATGATGAAATAGGTGATGGTGATGGTTTTGATGCTACAATTGTTTGTGGAAGAGAAGAAGAAACATCATATGTTAGTTTAGAAGTATACGATAGAGAATTTAGAAAAGGAAAAAGAATAATAATTGATGAAAGTTATTTTAATTAATGAATACAAGTATATTAGAACATAGTAGAATAAAAAAAATGATGGGTCTTATTTCTGAACAAGATATTAAAAGAGATTTATTATCATCAAATGGTTTAAAAAATAATCAACATTTTAAAAATAAATTTTTATTAATGTTAAAATCAATTTTTGAACCAACCGGTAATTGGGGTACGGCTAATAAACCAGAAATAGATTGTTATACCAATTTTGGTGTTATTGGAATATATACTTTTACAGATTATAGTGAAAGACTTAAATGTCCAAAATCTAATTGGTCCGTTATAAACTTTTTTAATACAAGTGGTTTGGTTTTAGATTCACTTTTACAAAAATTTAGAAGAACTGATTTAGATGAAACAGTTGATAATTTTTTAGATTTTATTAATGAATTTATTAGAGAAAAAAAAGGAACTTCAGAATTTGAAGAACTTGTTATTATGAATTTGAGAGCAATAACAAAAGGTTCCGTTTCAGAAAATGAAGTTTATAAAGATATTAAAGATAAATTAAAATTAAGTGGTGAATTTAATTTTTGTCCTGGATCAAAAACGGATACAAAAGGTGGACAAGACTTTATTTTAGAAAAAAATGGATTAAAAGCAACATTTCAAGTCAAACCATTAATGTTTTATAATAAACTTGGTATGAAAACAGAAGTTTTTACAAAGAAATATCCAACAAAAGGATATAATATAGACAAGGTTGATTATATTATTTTTCATAACCAACAAAAAAATGAATACATAATTTTAGAAAATGACACCGACATTAAAATCCAAAACGATTTGACTTCAAAAAAAGGATTTGTTTATGACAAAGTACTATTTAATAGTATACCAATAAATGTTGAAGAAATCAGATTCCGATGAAAATAGTAATTACAGAAAAACAATTTAAAACTATAAATAAAATCATAAATGAAGGTATGAGTCTTTCAGAACTTCCTAATGATATTAGATTGGCATTAAATGTCATTGAAAAAAATTACGGTGTAAAAATTACAGACGAAAACATCCAAAAAGAATTTGAACAAGAAGGTCAAACATATCCAGATAATGGAAAAATAGACAGTACTGCTTTTGAAAATATAAAAAATTTATTAAATGAATTGTATAAAAATTTTCCAAACGCACCTAAAAATACAAATCCAAATTGTAATAATTTACCTGGTTGTGTTTCTGGTTATAGGGGTTATAAAACACAAGCAGAAACTTTTGGTGGTAAAGTAAGAGAAAGAGGTGGTGTTTTACAAAGACAAAAATCGGTAGCTTTACCTGGATTTTCACAACACGCAACTGGTAAAACTTTTGATATTTTAAGTGTTGATTCTGATTGGTGGGAAAACAATAAAAAAATAAAAGATTGGGTTGCAAGTAATTGTGGTAGATTTGGATTTAAGGTATCATACCCAAAACAAGGAATTTTAAGGATAGCAGAACCTTGGCATTTATATTATATTGGTGGTAACAAAAAAATAGAAGATAAAAAAATAGAAGATAAAAAAATAGAAGATAAAAAAGTAGAAGATAAAAAAGTAGAAGATAAAAAAGTAGAAGATAAAAAAGTAGAAGATAAAAAATATGATTCACTAAATAAAATTTTAAACAGTTTTCCTGATTTTGTTAAAAAAAACAAAGAAGTAAATACTAGTAGTAAACCATTAGATATTTTAAGATTAAAAATAATTTTTGCTGTTGTAAGTGGTAATAAAAATTTAGAATTATCTAAAACTTTAGACCAAGAAACAATAAATTCTTTGAAAGATTTCCAAGTAAAAAATAATTTAGACCAAACAGGTGTTTTTGATTTAGAAACACAAGAATTATTTAAAGAAATATTGAGTGGTGAACATCAAATTGATAAAAAAATTGAAGATAAAAAAATTGAAGATAAAAAAAAATATGAAATAAGTTCAAATATAAAAACAATTGATTTAAGCAAACTTAATAGTAGTAATTTAGTATTACCATCAAGTATTCGTGGTAAAACATATGGTTGGAGATCCGCAATACCATCTTTATGTCCAAAAAGTAAAAGATATTGTAATTGGCATTGGCATGCAGGCAAAGATTACGCATACCAAAGAGGAACACCAATTGTGGCAATGCAAGAAGGTATAATAGTTGAAATTGGACCTGTATGTTTTAAAATAGAACACAAAGATGGTACAAAAACAAGATATTGTCACTGTGATAATGTTTACTTTAAAAAAGGTGAAACAATAAAACCAGGTTCTATATTTGCAACAGTTGGTAATAAAGGAATTTCAACTGGACCACACTTACACTTTGAATATTATCCAGCTAATGCGTCACCAAGAACAGAAAAAAAAGGAAATATATCAAAATCTGTAACAGATAAAGATCCTAGTGGTATTGAAGACAAATATTGGGTTTTAGTAAAATCTAACAAATTAAAAGATTTTGAAAAAGATATAAAAAAAATATGATTATAAAAATAACAGAATCACAAGCTAAAAAATTATTTGGTGAAAAAATAGAATGTAAATGTGGACATTCTTGGGTAAAAGAAAAAGATGATAAACAACCATATTTATGTCATATTTGTGGTTGGGATTTAAAAAATAAAAAATACGACGATATCAGACTTTTTAAATTTTGGAAACAAAAACTAAATTAAATTATTTATTATTGTTTTTTTGATTGTATTTATATTTTAAATAGGAAATAATGAAAATTCTTCTAACAGAAAAACAATTAAACTTACTTATAAATTTATTAGAAGAGAATAATAATAAAATAAATGTTCTTTTTGTTGGTGACAGTTTGAGTTCAGCACCAGGAATCACCTGGAATTATTTAATAGCAAATAGTTACCCAAATTGGAATTCAACTCATATTGCACAAGGTGGGGCAAAGACTAGTTGGATGTTAGATAAATTACTTACAAAATTAAAAGAAAAAAAATACGATAAGGTTTTTATTTGGGGAGGAACTAATGACGCTTTTTCGTCTAGTAGTGATTTATCTGAGTCCGCAAACAATATACAAAAAATGGTTGATGCAGTAAACAAACAAGGTGGTAAAGCATATGTTTTTTTAGGATATGACGCAGCTTCAGTTATGGTTGATGAAAATTTAAAACCAACAAAGTATTGTAGTAAAAGTTGTATGTTTAATGCCAAAGAAAAATGGATTAAAATGCAAAAAGAAATCGGTTCACAAGTTAAAAACTGCGTAATCATCCCAACTATTGAAGGAGATAAAACTTGGGCTCCGGGTGATGGTATACACATTGGTGGTATACAACATAAAATGATAAAAAATCATATAGAAAAATATATTGGTGATGATTCAGAAACTAAAATAAAAATTAACAAAGACGAAAAAACAACCGAAGAAAAAAAAGACGAAAAAACAACCGAAGAAAAAAAAGAAAAAATTTTGACTAGGGATAAATTTGATAAGTTTTTAGATAATTTTTTTAATTTTGTTGATAAAAAAACTATTGTAAATACAAATAGTGATACAAACGATATTAAAAGAATGCAAATAATTTTAAGTTTAATAACTAAAAAACCATTAACTATTAGTGGTAATATTGATTTAGAAACCGAAAAATTATTAAAACTTTTCCAAAAAACATTAAAAATAAATGAAAGTGGTGTATTTGATTTAGAAACACAAGAAAAAATGTCAAAAATAATAAAAGGTGAAAAAGTTGAAACGTTAAAAAATGAAAAACCTAAATCAGATGGAACTTTAAAAAATGATGATAATAAAGAAATAAAAAAAGATGATAATAAAGAAATAGAAAAAGATGATAAAAATAACGAAATATTTAAAACATTAGAAGCTTGTAATTTTGGTAAAAACAGTAGAGGAAATAAAAGAAAAGTAGTTTTTCCACCCGATACTGATATTAAATTTTATCAAGATATATTAAAAGAACTTGGAACAAATGTTACTTGTGAAAAAATGTTATTTTTCTTTGCTTGGAGATCTGGTGAAGCTTCACCATCATCATATAATCCATTTGCAACAACACAAAGAATGCGGGATGACTCAAAAAATACCGGATTAGATAAAGAAGGTTGTTACTATAATTGTTTAGCAAATGGTAGAGGTTACAAACCTATTGGTTGTAGAAGTTGTCCTTCAGGAACTAATCCCGGTGTTAAAAATTACACAACATATAGTGATGGCTTAAAAGCAACTGTTAAAACTTTAACAAATGGTAGATATAAAAATGTTGTTAGAAAGTTAAAAGACGATAACTCAACAGCTTATGATATAGCATCAGAAGTTGGTGAATTAAATACTTGGGGCACAGGGGGATTAGTTATTGAAATTATAAAAAGAAATAACACTATAAAACCAAACCCAATTAAAAAATAATATTGTAATAAAAAAAATAATTACATAAATTTATTAAATTTTAAATTATGAAAATAGTAATAACAGAAACCCAAACAAAAAGATTAATTAGTTTGATCGAAAGTATGACTATTGAAGATTATAAAAATGATTTACAAAAGATAATAGATAGTGGTAAAACTTATTTTAAAGGTGGGGTTAATATAAGATTCAATGAAGAAACAAAAACAATTCAATCCGGACTTGAAAAATTAGGATACAAATTTAATAAATTTGGTGTTGATGGTAAATATGGTAATGAAACAAGAGATGTTGTAAAAAAGTTTCAAGAGGACGAAAACCTTGAAGTTACTGGTAAAATGTCAACCGAAGATATTGAAAAATTAAAAGAATTAATAGATAAAGAATTTAAAGGAGAAATAGAAAATAAAGAAAAATCTAATAAAAAAGAATCAAACACAGAAAAAACAACTAAACAAATAAACAAAAATTCATATATAATTAATTTAAACAACCCAAATTCAAAAAAAATTACATTAATTTGGGGTGGTATGCCAAGTGAGAACTATGGTGCTAAATTTATGGAAAAAATTGGTAGAGAGTTTTTTAAAAATAAAAATGTAATTTATAGTAATTATCAAAATTCAATTTTAGGTGTTAAAAAAATATTAGAAGATAATAACTTAGGTGATTACAAAATAAATTCTGTTAGTGGATTCTCAAGAGGTGGTTCTGAAGCTTGGAAAGAAATAAATGGAAATTATGATTTTGTTGGTTTAATAGACCCATCAACATCAAAAGTTTATTCAAACTTACCAAATAATGTAAAAGTAATATCAAATTCTAATAATTGGACTGGGCGTCACGCTGGTATTGGTCGTCTTTTAAGACAAATGGAAAAAAACGGAGACGCTGAAAAAGTTAGCACTTCACATTTAGAAATACCTAAACTATTTTTTGAGAAATATTCAAATCAAATGTAATATGAAAAAATTAATACTAATACTAATTTCGGTAATTCTTTTAAATTCTTGTAAAACAAGTAAAGCTAGTTGCGATGCTTATGGTAAAATTAATCACGACAATAATACATTGAGTAGTGATAATGTATCTGAACATCTGAAATCCCATTAAGGTAATTTTTAAAAAAAGTAAAAAACCTTTCATTTAAATTTTCAATACCAGGAAAATAATTACTATTTACACAAGTACATTCAATTAGTAATTTACGTTCAAATGTAACAATAGTATTAAAACCGGTACCATAATGTCCAGTATCGGCTTGAATACTAAATGATTTAATGTTTATTATATTACCACCACTTTGTTTAATTAAAAACTTTTGAAATGCGGAATGTAATTTTGAATCAAACATAAATAAGTATAGGTTTTATTTTTAAAAAAAACAACTATTTATTTAATATGAAATATCTAATAACTGAAGGACAATTTGATTCTGTTACACAAAAATTAATAAATGATACATTAAGTGAGTTTAGAAATGTTTGTGAAATTCCAGATGCTGATACTTGGTCAGATTTGTTAAGTTTTGATGATTGTGACACTCTAGAATCAATTGAAAAAATTCAAGTGGTCAATAGTGAAAAAGTTAAATCAGTTCCAGGACTAATAAAAATAACAAGTAAATACCCAATAATTAAGGTTGATGTAGACATATATTTTTCATCTGTATTTGCAAGCCAAGACTTTAGTGACTTTCTTATTGCATTAGCCTATAGGATAAAACAAAAATATAAAGTCCAGTTAAGTTTTAATGAAAACGAATTAATTAATACCAATACAAATAGACAGTGGTAGCTATTTCATATTTTTTAAAACCATCTCAAGAGTATAGATAGAATCCTTATCCTTTACAGTTTTTACTTTTTTATTCTTCAAATAAGATAACGAATCTAATATTTCTTGTTTTTTTGAGTTTGGTTTAGATTTTTTGTTTTCAACTGAACCAATATTCTCAATTTTATTTTTTTTACAAAAATTACAAATACCCTTTTCTTTTTTAAAATAATGACCATTACCACAAAGAGCATACCCAGCATCGTTTATACCAACTATTGGTTCACCATAAACAATTTCCATAACTCTTTCAGTTTTAGCTACTGAACCAGTCATTATCTTAATTAATAATTCAAAAAGTAATTTTCTCATATGACAAAGATACAAATTTTATTTGAATTTAATAGTATTTATAGAGTATGAAAGATTTAATTAAGAAAATTTTAAGAGAACATACTCTATTATTAGAGTCTGGCATTAAAGGAATTAAAGAACTTGCAAAAAGATATCCAAAAGCAAAGATATATTTTCATCAAGATCTTGATGGTGTAACAACAGCTTTAGGTATGAAAAACTATTTAGAACAACACGGAATCAAAGTTGTTGACGCTGAAAAAATACAATATGGTGCAAAGGAATTTGCAATTAAAAAACCTGACGCTTCCGGTGAGGTTATGCCTGTTTTAGTTGATTTTGCACACGGAAAACCAATGTTTGAGATTCACACCGATCACCACGATACACAAGCCGGAGCCGAAGATACAAAGTCAACAAGTTTTAGACCATCAAGGTCAAATGTTGAAACGATATCACAAGTAATGTCACCAAAAGAAATATTTCCATCACAAGATATATTACTTATCTCAACAGTAGATTCTGCAAACTTTATAGAACACGATATTACACCAGAAATGGTTATGAATTATTTATTTAAATACGATAAAGATAAAACATTAGAAAGAAACAAAATGTTAATGGGTCTTGTTGTTAATAAATTATTATTAGCATATAAGAATAAACCTGGTTTTATGGAAGATGTTGTTTTAAATGCACAACCATCTTTAATTAGTATTTTAAATAACATTAGAAAACAAGCAGTTGAAAAAGGTTTTGCAAAACCTGAAGATATGATACAAAATCAAGCAAAATATCTTGAAAGTAGAAAGGACCCTAAAGCTGTAAAAACTATTGGTAATATAATAACTCAATATGGGTTTGGTGGTACATCAAAACCTGGAGCTTATGATAGATATACACCATTTAGAAATAATCCGGACGCTGATTTTATTGTTACCGGCATGCCAATGGGGATGGTCCAATCTTCTTGTAATCCGTTCAAAAAAGAAAGAGCACTTAAAGGTATTAATTTAGGTGAGGTTAAAGATGAGGTTTTAGAACAAATGAGTTCAGAACTAAAAAGCCTCAAAGTTAGTTTTGGTGATATTAAAAGAGTATCAGAATTTGAAGCCGAGTATTCATCAGTTGGTTTTACATTAAGAGATATGGTGGCAATATATGGTTCAGTACCATCATTTAAAGTAAACGGTGGTGAGAGACTTTTTGAAATATTGGAAGATATGTCAAAAAAGTTATATAGAACACTATCACCAAAACAAAAAGAATTATTTGAAAAGATAACAGTAAATGGTCTTGATGTGATTAAAGCAAATTCTGGTGGTCACAAATGTATAACAAATATATCTGGTATTAATTTTCTTTACAGAAAAAAAGGTAACAATACTGAAAAACAAAATGTGCCAGACGAATTAAAACCAATTGCAAATTATGAAGGATCTGATAGATTTGTGAATGATATAAAATCAAAACTATTAAGATTTGGTACATTATCCGATAAACAAAAAGAAATGGCTATTAAACAAATAGAAAAAGAAGGTTTATCAACTACATTTGAAAGTGATGAAAAAAAAGATAAAACTTATGTTGATCTTGTAAAAGAAATACAAAATTTATTTGTTGATGTTCTACAAGAAAAGATAAATCAAGAAAGTGAAACAAAAGAACTTGGTGAAGAATGGTCAGAAAAATATAAAAGAAGTATTGATTGTAAAAACCCAAAAGGTTTTTCACAAAAAGCACATTGTCAAGGTAGAAAAAAAAGAGATTTAGATGAATATGCTAGAACATTAAAAATGGCAAGAAGACAAGGATCTGGTACAAGATTTTCGGAACCGGCTTTAAAATCAAGTCCGATGAGGTTTAGACCATATTCAAGAAAGTAATGGAAAATAATTTACCACCAGTTTTTACAAGAAGAATTGACCTTCATAAATTTGAAAACCTTATGAGAAAAGGTATTCCATATACTTATTATGATTCACAAGATTTCAAAACTTTCAAATATAAATTATTTCACGCAACATTAGAAAATTATTTTTTTTATGCTTATGACATAAATTTAGAAAAAATACCAACCAAAGATACCGATAGTTTTATTCAATATTTAGATGACAAGTTTGGTGAGTTAACTAAACATTATTATAATAACTTTAAAAAGAAAGGTAAATTATAATAAATTATTTTTTGAAAGTCAAAAAAAAAATACTATCTTTACAAAAAGTTAATTATGGAAGTAGTAAGTTTATTTGTTAGTAAAAAAATATCAGAAAAAGAATTAGATCAAAATTTTAATGAACAATCACGTTGGATAAAAAGAAACTCTTGGTATAAAGAAAAAAACTTTGATGATTTTGCAAAAAAATTTGTATCAACAATGACAGACGGTCTTATTGATAAATTTGTTCATATGAATGAATATAAAAAAGTTAAAGGTTTAGTTGATTCTTACGTAAAAGAATTATATAGTGATAAATTAAAGTCATTATTTAACCAATACGTAAAAAAATAAATATAATTAAATTCATATTTATCTTATATGAGTTATTTAGTTGCTAACCTACCACCAGTCCAATGTTTTGTAAGAAAAGAATATCTATATGATTTCCAAAAAGGACACGGTGAGTTTGAACCTTGTTACTGGGTGTCAGTAAAATCAATTAAAGGTAAAGCACTATACATTGAGTCTTATTTACAAAATTATGGTGCCCTATATGATAAGTTACCAATCTCGGCATATGTTTGGAAAACAGATGTTAAAGAGGAAGAATTACATCCACTTGATTTTCTTGAAATCTGGGATGCGTTTTCATATAACATAACTGTAATAAAAAAATCAACATTATCCGGACTTAATTGTAGAGTTTTTATGAAAGATAAGAAATTCTATAATGGGATTTATATGTTTACAATTGATTCCTGTCATTCCGATCCAAATGAACTAAATGTCTCATTATCGGAAACACCAAATGAACACAAATCATTTAACATAATTAAAATGGACAATGGTCAGTTTGCTGCACAACCAAATAATAGAGTTTTATTTTATGACCAATCATTAACACCAAAGGGAATAACAACTCCAGATTTTAAAGTTTCAACAAAAGAGTTTTATTGTGAAGACGCTAATAAATGGGCAACCGGTGATAGTGATGATTTTTTTTACGATATAAAGAAAAAAGAATAAAACAATCAATCTTAATTTTTATTATTAATAATATTTTCATATCTTTGTGGTATGTTAGATAAATACGATAAACTTGTTCCTATTATAGAAAAATTAATTAAGTTACATTTTAAAAATAAAATTGAGATAGTTAAGATTTTTAGAACTAGAAGAGGTAGACAACCAATTCTTATTATTTTTAAATTAACAAATAAATGTGGTATATATTCTAGTCTTACTATTAATGGTAGAATTAGAACAATATTAAAATCAGTTTTAAATTTAAATTCCTGGGAATATGAATTAAATAAAAAATATTGATAATGGATTTAAACTTACAAGCAAACTTATTTATTTACGACGCAAAAGTCGGTGACTTCTATCTTTCCGGAGGAAATAAAGTTGAGGTAACAAAAAGAACCGAAAAGAGAATACACTTTTCAAATGGTGTAATTATTACAATAAAAACATTACCAAATGGAATGATATACCTAACATCAAAATCTGTTGTAACAAACAACAAATCATATCCGGTGGTAGGACAAATGATTAGAGATATAGAAGGTTATTTACTGTATTTAATTCATTGTTAGATATATTTATTTAATATGAAGATCATAATCACAGAGTCACAATATAGATTATTAACCAGAAGGTTAGATGACTTTGTTATGATTGATAGAGAATTTAAATATCGATTAAGAAAAGAATCTGCTTGTGGTTGGGACGATGCTCAAAATTATTTTAGCTGGGTTGCGTATAAAACTGAAGATACTGTTGTTTATAAATTAAATGAAGATGGGTTACTCAAATCAAAACCAGAGGATGAATTAGAAATCCTAGGAAAAATTAGAAGTGAAATACGAGAATACTTATATAGTAATTTTTATGAATATGCTGAAATCTATTATCATAGATATAGAGAATCTAATTGTCCGAAATAAATGAATCTACAAGAACAAATATCAAGAATTAAATCAATGATGGGAACAATCAATGAGTCAAAAGAAAAAAAAGAATTAGCACCTTTTATTAAAAGAAGATTTACAGAAGATGAACTTGATTTTGAGTTTTACGATGCTTTAGAATATACAAATGGTTTATTTGAACGTATTTATAGTCGACAAGAAAGAACACTGGAAAATTATATTAGTTTAACAATAAGGGTATTAATAGATAATCTTCATGCTATTTTAACAGATAGACTACCACAAGATGTTCAGTGGTATGAAACGGTTGAGAACGTATTAAAAGATTATTACAGAGATGAAATAACAAAAGAATATAAGTCAATGAACAAATAGTTTAATCCTCCACTTGTAAAACTGTAGGATTTTTTTTATCTTTCTTTTTATGGTGATGGAAGAGAAAAATAAAAACCGATATAAGAATTTACCCATAGAAATAAAAAGAAGATATACTCCGGAAGAATTAGAGAATTCTTTTATAACTTACATAAGTAAGATTAGAATTACAAATCATCTTTATTATAATAAGAGGGATAGGTTAGAAATATTTACTAATAGTGTGATTAATGGTTTATTATCCAGTTCATATTTAAATGTTAATTTTTCACTTAGTGGTTATGGTATGAACGCAAGATTCTATGAAATTTTTTTTAATGGGTTATTAGAATTTTATAAAGATAGAATAGCTGACCACTACAATCAATATGAAAAATATTGTGCGGAGTGGAATATTTATTAATATGAACCTACAAGAACAAATATCAAGAATCCAGTCAATGATGAAAATAAATAAAAACCATCATAAATATAAAATGTATTATAATGAATATTTAACTGAAATTTTAAATGATAAAAATTATTTTGAATTGGGTGAAGAAATTGGTGAAAATAATCAAAATGAAAAAACAAAAAAAGTAATTAATAAGATTAAAAATGGTGATTTTATTAATAATGTTAAAGATTTTAAAGAAGCTTTTTTAAAAAGTAATAGACCAGAAATGTTAACAAACTATGATGATTCTGATTTAAAAAATATGAAATTATTTAAATTGAATGGTTACGATATTGGTTACGCTTTAAAAGAAAAAGATGGTGATTATAATGAAATTGTATCAGTTTTTAATAACAGTGGTGTAAAAAATATAGGAAAAGAATTAATATTATCGGCAATTAAAAATGGTGGTTGTTATTTAGATCATTATGATGGATTTTTAAGTGATTTTTACGAAAGTTTGGGATTTAAAGAATATGATAGATATGAGTTTGACCCACAATATGATGAAAGTGGGGAGTTTAGAAAAAAATATGGACCAGCTGACATTATTTTTAGAAAACACATTAGTTGTTAGTTTTTATTTAGAAAAAATTCATATATTTGTAATATGAATAAATTTACAAATACTATTTCACAAATTGATACTTTTCTTGATGATATTAGAGAAAAATTTATTTTTCATATACCACACTCAAGTGAGTTTATACCGGATTTTCAAGGATTTAATAAAGAACTAATAGAAAATGAAACAAAACTATTGGTTGATCATGCGACCGATAAAATATTTAATATTGAAGGTGTTGATTCCGTTATATTTCCATACAATAGAATATTTTGTGATGTAGAAAGATTACCAGACGAAAAAGAAGAACTATTCAAATTAGGTAGAGGTTTTTATTACACAAAAACAGACGATGGTAAAACATTAAGAGAACTTAATGAAGAACATAAAAATTTAATCAAAAAAAATTATTATGACACACATCATAAAATTTTAAATGATTTAATTGAAAACAAAATAAAAAAGTTTCAAATTGTTTATATTATTGATTGTCACTCATATTCAGATATTCCATTTATTAGTGATTTAGATAAAAATAGTAATAGACCTGACATTTGTTTAGGTACAGATGTTATACACACACCAAAATGGTTAATTGATAAAATTAAACACACTTTTGAAAAAGAAGGGTTATCAGTTAAAATTAATACACCATATTCTGGTACAATAGTTCCTTTAAAATTTTATGGTAATAACCAGATAAAAAGTATTATGATTGAAATAAATAGAAAACTATATATTGATAATGATGGTATAAATTCAGAAAAAATTAATTATTTAAATAATATAATAAAAAAATCTTTATTTTATGGTTAAAATCATATTTATATAATATGAACCTACAAGAACAAATATCAAGAATACAATCAATGATGGGGGTTCTTAATGAAGAACAAGAATCATTTATCACTAAATTCAAAAAAATAAAAGAATTTAAAGACGAAGGTTTTAAAAATGTTTTTTCAGAAAAAATTAGCGGTGGTATACCAGATAAAACAGGAGAATTTTATTATGTTTTTCCACAAACAAATAGTGGTTGTAAAGAATTAATAAATAATTCTAGTATTGGTTACATAGAAAAAAATACAGTACACTGGTCCGGAGTAAAAAAAATTGAAGAAGGAGACGCTGTATTATTACTTAGTCCAAGATTAAATAAAAAATATAAAGAAACAGAATTCTTTGATTTAGAATTACGTTGGGCTTGTAGTTTAGTTTACGGTGATGCTGCAGTAAAAAAGATAAAAACTTTAATTAACAGTTATAATTCAAAAAAAGAAGGCGTATCGATTACTGACATTAAAGAGTTAAAAACTTTTATGTTAAATAAAGATGAAATAGAAAGAATAAATACACAATCGGAATTAGATTTAGCTTTAGCTTATGTACCACCAAAACCAAAAAGTTTAGAAGTTAAAGATGAAAATGGAAATGTAAGTTATCCACTGTCTTTTTCGGCAACATCTGATGGAAATATTAGTGTTTCTGTTTTAGAAAATTTTCCTTCAGACAAGGATCCAAATCGGTTGTTTTATTTTGACGGACCAATAGTTACGTATCGTGCTGTTGTATACGATATTATAAATATTGATTTATTTATAACAGATTATGATAACACAACAAATACTTTAACTATGGATTTAAGAAATTGTCCTGGTTGGGCTGGGTCTGCTTGTAAAGACGATAAGGGAAACCCAAAGGTCATAACAACAAAATTAGAAAAAATAAGACCAATAATATTAAAAGGTGTCGATGATGGATATAAAGTTAACGACTTCAAGGAAATAAAATTTGATATTACAACTAAAAATAAAAAAGGTGAACCAGAAAAAAAGACAGCCGGTTTAATACCAATAAATAAAACAGTAAATGTTAATTGGGTATTTTTTGGTACAAAAAATCAAGATACAGAAAATATAACAAATCTACAAGAACAAATAAAAAGAATACTAATGGAAGAGTTATACTCACCAAGTGGAACTGAAATGATACCTAATAAACTTGTGACTCATCGGTCAAGTCCAGCATGGAGAAAGAGTATAAAACTTAATGGTTTAGAAACATCAGTGGGAGAATGTTACCAAAGTTATGTAGGTGGCGAAGTAGAATGTCGTCCATCAATTTTTGCTACAGATTCATTAAATGAAGATGATATGTTTGACAACGGTTATGATGATGATATTTGGTTAATAAATACAGAATGTGCTGGAGTTACTTGGTATAGAGATGCACATTTTGAAGGTGGGGATTATGAACATCACATAGTAACATTTGAGGATATACCAAGCAAATGTATAAAATTAATTCATAAAGGAACAGGTAAAAGTATTTGGTGATATGAACATACAAGAACATATAAAAAAAGTATTAAGGGAAGAAGTTAATAAGAAGTTTCCAAAACCAAATGAAAAATCGGACAAAGGAATTTATACTTTGTTAAATAGTTACTTTGTTAGTAGTGAAATTTACCAAAATGAGTACTGGAAAGACTACGGTTTTAGTTTTGAGTTTTGTAAAAATGGTAGAGAGATAGGTGATTTAAGAGTCGAATTAGATGATAGAAGTCCAGACTGGGGACCAAGAGACCCAAGACCACAGAGTGAAAGAAGTGTTAAGAATGTAATGTTATATATTTACCCAAATATGGTTGATATGATAAAAAAAGTTTTACCAGTTAGGGAAAACTATTTAATGTATCTTATTGAGGAATGGTTTGAAGATACATATATGGATAAAATCCAACAGATGCTTAATAGAAATGATTTGTCTTTAGATTATGTTACCAAAACAAACAACAAAAAAGGTGGTTTATGTGTTCCACCAATTACAAAACCAGAAGACGTGGAAACACAAGAAATGATGGATTACATTAAGGACAATACTCTTTTTTCTTATAGGGATATGGAACGACACGAAGAAGAAGAACCAGGATGGATTGAAAAAACGTATTTAGCAAAACTCCGTAATAGAGAACGAGATAGAATTAATAGAGAAGATAGGGAGAATAACCCAGAACCAATTGATAATGATGGTTATTAAATAATATGAGTCCACAAGAAAAAAATAGAATTAGGAATTTTCTTTTAAGAAGAATAGATTACCCAACACTTGAGTCTATCATAGATCAAAACTATAGATATGCCAAAAATGAGTTTGAACCGGATTACACTTTTCACGACTTTAATTATGGTCTTGCTACATTAATTGTAGAGGACTTACAGATTATGAACCACATAGATTTAAATAATATTGGGCTGTATAATGACATTATTGACTACTTCTATGATACTCTTAAAGACCGGTCAAGAAAATTATATAAACATTTAACTAAATTTGACTAAAAAGTAATATGAACCTACAAGAACAAATATCAAGAATACAAGAAATGATGAATCTGAATGAGTCAGATAAAAGAAAGATTTGGTTATTAAGAAGACTGGAAACCCAAGAGATAAAAGATTACCTAGATGAACAAATCTATACTTTAACCGATGAAATTAACCCTTGTGGTTACAGTACAGCTGAAAAATATCTTGATGAGGCATTAGAAGTTACTGTTAGTAATTTTATTGATCATTTTAGTGATGAATTATATGATGATGAAGATATGATGGAAATTGATAGGTTAGTATGGGAAATAGTTAATCAAAAATATCGTTCATATATTATACATCAATTTGATGGTAGAATCTGTGATGAAGATTATAACGATGATGAATATTAATATGAAACTACAAGAACAAATATCAAGAATACAATCAATGATGGGGGTTATTAATGAAAACTCGTTAGAAGATAAAATTAATGACTTATCAGAAAAGGAAAGAACCTTCCTTAAAGATTTTGGTACGGACCCAGTATTAAGAAAACTAATGTCATCAGAAGAGATTAAGGTGGCAAACAAATTAGTTAAGAAAGGTATGATGGAGAAGGGAATATCTGACGATGGTAAATCAAATGTTATTTACTATGTTGATTCATTTATATATAGAAGATTATGAACCTACAATAAAAAATAATAATTTAAACATTATGCCAACACAACAAGAAATAGACAAAGTTAAACAAAACCTAATTCATTTAATTGATTTGAACACAGACATTCTAATCAACGGTAATTTAAAAATTGAAAACGCATTTAGTTTATTATCTATTGAAGATAACAAAGACCTTGGAGTACAAATAGGTATAAATCTTTTAGATGGAGCATTCTGGCAAGCATCTGATGGTATAAGTTCGCTTGCAGCCAACTTTTGTTGTGGAGTTGTGGCCGAATATTCAAGCAATACCCCACCAAGTCTTACTGAGGCAACCAGTAGACTAATTGAAAGATTTCAAAACACATCCAATCAATTCCAATTTGATTTACAAAAATTTTATGATGATCCAACAACATATTGGGATAAAGTTTATTCTGGACAAGTTGAAACGGCATTTGGAGTATATACAGTATCAGGTAAATTATCTGACTTATCAACCGTTGACGTACCAAGTAAAACTGACACAGGTTATACTAAAACAATGATTAGTGCAGTATTTGGTCTTGATCAACAAGTATGGAACACCTTATTACAAAATTTTGTTATTACGGCTTGGTACCCAACAACAGAATGTGATGATAGATATTCTTCATGTGATTGTGAACAAACAGTTATAGATAATGCTAGTATATTTTACATTAACAATCCGGCGTATTGGCAATATTGGGAATGGTATCAAGATAAAGGATTATTTGGTGGTAATAAAGATCACGGTACCTGGTATATAACTAATTATAGTATAGGTTCAGGTTGGTCAATTGGTTCATATGGAAATTTGAGTAATGATGCTTGTAATTATTTATTTAATGATTTATACAACGGAGTTCCAAACCCTAATGTTGCGTTTGGTGGAGGATTATTTCCAAGAGAATTTGTATTTAATAATATGCCAAACATAAAAAAAACATCACACACCTTTAATCAATAATATGAACCTACAAGAACATATAAGAAAAGTATTAAGGGAAGAAACACATATACCTTTAACTATTTTAAGAAGAGTATCAGCCGAAGAAATAGAAGAGGCTTTTGAATACGCATTAGATAGAATGGAATATATGATGGAAAACCCAAATTCGTTAATATATAAAAAAAAGGGAACCACTTTACGAGTATTTGCAAAATCTGTTATTGACGAGATGGTAACATATTTAGAACAAGATTATTTCACAGATGATAACCGTGTATATTTTGAGGACGACGATTTTTATTATGATAAGATTAGAAAACCACTTCTTAGACAGTATGGTAGTAGAATAAAAGAAAGATACAATAAAATAATATGAACCTACAAGAACAAATATCAAGAATAAAATCGATTATGTCTCAAATTAATGAAAATGATGAGGACTTTAAAAAATTGTATCATTTATCAACATATCCAAATAGACAAAGTATAAGTAAAAAAGGTTTATTACCTGGAATTGGGAAAAGAACAAAAAACTGGCAAGAACTTAAAAAAACAGAGTCTTTAAAAGATTATATTTATGTTATGGACTACGAACCAAGTTTACTAGACAAATCAATGTATGGTTTTGATGTTTGGGAAATAAACCCAACCAATCTTGATTTAAATTTAATGGAGGACCCAAACCATACAGAATTTGGCGGATGGTATGTAACTAAAGAAAAAATCCCACCTTCAAATATAAAGTTAATTAG
>Ga0315906_10004522_pt1 | contig 17854 bp, 8 predicted proteins | sample LakEriMetagenome_4_FD_203526 | JGI IMG/M metagenome (GOLD analysis project Ga0315906, IMG submission 203526) | Freshwater fungal communities from buoy surface, Lake Erie, Ohio, United States - Buoy 2 MA122 | ecosystem: Environmental > Aquatic > Freshwater > Lake > Lake biofilm | place: USA: Lake... | reverse complement strand
AGCAACAGTAAGAACTCCCGAAGTAAAATATGGAACGTTTCAAGGAGGGGCTGCTAATATTCCAAACAGAAGACAATTTTTTTATTATACGGTCCCAACATGGGATGGCCAAAGAAAAGGTGCTGACGTGTATAAGATACCTCAACCAATACCTGTGGATATTACGTATAATGTTAAATTGTTTTGTAATAGAATGCGAGAACTTAATGAGTTTAATAAAATTGTAATGCAAACCTTCACATCAAAACAGGCATATACTCAAATTAAAGGACACTATATTCCAATTACTATGGATGGTGTTGCCGATGAATCTGCCAAAGAATTAGAAAAAAGAAAATATTACATTGCAAGTTATACTTTTATAATGAAAGGTCTTTTAATCGATGAGGCAGAATTTCAAATTTCACCAGCCATTACAAGACAAGTAACTTTATTTGAGACTGAAGACAAAGTAAAAACTAAAAAGGTAAACACTCAACCACCAAGACCCGATAATTTTGATTTAGATTTACTTTTTATCACAGGTAATACTCAATTAACTGAAGTTTTTAGATACACTGTTGATTTAAAAACTACTGAACTAACCAATGTTAGTTCATATGATGTTTATATAAATTCAAATTTTGTTGGTAGTGATTTATCTACAATACAAATTAATGATGGTGATACTTTATTGATTAATGTCACAAAAATAGATAATACAAAACAGTCTATTATTAAAACAACCGCTTACTTAGTTTAATTATTCACCGTAAATATCTTTAACTTCTTTACAGTTTTCGGTAATTATCTTCTCTAAATACCTATACATCTTCAACCCATTTTTATCACAATAGTTCTTTAATAACAAGTGAACTTCAGGTTTAATTTTCAAGTTTTTTATTTTTTTTTGGTCAGTTTTCATAATGGTAGAAAAAAGGCAGAATTTATTCTTACTCCTTGATAAATATTATCATAGGGGAAAGTTTTTTGTGGTTTGACGATGTATTTATATAGAAAAATAAATTCTAAACTATATTATTAAAATGGCATCATCTAATAAAGTTTTTGTTTCACCTGGAGTTTATACTTCAGAAAGAGACTTAACATTTGTTGCACAAAGTGTTGGTGTAACTACTTTAGGGGTTGTTGGTGAGACTTTACAAGGTCCAGCTTTCGAACCTATTTTTATTACAAACTTTGATGAATTTCAAACGTATTTTGGAGGAACGAATCCTGAAAAATTTGTTAATACACAAATCCCAAAATATGAACTGTCTTACATTGCAAAATCTTATTTATCACAATCAAATCAATTATTTGTAACAAGAGTTCTTGGGCTTTCTGGTTATGACGCGGGACCGTCTTGGTCAATTGTCACTATTGGAAATGTAAATCCTGCAACAATACAAGCAACAGGAACAACAGGTCCTGTAGCTGTTACGTTTACAGGAACTACAGGTGGGACAGTTACTTTGACATCAGTTCCATCATCTGTTAACGTTGGGGGTAATTTTTATAATCCTTATACTGAATTTAACGGTGGGACATCGTCTATATCTTCAGATTTACAAAGTTATATTTCAACACAAATTAATTTATTTGCAACATCTTCATCAGCGTCAGGGGCTACCGCAATTTTATGGGGAACTTCAAGCGCATCTACATTAAACAGTGTTACGGGTGTAACTTCAGTAAATACAATTACAGGTTCAACAGAAATGTTTGGTGTAAATAATGTTAATTTAACTTACGCTAATTTATCTGCATCAACTAACGACGCTTGGTATTATGGGTTATTCAACTATTATCAAGGAGCTAATGATGTAAACACATACTTTGGCCAAAGTTTAGGCGGAGCATTATCAGGTATTTCAACAACACCAACATCTGGAGTTTATTCAGGGACGGTTGCATTCTATACGACATCATATTCAGGAGCACCTTACTCAACATACGATGATATGGTTGTTGCGACATTAAGGTCAAGAGGTATTTCAAACTATAACTCAACTCAATCAGGGCCTTTCTATGAAGTGTCCGGCACAACTGACGTTACGATGGTTTGTACAGGTGGTTATTCAGCAGTAACTAAAAACCCTTACTCAACATTCCAAATATCAGGTGTAACATACGATGGAAATAACTTTACGTTTGAAACATCTATGTTGAACACACAAACAAATTATTTAAGAAATGTATTTGGGGCATCTAATTTTGGAAAAGATAGAACTGAAGTTCCTTTATTCGTAGAAGAAACTTATTCAGCATTATTACAAAATGGTTATAGAGCGGGACAAATTAGAGGTCTATATTGTGATTTAGTTTCTCTTGATAAAGCTCGTTCATTAGATACTGACAGTATTGGTTTTTACTTAGAACAATACCAAACACCTGAAACACCATTTGTGGTTTCAGAATTAAGAGGTAACAAAGTTTATAAGTTATTCAAGTTTGTTCTTATATCTGATGGAAATGCCGCTAACACATACGTTAAACTTTCAATAGGTAATATTTCATTTAACAATGGAACTTTTGACGTATTCGTTAGAGATTTCTTTGATAATGACCAAAACGTAAAAGTTTTAGAAAGTTTTACAAACTGTTCATTAGACCCAAATCAAAACAACTACATTGCAAATAAAATTGGAACATCTAACGGTGAATATCAAGTTAAATCTAAATTTGTCATGTTGGAGATGAGTGATGAGGCACCAATTGATGCGTTACCTTGTGGATTTGAGGGTTACATTATGAGAGAATACGCAAATGCGACTCCTCCATTTGTTCCTTTCAAAACTAAATACTATAGTGCGGGTGAAACTATTTATAACCCACCTTTTGGCTCAACAAGCGGAGGAGACAATCCAGTTATATCAAGTGGCGAAAACCCAAGAAGAGCTTATTTAGGTATCTCAAATATTTCAGGATTTGACTACGACTTCTTCCAATATAAAGGAAAACAATTACCAACTAACTTGGCTACTGATACAACAGGACCATCTTGGGGTTATTTGACAAAAGGATTCCACATGGATAGTGGGGCAACAGTTGTAACAATTACTAATGGATATTCAACATCAGGTCAATCGGCATTTGAAGTAGGGGTGGGTTCATTTAATTCTGAACCAACTGATTCAACTAATCCTTATTACAGATTAAATACACGTAAATTCACATTATTAGCCTATGGTGGATTTGATGGGTGGGATGTCTATAGAGAATATAGAACAAACAATGATTCTTACGCTTTAGGTCAAACAGGATTCAAATACGGAGCAGCAAGCTCAGTAACCTACCCAACGGCAACAGGATGGGGAGCATTCAAAGCGATTTCAGGACCTAACCAAGAAAATTGGGCTAATACTGACTACTACGCTTACAAATGGGGTCAATCAACTTTTGCCAATCCAGAAGCAACAAATATTAATGTATTTGCAACCCCTGGTATTGATTATGTAAATAACTCAAACTTGGTTGAAGATGCTATTGATATGATTGAGACAGACAGAGCGGATTCAATCTACATTACAACAACACCTGATTTTAATATGTTCTTACCTTCATACCAAGATATTAGTGAAGGTTTAATATATCCACAAGAGGCAGTTGATAATTTAGAAGGAACAGGAATTGACTCTAACTACACAGCAACTTACTACCCTTGGATTTTAACAAGAGATACTGTTAACAATACACAAATCTATATTCCTGCAACATCTGAAGTTTGTAGAAACTTAGCGTTGACTGATAACATCGCATTCCCTTGGTTTGCATCTGCGGGTTATACAAGAGGTCTTGTAAATGCAATTAGAGCAAGACGTAAGTTGACACAAGATGATAGAGATACTCTATACAAAGGTAGAGTTAACCCAATCGCTACCTTCTCTGATGTAGGAACAGTAATTTGGGGTAATAAAACTTTACAAATAAGAGAATCTGCACTTGACAGAATTAACGTAAGAAGATTGTTGTTACAGGCTCGTAAATTGATTTCAGCAGTAGCGGTGAGATTATTGTTTGAACAAAACGACAACAAAGTAAGACAAGACTTTTTGGATTCAGTTAACCCAATCTTAGACCAAATCAGAAGAGACCGAGGTTTAATTGACTTTAGAGTTCAAGTTTCTAACACACCTGAAGATTTAGATTCAAACACATTAACAGGTAAAATCTTCTTGAAACCAACAAGAGCGTTAGAATACATCGACATCGAGTTTGTTATAACACCAACAGGAGCATCATTTGATAATATCTAAAAATAAAATGAGTGGGGGGTAGTAATATCCCCCATAAATTATTTAACACATAAAACTATGAAAATAGAAAAAAAACTAATCAAAGAATCTTTAGGATACAATACTAAAGGAAAACAAACTTTTGCAGATAAAAAGCAAAATATTATTATTACAGAAGCTCAATTAGAAAAATTATTGGAAAAACTTAAAAAATAATGAATATTAGAAAGCATATTAATCAATTTATTAAATCTCGTAGTTTGAATGAGGGGTTCACTGAAGAAGGAAATCCTGACACAAAATACTACGCGTTTGATTGGGATGATAATATAATGTTTATGCCAACTTCAATCATGGTCCTTAGTGAAAACGACGAAGAAGTACCGATGTCTACAGAAGACTTTGCGGACCACAGACATCAAATTGGTAAAGAACCGTTTTCTTATAAGGGAACTACTGTTGTTGATTTTGCACCAGACCCATTTAGAAACTTCGGGGTTAAAGGTGATAAGAGATTTGTATTAGACTCTATGATAGCGTCTGTTGGACCGTCTTGGAATGATTTTGTTGAATGTATAAACGGAGGTTCAATTTTCGCAATTATCACGGCAAGAGGTCACAACCCAAAAACTTTAAAAGAAGGTGTATATAATTTAATAATGTCTAATAAAAATGGTCTTAATAGTAGAACATTGGCTGAAAACCTTTATAAATACAGAAATATAGGTAATGAAGTTACTGATAATAAAAAGACAAGGGCATTAACACCAAAAGAATTACGTGAGTATTTGGACCTTTGTAGATTTTATCCCGTGTCTTTTGGTGAGGGGTCGGCAACTAATCCTGAAGAAGGAAAAATCAAAGCTATGAGAGAATTTATTTCTTACTGTAAAGATATGGCAAAAGAAGTGGGTGAAAAAGCATACTTCAAAAATGATGTGGAAAACAATGAAATACTTCCTATAATTGGTTTTTCTGATGATGACCCAAGAAATATCGAAAAGATGAAAGAATTTTTAGATGATGAAGATAAAGAAAAACTAGTAAAAACTTATTTAACTAAAGGAGGTGAAAAGAAAGAATACTAGAATGTTATTTATAATGCAACAATAATTTTTAAAAATAACAAAGTAAATAGAAAAAAATTTAGTTGAAGATATTTATAATAAAAATAAAAGAAACAAAAAAAATAGATAGACATGGCTGATTTATTAATGAAAATGCCCTTTCAATATGAACCTAAAAGAAAAAATAGGTTTATTATAACATTCCCATCTTCTTTGGGGATTAATTCTTGGTATGTTGAAAGTGCTTCAAGACCAAAAATTGAAATCAAGGAAACACCAATTCCATTCTTAAATACTGAAACTTATGTTGCAGGTCAGTTTAAGTGGGGAACAATTGATGTTACTTTCCGTGACCCAATTGGACCATCAGCGTCACAAGCATTAATGGAGTGGGTTCGTTTACACGCAGAATCAGTTACAGGACGTATGGGTTATGCTGCTGGTTACAAAAAAGATATTGACCTTGAAATGTTGGACCCAACAGGTGTGGCTGTCGAAAAATGGATTCTTCAAGGAACATTCTTAACAAGTGTTGATTTTGATTCATTAGGATATAGTGAAGATGGTTTAATAACTGTAAAGGCAACTCTTAGACCTGACAGATGTATATTAGTATACTAAAAACAAAATAAAATATTATTTAATCCCATCTATTTTAGGTGGGATTTTTTATTTACATAAACTAAAGTCAAGTTATTTTTAAAGAAAAAAATTATGGATAAAAGTGCTCAATATGGTCAAATGGATTTTAATCTTCCACATGACGTTGTAAAATTACCATCCGGAGGGATGTTTTATAAACCAAAAAAAGAAAGTTTAAAAGTTGGTTATTTGACCGCATCTGATGAAAATTTATTAATGTCCCCAAATACACCATCAGATGGTATAATAAATAATTTGTTGAGGACAAAAATTTATGAACCTGGTTTTGATGTTGGACAACTTTTAGACGTAGACGTTCAAGCTATATTAATTTTTTTAAGGAACACTTCTTTTGGTAATGAATACGAATTTTCAATTAATGACCCCAAGACTAATAAAAGATTTGATGCTAAAATCCTTTTGGATGAATTGAACTATATCCCCATGAGTAATAAACCGGACTCTGAAGGATTATTTGATTTTGTTTTACCAAAATCGAGGGCACAAGTAAAGTTGAAACTTTTAACATTATCTGAAACAAATGAGTTAGAAAAGTTACAGGAAAATTATCCGCCAAACATGGTTGCTCCGGTTATAACAAAAAGATTAGAAAAACAAATTGTAGAATTAAACGGTGACAGAGATAAACTAAAAATTGTACAGTTCGTTACTCAAATGCCTATTATTGATTCTAAGGAGTTAAGAAAATTTATTAGAGATTGTGAGCCCAAAATAGACTTAAAAAGAACAATTACCGCCCCGTCCGGAGAAAGAGTCACAGTTAATGTGTCTTTTGGGGCGGAGTTTTTTCGTCCTTTCTTCTCAATTTAAACAAATTTTATTAGATGAAATATTTTATTTAACAAAATATGCAAACTTTTCATATTCAGATATTATGAAAATGCCAACATATGAAAGGAAATATTTCATAAATAAACTTTTCGAAAAACAATAGAAAATAATATTTATAAAATAAAATGATGTTTTTTGAGACAGAAGCAGGCGAATTAGGAAGTGCTGCTGGTAAAAATTTAAAGGAATTTGCAGATGCACTAAAAGGTGCATTAGAACAGTCTTTAAGTCCCGAAGGATTTGTCAAGGCCTTGACGGATGTTGAAAACCAATCAAACAAATTACAAAAAAGTATTGGGGGTGTTGTTATTGGTGCAGACCAATTTAGAGAAAAACTAATGGCCGCATACAAAAACACTCAAAACATGAATGCGACCTTTGCAGACACTGTAAATGCGGTTAAGGGTTTAGCTCAAGGTATGGGTAAATTTGTAAACCCATCACAAGAGGCATTAGAGGCAGTAGTTGGATTAGCCAAAGGTATTGGTGAAACACCTGAAAAGATTGGTGAAATGACTTCAAATCTAATGAGTTTTGGAGGAACCCAAGTAGAGGTTGTTGGTAAAATGAATGAAATTGCAAAAAGTGCAAGAAAAGCCGGACTTGATGCAAAAGGATTATTGGCGGACATAACAACTAACTTGAAAAAAGCATCAGGATTTGGTTTCTCAAACAGTGTGAAAGGACTCACCGAAATGGCAAAACAGGCAAAACTTTTACGTACAGATGTATCATCATTAGGTGCAATGAGTTTACAAGGAAGTATATTAGACCCAGAAGGAGCAATAGAAGCTGCTTCCAAATTTCAAATGTTAGGTGGGCAAGTTGGAAAACTTGGGGACCCCTTCCAACTATTATATATGGCACAAAAAGATTTAGCCGGTCTACAAGATGAGTTAGTCAAATCTTCAAAAGCTGCATTTACGTTCAATAAAGAAACTGGAAACTTTGACATAGGAACTCAAGATTTATATAGATTAAGAGAACAAGCAAAAATAACAGGTCAAGATTTTGATGCCTTAGTTAATTCGGGTAAAGAAGCAGCAAAACTTGATTACCTTACCGAAAAATTTAACTTAAAAGGATTAGATAAGGAAACTCAACAAATGGTTGCGGGGTTAGCTCAGATAGGTGAAGGAGGAAAAGTTGAAATAGATATACCTGGATATAAGAAAATTGAAGCAAACAGTGCGGAACAATTAAAGACGGCATTACAATCTGAGGATGTACAAAAAAAATTAAAAGAATATCAGGCTAAGGCCGACATGGACTCAAAAGACTTGGCTGTATCTCAATTATCTGTCACAGAAGAGTTATCTGCATCCGCAAGAACGATAAGAGATGCGGTTTTATTACAATCGGGAGCAGTCGCAGAAACGGACAGAAAGGCATTGTTAGATGGTTTAAGAACCGACGCTAAAGATGCTATTGACGCATATGGTAAAGTTGCAAAAGTTGCTCAAGACAAAACTTATGAGATTGCAAAAACAGGTGTTAGTGCTGTTGGTAAACAAATGGAAGATACTAAAGAAAGATATTCTAAAAACACAGAAAAAGAATTGTTAAAACAAAAAGTAGAGGGTAAGGAATATAAAGGTGAAGACACAGAAGTTACTGTAAACGATGGATTATTTCCATCGGCAAATAGTGCCCCAACAATTTTAAGTAAAGGAGCAATTTATAAAGGTATTGTTGGGGATGATGTTGCTGTTGGAACAAATTTAGGGGAGGCACTTAACAAAGCTGGTTCCGGTAATATTGGAGGAGCTATTGATATTAATATTAATTTGACAGGGTCAATAGGTGGTGACCCAGGACAACTTACAAAAATGTTTAATTCACCACAAGTTCAAAAACAAATAATGGATACGGTCTTATATAAGTTGAATGATTATAAAAAACAACAAGGGGTTCTTGCCTAAAAAATCTAAAACAATCTATTTATCATAAAAAGACTAAATGGAGAGTCCACTATCATTTAATTCAAGTGAAAATTTTAGAAAAAAACTTTTGGTGCGTAATTTACCACCATATAAAGTTGATAATGCATTTTCCAATAATAGTAAACCTGGGTCATCTGAGTTTACAATTAATGACCTTACACCAATTGATTCACCAAGCGTAGAACAAATCGGAAACCAACAAGAAAAAGTTTTATTACCAATAAATCAATACGGACCACAAAATAACCAAGGTGACTTTGGTAATATGGTTCCAATAAATAATAACCTAAATTATAAATCAAACGAAGGTGTTTATGGATATCCCGACAGTATTGGAAGTGATTTAGAAGTTATTGGTAACAATACTGAAAAACAACTTATTATAAAAAATGTATATCGACCACAAAATGGTTTGGCGGATTTTGGCTCAACTGCTTGGTATATAAATAATGATAAAGTAATCAACACAATAGGTGAAGGTGAATATACAATTCAAGACACTGTTGGAGGTAATTTAGAAACTACCGCAAATTTAGACAGACCTGTATTGATAACTAATAATCAGTACGGTCCACAGCTTTTAACAAATACTGAAGTTCCAATTAATAACAACTATCAGACTAATCCAAATGAGGGTGAATATGGGTTTCCTGATACCTTTGGAAGTCAGTTAGAAACTGTTGGTGATACTGATAGACCTGTATTATTTGCTATTAATCAGTATGGACCTGATAATATACCAACAAATGAAGTTCAAATTAATCAAAACCTTCAAACAAATTCAAATGAGGGTGAATATGGTTTTCCTGATACAGTTAATAGTGAACTACAATTAATTGGTGAAGACGAAAGAACACCAAGTTTTTTACAAAACCCATATGGTCCTGAACAAGGGCAAAGTGTTTTTGAAGTTGACCCTTATAGAAAATTAAAAAATTTAATAATACCGCAAGGAAATTATTTAGATGCTACAGATACTTTTGGTAGTGAATTAGAATTAGAGGCGGGTATAAAAGAAACTGAGGCATATATTGGAAATACTTACGCAACAGGAACAGGAGAATATGACCCAACACTTTTCAGATATTTACAGACAAAAGGTTTACAGTTACCTTACGCAAATTCAGATAACACATTTATATTTTTACCCTCAACATATACACCTTATAGTATATTAATAAGTGATAATCCTAGTGGTTCTGATGGTACGTTATCAGAGGACTCAAGCTTAGCTGGTATTGGTGCAAAACAACTTAACAAAGAATTTAAACATAGAGTTGCATTAGAGTTATATCAACAAACATTAGGTCAAATAAATTTATTTAGTGGTAATGTAAATCCTGAAACTGGTGAAATATCCGCAAACCCAAATACAGACCCATTCAATGCTATTGGACTATTAACGGGTAACGTTCCAATTATTGCAAGAAAATATAATATCACAACACCTGACTTTTTATTTGGGCAAGGAATTAATTTTGCTGCCAAATTAGCAGGATTGTATTCACCATATTCTTATATCCCTGGTGAATATTTTGACTATCCTAACTCGGTAGGTAATGGGCCATATCAGAATCCACTATCTTTAATAGGTGGGGCATTAGGTTCATTATTCAGTGCATTACAACCAGCTAATCAATCATCATCTGAATTATTAGTTGAATACACATCAGTGGCAACAAGAAAATTATTATATGACCAATTAAGATATAATATTTATAGACCTAACTATAAAATAGGTAATAATTTATTGGCACCTCCGGGTTCATTTTACGTTGGTGATAGAAAGAATCATTTAACTGAATTAGTTTCACCGGCACCTTTTTTACCATATGGTAGAGATGGTAAGACATCGGCTATGGGACCTGTTCTTTCTTACTCAGATATGGGTAAGTTATATGAAACTTCTCAACTTGACGACACTCAGTTTGGTATTAATAGTAGAAACTTATATAGTGCAGGCGCAACTAGAGATGGGGTAAAATGGATAGGTAGTAATATTTCGGGTGGGTTAACTTGGATTGGTAGTAAAAGCCCCGACCAACTTAACTGTCCTTTACCTGGAAAATTAGTAGGTAGAGGTAATCAAGAATTTGAAGATAATAGTGAATTTAATTTTAATAATCTATCGGGGTTCGATAGCACTAAATCCACAAATAATAATTTTACACCAGGGTCAATACTTGATGTGACACAAAAGTTAATTGACGCGGGTGAAAGAAGTAGTAGTAGAGAACATGTCGGAAAGGCTATTAATCAAGTATCTAAAGTTTTTAACGACGGATACCAAGAAATAACAAAAGGTTCAAGAGTAGTAAGATACACGACAAAAAATTCAACAGGTGGTGGTGATATTAAAGGTTTAGAATATTGTAGAATTTTTACAAAAGACAGGCCTTATTACACATATGATGAATTACAAAAAACAGATGGTAATATTAGAAAATACACAGATTCGGTTTTAGATAATACTTGGAATTTGAACATAGCACCTGTTGATGGATATAGTGTCAAAGACGGTAAAGTTAAAAAATATATGTTTTCATTAGAAAACTTAGCTTGGAGAACTTCAAATAAAAAAGGTTTCACCTATGAAGATTTACCTGCTTGTGAAAAAGGACCTAACGGGGGACGTATTATGTGGTTTCCACCTTACGGATTAAGTTTTGATGAACAAATTTCGACAGGATGGAATGAAAATACGTTTTTAGGAAGAACAGAACCAATTTATACATACACTAATACATCAAGAAAAGGTAATTTATCATTTAAAGTGATTGTTGACCACCCATCTATATTAAACTTAATAGTTGATAGGGAGTTAGAAAACGTAGGAAATAATGGAGAAATTACTCAAATTGTCGATTCGTTCTTTGCGGGTTGTACAAAATACGACTTATGGGATTTAACAACAAAATTCCCTATGTTTACACCAAATGATGTTTTTGAAACTCAAATTTTAACAACGGAAGATATTGTTACAGTAGTCGAAGAACATAACTATACTACAATAGAAGAAGAGGTAGATATAGATGATGATTATATTCCACCAACAGAAACACCACCATGTACTGTTTATCATTATGAAATTGGAGTTAATACTGATTTAAAATATACTGCATGTACGGGAAATGAAATTACTTTATCATTGTCAGGAGGTAATAAAGGAGACATTTGTGTTCAAAGAGGAACTACACCTCAAATTATTACACCGGACCCGACAAATACGGTTACACCAACAGGTGATGAATGTACTAGTACGACACCTAATCCAACTCCGACACCATCTCCAACACCAACACCAACACCAACGGAACCACCATTAAAAACAACGTTTCCCGATATTGGATTTTATTTTGATAATAATTTCCCCGATGGAACTAATAATAGAGAGGGGGTAACTGTAGATAAGGACTTTAAACATTGGTATGATTTATATATTGCTTCAGAAAACCAATACGTAAATTTAGGTAAAAGTGGAAGTTATTCGGCAGCATTAAACAAAATTGTTATTTATGGAGACCCCACATATAAAGATTATACTAATTATGTAACAAACCAATTACCAAATGATGCTAAAATTAAATACCTAGATAGTTTTGTTGACACTAGAAAAGACAAAATATCAGAATTTTTTGGGTATATTAAAAAAGAATTTGAAGAAGCAAAAAAATTCATTGAAAAAATTGGACCTCTATTAGACGCTGGTGACACAATTTCATTTGATTTAGTTGCAAGTGCTTCGGCGGTTAATGATAACGCTTATAATATTAATTTATCTAAGAGAAGATATGACTCCGTTAAAAAATGGATTTATGCTCAAACTTCACCAAATGGAACTACAATGGAAAAATATGTCCAACAAGGTAAATTAAAAATCAAAGAATCTACAGTTGGTGAGGACACAAGTCTTGTCGATGAACCTTATAAATTCATTAAATGTAGTAAAGATTTTCAAGACAGACAAAAAGACGGAACTGTTTCTGTTAACGCTATGGCTTGTAGAAGAACAAAAATTTCTAACATAGAAAGAACCAAAAACGTTTCTCAAAATGAAAACCCAACAAATACTGAGTCAAGTAACGTAGTAACAAATAATGGTGACCCATCACAAACAAACCAACAATTGGCTGGTCAAGATTTTATTATTACAGGTCCTGCAGGTCAAGAAAGTACAGGACAAAGTATAACACAACCTAACTCATCTTCACAATCATTTGTTTCACAATCACCAGAATCGCAACCATATACCAATAGTATTAATACAAGACCACAAGATGTCCAAACACAAACTTTTGAAAAAAGAAAAGATTTAACAAAAAGATTAGCAAGAAAACTTTTAACTGAGTGTAACTATTTTGAATATATTCAACAAAATGCCCCGATGATATACGATGGAATAAAATCTAAAATAAAATATTTCCAACCGGCATTTCACTCAATAACTCCTGAAGGGCTTAATTCTAGATTAGTTTTCTTACAACAATGTATGAGGCCTGGTGATACCATCCCTACAATTTCTGAATCAAATGGGGGTCAAGTTAAACTACTTTACAATGACGTATCAAATAGTGCGTTTGGGGCTCCACCAATCTGTGTATTAAGAATTGGTGATTTCTTTCACACTAAAATAGTAATAGATGGTTTAACCTTAAAATATGATGAAGTACCATTTGATTTAAATCCTGAAGGAATTGGCGTCCAACCAATGATTGCGGATGTTACGGTTTCTTTTTCTTTTATTGGTGGACATGGATTGGCGGAACCTGTCGCTAAATTACAAAATGCATTAAGTTTTAACTATTATGGTAATACTGAAATGTATGACGAAAGAGCCGAATCCACGTCTCAATTAGATTTAAGTCAATATGATGCACAAATAATATCACAAATAAAAGATGAGTTAAATGTCGTTGACACATCAGCCACAAGACCTACGGTAAATGATGGTGGAGTAACCATTGGTGTTACTAAAACTAACACTGTTGATTTAGTAACTTCAGCAACAACCGGAACTATCACATATAAAGACATTATGTCAAAGTTAGTGGACTCTACTAAATCATATGTAGAAAAAACAACATCTACTTTAGAAAAAATTAATCAAGAATATTTAATTGGGGGTCTTCAAATATTCACTAAGGATAGAAAATATACAGACGGGTTTTTCAATAGTTTAGGTGGTGATTTATCAAACACGGCTAACATATTTGGTTATGCTAGTACAATACAAGATAAATTAAACGATTTAGCAACTAAGACTAAAGAAGATATAGATAACGACTTGTGTCCTTTATTACCTACAGTATATAATCAAAATTTGACCGACATACAAATTAAAAAAATTAAAAAACAATTAAAAGATAATATTGATACGAGAAAGAACGAAATGACAAATGCGTTAGAGAATTACTCTAATGAAATTTCAACGAATGAATTAGATTTAATTAGTTTAATTGATAAAATTAGTTTTGTTTCTAATGGACATGACGGGTTTATAAAGAAAACCTTCTCAACTGTTGTTTATAATCTTTCAGGAACAACAAAGGTTACCCAACCAACATTACCTAATGTTGTGGACACACTACAAGAATTGGTTTTAGATTCATATTTAGTAAAAGATGATATGAATACATATTATCAAAAACTTTCTGAGTTCTCTTTAATCCCTACAGGTGATGATGTTTATAGTAGTAATTATACTCAGAACACTTATTTACCTGAAAACAAACCTGGAGACACTAGATTTTTTATGTTATTTGGTAAACCTATTATTGATAACCCTGATAAATTTGTAGATGACTTAATTAACAAAGCAATACCAAACGCTAACCAACAGGACAAAGATGATTGGTTTTTATATTTAATGAATAATGTGAAAAATCCAAATAAAGGATTGCAAAATGCTTATTTAGCTTCTATGGTTGAAGTTAATAATAAAATTGAAAAATTCAGAACAGAATACTTTAATTCTACATTTACCAATTATTTACCTTATAATAAAGATAAAGAAAGGTTAATGTGGTATCAATCACAAGTACCGGCTAACTCAAATGATAGTAGAGATTTGTCAAATTTATACAAATCAATTAATAGTGGAGGAGATAAATTTAATTTGAAAAAAAAGTTTAAATAATGGACTACTATAACAGATATAAGGATTTTTTAATTAATGGGAAGCAAACTGTTGTTCCATTTTTAACTATTCCATCTAGAGTTACCGACCAACAGTATCTTTATAGGTCAGGTCAAAGTCGATTAGATAAAATTAGTTTTGAAAAATATGGAACACCTTATTTCGGATGGTTAATACTTGCTGCTAACCCAATGTATGGCGGATTAGAACAAAACATACCAGATGGAACTATTTTAATAATCCCATACCCATTAACCGCAGCACTTCAAGACTACAAATCTTCATTAGATACACATATATTCTATTATGGCCGTTAGACAAAAACAAAATAAAAAAATTTACATTGAGACAGAATACGATAATATCGTTATTGTAAACCCAAACGAAGTTTTTACTCCTGATGGTAACAAAGAAGAACGCTTAGTTGACCACGAAGATTTGGTTTATTATGCAAATTTAGAAACATTTATTATACCTAGAACAAAATTGGCGATAGGACAAAGTTTTACTGACCCTGTTTTTAATACAACAATTGCCACAATTTTTAAGGGCGATGATGCCCTTAAAGTTAATTTTTTAAAACCAAAGGGTAAAACTGAATTTGATACTAGTTGGTCTAATCAATTAACAGGTGAAGGCTCAAGACAACAAATGGGAGCCAATCAAACATCTGAAAGGGTTGTTAGTAATGAAGGAAGACAATCATTTCAAAGGAGCGTAAAAAATAATGAAGATACACAATTATTAGGTATTAAATCTATTAGAGTTAATATTAAAGGAACTGGAGTTCCTGAGGTTGCGATTGAAATGGTTGACATACAAGGTAGGTCTTTATTTGAACAGGGTGAGAATTCATTGTATTCTGCATTTTTTAACTTTCCATATCCATTATTTTATTTAACCCTTAAAGGTTATTATGGTAAGGCGGTCAGATATAGACTATCTTTAATGTCTTTTAATGCTTCTTTTGATGCTGATACTGGTAATTATAATATTTCACTAAAATTAATTGGTAAGTTCACCGCACTTTTATTTGACACACCATTGTCTTACGCGATAACTGCACCAAAAATGTATAATACACAGATAACCGTAACAGAGCCAAACGGTAACAAAAGTTATTTCAATACATATAAGGGAAGACAAAAACTAAAAGAAGTCTACGATATATACAAAAGAAAAGGATTAATTTCTTCAGACTTTCCGGTTTTATCTATAGAAGATTTTGTACATAGGGTAGAAAATTACAAAACAGGTTTAAAGGCTGACTTAACTAAACAAGAAGATTTTACAAAATTAAATGATTTACAAGATTTTGCAGACAATTTAAATAAATTAAAAACTGAAGTATTTGAATATGCAATTAATAATTACTTAGATAGAAGTAGTTACTACATTGTCGGACAAGAAATTTATTACCCATTTAAAAAAGAAATCACATTTGAATCAAGAGAACTTTTTAAAACAAAAATTAAAGATAGAATACAAAAATATGTTTCATACTTAAAAGAAAATGCGACATTTGGGGAAGGAAAAAGTGCCGAATACCAAATCAACATTACTGTAAAAAATGAAAAAGACGTATTAAGAAAGTTAGATTTTAAAACTTGGTCGGACAATCAAGAAAATGTTAGAAACACTTATCAATCAAGGTATAACAAACCGTTAACATCAACAGACACTGAAGGTTATGAAAAGTTTGTCAGAGATGAAACTTTAACTGCCGTTTTAGATACTAAAGTGCAAAATGAAAATGGTGATTGGATTGAAGATAAACCCGATTACTTTGTTTTTGGTGATAAAATTATTTCAGACGGAACTTTTATAAAAAATTCATATTTAGACAAACTGGATGGCATGACAACTAGTTTAGAGGCTAAACAAAAAATCATTGAAGATAGATTAACTAAATTTTATGCTGAACAACAATTAAAACAACCCACAAAGGGAGGTGGTGGATTAGGGTTTAAACCAACAATAAGAAATATTTTTGCGGTAATAATGGCAGGTGCTGATGCCTTTTACAGATTAATGGAAGATAATCATCAGGAGGCTTGGAATGTTAGAACTGAAAAAGATAGGTTATTGGCAGTTATACCTGCAGAAAAAAACTTTTCAGTAGACGCTTTAAAGAGTATACAAAAATCTAGTGGTGAATTAAATGATGACAATGTTGTTTACCCATGGCCTTTATATTTTACTTTAGAAAAACAAGAAAGTGGTTCTGACCTGTATACTATACAGTATCCTGGAGATACAAAATACATTAGACAAACTAAAGCGTACGATTATAGAATTTGGCCTGAGGTTGGGTTTACAGAAGCCTTTATTAAGGCGTCTTTAGAAAAAGAAAGACCCGAATCAAATTATTCATATGATAACCCAACAGATGTTACAAAATACGTATCTTGTGGAGCGTTAGAGTTCCCTTTCAAAACCGCACCTTATCAAGATTTAAATGCGATTAAAATATTTTATGAAATTTTTGAAAGAACTTATTTAAGCTCACATTACGGAAATTTACCTAATAATGTTGCAACAAAAAATCAGATAGATAAATTTTATGGTGATATAGAAAGTTTAAATTTAAGTTTAATTGCACCTGAAGATATTACTTTAAATCAAACCCTTAGGAATTCAAAATTCAACATGCAAAAACTTGTTGAATATATGAAAGTAATATCTAACAATGGGCAGGGACAAAGTTGGCAAACATATATTAGGGATATTTTTACAACCGAGTATATACAAAATTTATTAAAAACTATTAATGAAATCTATTCAATTGACACAATAGAAAGTAGTTCCACACAAGTTTCCGCGGATTTACCTTTGATAAAAAATATGGGTGAGTTTTTAAATGATAGTGCGACTTCTCAAAAAAATAGATTGGACACATACCCATTTACTGATGTTAAGTGGTTAAAAAATAATATGTCTAATGGTAATAAAATTGAAAAATATGAAGACTTTAATAATACAACTAATAGTTTTGTT
>Ga0315906_10004521_pt1 | contig 17858 bp, 16 predicted proteins | sample LakEriMetagenome_4_FD_203526 | JGI IMG/M metagenome (GOLD analysis project Ga0315906, IMG submission 203526) | Freshwater fungal communities from buoy surface, Lake Erie, Ohio, United States - Buoy 2 MA122 | ecosystem: Environmental > Aquatic > Freshwater > Lake > Lake biofilm | place: USA... | reverse complement strand
GTAATTAATATTAGTAATTAACCCTGATGGGTAGCTAATCTTATTCAAAACTAGTTTATTTGCTATTGCAGTGTATCCATATTGTGTCTTATAACCCATTGCATCACTAGCTGATAAAACCCCATTGTTGCTATATTCAAAGCTAGATACATTACGCCCAGCACTTACTACTGATACCTTATTGGGTGAATAATTAAATTTATAACTCTGCCCATAGCTATCCTCAATATGATCTAAATATAAACTGTATAAATCCCCATAACCATTGTAGTGATAGCTGATACAGCTACCAAAACGATTATCTTTAGCAATTAATTTCCCACTAAGATCAAAATATTGATGAGAACCGTCAGCATCATTATAAATATAATGATAAGATAGCTTATCATTATTACATTTTAAGCTTACATCTGGAAGCACTTCAGTAAACTTAATCGCATGATTATTAATGTATTTTAAGCCTGAAGCATATCCTGAACTATCCTCCCAATCCTTATCTATAATATATGAACTGCCATCAATATTAACCGAAGTATTATTCATTACATAAGACATTTGATAACTCCACCCTTGAGGTAAGTGTAGAATGCCTTTTTGGGTAGATGTGCTGGAATAAATCAATTTGAAATTAAGATCAATATCCTTATTAACTCCAGGAACATTAATCAAACTCTTTGCTACATTTAGGCTGCCAGTTTGACCATTTACATCCTCTCCTGTAAATAAAGAGCTATTATATGCTTGTGAACCTTGATAAGTTCCTTGATCTTCTTTTAATTGTGCGTTGAGCTTATTATTTTTACTTAAACTTGGGCTAAAGCCAATTTGACTTGCATCTGTATTGCAGCTAGAAAGTAGCACTACAGCTTGAGTTAGTAGAATGGTGCATAGTACTGATTGCGTGGTAACTCTTCTCATTTGACTTAACCTTTACTAAATTAACACTTTTTACCTTAACTTGAACTTTAAATACTTTTTAATGTAACCGTTTAAATAAAAAATGGTGTAGAATATACACCATTTTTTGAACTTATATTAAAGAAATTTATTATCCTCCCATAGGTGTGAAAATAATATAAGAATCTCCATGAGAAGATGGGGTATGAATTTCTTTTGCACCACATAAATCTGGGCGCCCACAAATTTGTAAAGCATTGCTATTTTCTAAACTAATATAATTATGAGAAAAAGATGGTGTATGCCATCTCAAACTTCCTCCTGCACTGTAAGATGATGCATTGCCTACCCCATGAATTGAATAATCAGCTAGATTCTGTTCTGTATTGCAAAGGTCCCCATCTGAAGATGAGTTCTTAGGTTCTACAAAAAGTTTTACTTGAGAAATATTTATACCTTTTTTAGTTGCAATTATCTCTGCATGTTGAACTTCGCTAACTTGACTTCTGGGAGACCACATACATTGATGAGCTCGATTATCAACTTCAAAGACCATAGGTTCAGATGGCTCAACAGGCAAATAAACAACAGCCGTTAGAAATCCAGTATCTCCAGCAAAACTATTAGCTACAAAACCTATAAATAAAACACATCCCAGAGATAATTTCATTATACTAGTAATCATATTTTTATTTAACATAATTAAATCCTTTTGAAAAGTTATATTAAGCTTAAATTAATAAAAATCTAAATATTATTATTTGTATGGGGGACTGTTCCAAAATGATAAAATGCTACAGAACAACGAGATCCTGTATCATCATAAACATTCAAAAGAAACCCTAAAGAAATATTGCCAGTTATCTTTAGATTAACTGGCACATCTGGACTTCCATTTGACATAGTGCATCCAGTATCCTCAATTGAATAATATTCACCTTTATAACTGATTAAAACACTTTCATGATCAGGATCTGTAGTATAACCATCCCCAATAAAATCATTAGAAACTCCCCCTACTTCTAGTGGAGACACATGTACACTATGCCCAGAATCATAATTAAAAACTGATATATCAATATTATCAAGCGTAGCATCTGTAGCATTTTCCACATGCCACACATACGAATGATGCGATTTTAAGTTATTGGCTTTTACAATATCACCCTGTGCATAACACACTGATATATATGCCAAAAAAGTACTTAAAAACAATAATTTATATCTCATATTGCACCTCTATTAATAAATATTTAATGGTTATGCTAAAACTAAACATAGAAAGCCTAATTTCAGCCCTAAGAGCAGTTTTGTATCTACTAGATAAAACCTCCATAATTAAAATATATTTTAATTAAAACGCTCTGAGCTATGCGCATACCTCCCTAATAAATAACTAGTACTTTATTGATTGCGTTTTTTTATAATTTGTCGAGCTATTCTTTGCGATGCTGCTTCCATATTATTTGACAATACTGTGTCAACCAACTGTTTTGGAGTGTCCAACAATAGCTGTTTGACTCTTTCAGTTAGTATCTTCCACTCATTTTTATCAATACAAAACCCAGTGCCGAGGTTTAATATCATAGCTTGGCGCACCTTACCTTGTTCATTTCGATATGAAGCAACAAGTCTATAGCTGATATACTTCTTACCCATATGTGTTTGTGTGATTTTTCTTATATACATAGTAGCGAAATATTATCATAACAATAAACAAAAAGCAATCCCAAGCTTGAAATTTATGTCACTACAATATATTTTTTAATTAATAATATCAATCATTTAGTCGGCAACAATGGCTATTATTGGTATTTATTTACTTATATCACAAATATATGTATTTAATTCCAAACATCAACTTACTTTTAAGAATTTATGTACTATAACCTATTAATAATATTAGGGTTTTGAGCTGATACGATAACTGTGTTAAATTAAATACCTTTAATTCTTTAATGAATTTATACTCGAAGTATTTGGATTCCAGGCGAGCAGGTTCTGGACGCGAAATAAAGTTTAAAAATGAAAAGCCGTGTACATATAGTGCATAAGGAGTATTTTTAAACCTCTGCCAAGCTAAGACTGTGACAAAGTCCAGTACATAAGAATCTGGAATTCAAAGACAATGGGTATGCTCAAAGTTTTTTACAGAATCAAAGTAAGTATTAAAAAATTTTACAAATATTATCTGTTATTTTGAAGTGTTTTTTGATATGTTATATAATTAATCTGGGCATTTTAGTTAAATTTTATTTACGCTATTTATGCTAGGAAACTATACAATAATTGTGCTGGGTGTTTTAATTTTTTATTAATAAGATTCTTTACTTGTGCCCTACATGAATAACCTGTTGCTATATAGTGCTGATCTAGTTTAAGCGCTGACTTCCAATGCATGTCAAACAAATTTTGACTATTAGTTTTATTTTCTGATAGATGCCCATAAGTACCTGCCATCCCACAACATCCAAGGTTTAAGACTTCTAATCTAACCCCGAATTTTTCAAATATGGTTTGCCATAATTTTGCATCCTGTGGCATTACAGCCTGTTCCATACAATGTGGTAATAAGTAGTATTTATTCGTTTTTTTATTAACTATAACAAATTCCTTATTAGATTTAAGTTCCAGTAAGTACCTTGCGATAAATTCTGCTAGAGTTTCTACTTTCCCAGAAAGAGGATAGTTGAATTTTGGGTAATCATCACGAAACATCAAAGTTATACTGCTTTCCAGACCAACTACTGGAATCTTTCTATTAAAAAACGTCTCCAGCAATAGCTGCATTTTTGATGCTCTATTATTAAACTTATCCATCCATCCTGATACAATAAAAGCTTTACCACTTACCTTAGGATATAAAACAATCGGAGTAAAGTTCAAGTATTTTAGTAACTTACAAGTTGATAATAAAACCTCATGGTCAATAAATCCAGTAAATACATCAGCAAACACAATAACAGGATTACTTACTTCTTGTAAATTATCATCACTATTATACATATGTATACCATGTTGCTTTAATTCGCAATTAAGCTTTTTAGTAATTGTCATTTGTGGTATATTAATCATTCCAAATTTAGGTAATAGTTTATTTCTCACAATAAAATTCCATAATTTGGGTGATACAGCCCCTAATAATAAAATATCCTCTAAATAAGCTAATAACTTTTCTTTTACGCTTCTACTTTTATATTGCCTATAATACTCATCATAGAAATTACTACGTAAATCTGGGATACTTACCTGAGTTGGGCATCTACCAGTGCACCCTTTGCAACCTAGACATCCTTCTAGAGCGACAAATGCCATATTGGCAGCACTAACAGTTGCAGGATCACTATCCCCTAGCTGAGATTGCTTACGCATCCACTCTTTAACCAACATCGCTCTACCTTTGGGTGAGTGGATTCTATCTCTTGTTACTTTGTATGATGGACACATTAGATTACTCGCATCTTGATTAAAACATGCAGCGTTACCATTACACAATATGGATTCTGCAAATTTATCTTGTAAGTTATGCGTTATTTTCTCGTCCAACTCTCCACGCATAATTACTTTATCAATTTTAGTAACTACTTGATTTGTATTAAATGCAGTAACTAATTTGCCAGGATTTAATCTATTGTTTGGGTCAAAAATTGCTTTAATTTTTTGCATAACTGGGTATAAAATTGGACCAAATGTATGCTCTACAAACTCCCCTCTAAACCCTTTACCGTGTTCTCCCCAAAGTAAACCATCATATTTGTCAACTAGCAGCAATACTTGTTCTGTTATTTCGCGTACTTTTAAGCGATCATTTTGACTAGCCATGTCTAAAGCTGGTCTTACATGAATGCAACCCACATCTACATGTCCATACATCGCATAATCTAGCTTGTGTTTATTTAACATATTTTGTAACTCAGCTACAAATTTACTTAAATTATGTGGTGGAACTAGTGAGTCCTCAACAAAAGCAACTGGTTTGCGAGCCCCAGGTAACTTTCCTGCCAAACCAACAGCCATTGAACGAATACCCCATAACTGTTTTATCGCATTGGGATCGTGTAGAATTTTAAACCGCATATTGCGTGTTTTTAAATCCGCTTCTAAATAATTCAATTTAGAATTCAATTGTTCTAAATTATCTTCAGCAAATTCAGTAAAATTAGAAATACAACTTTCGCTAGCATCTAAACCCATTAACCTTGCTAAATACTGCCAGTTTGGTAAAGATGATGCCCCTCTTTGTACTTTTTCATCAATAGACTCAATGGCAAATGGATAATAAGCAATTAAACTCTCAGCATCAGCTAATGCATCTAAGAAAGTCAAATAATGTGTAACCACTAATGCCTTATACTTAGGAATTGGCATTAACTTAAGCTGTGCCTGAGTAATAAAAGCCAGTGTCCCTTCAGAACCAGCAATCAATTTAGTTAAATCAATAGTGTTATTTGTATAACAGCCACTCAAGTTATACCCTGATAAAGGGCGCTTTAGAGGGATAAACCTCTTATTAATCTCATCAGTTTGTGGCTTAATCAGTTCTAAAACTTGTGTAGCTATTTGACCTATCTTTGTTTGTTGCAAGACTTCTTGTTCTAATTCTCTCATAGTTAACGGCTTAACCTCAATAAGAGTACCATCAATTAAAATACAAGAAAGAGAGTTTATGTGATCATTAGTTTTGCCATATACTAATGATCCTTTACCTGCAGCATCATTAGCAATCATCCCACCAATTGTGGCTCGGTTTTCGGTAGATACATGAGGGGCAAAGAATAATCCGTGCGGGTACAAAAACTTGTTCAACTCACTTAATACCACCCCCGGTTCTACTACTACGTATTTATCATCTGGATTAAAATCTAGAATATTGTACATATACCTGCTAGTGTCAACAACAATACCAGAAGTTAATGCTTGCCCATTAGTACCCGTACCTCCACCACGTGGGGTAAAAACTAATGTTTTAAATTTAGGCTGATGAGCTAGGTTACATAATAATTCTATATCTATTGCATTCTTTGGTTGTATCACCCCTAAAGGCAGCACTTCATAAATACTGTTATCAGTTGCATTTAAAATCATTGTGGATAAATCCGCGTGAATATCTCCAATAAAACCATTATTTTTAAGCGTATTAGTAAATTGCACAAATAGGTGTTGATTTTCCATTAGATATAGTCTCTCTAGTTTATATGTTATGCTCGGTATTTAGTTAGTCTATACTATACTAAATTAGGAATTAAATCTTTTTGAGTATAGCAAAATTATCCATAAACTCGATTAATTTATCAACACCATCCTCTGGCATTGCATTATAAAGGCTAGCACGAGCGCCCCCCACTAAAGCATGACCTTGCAAATATTTAAGATTATTCTGCACAGCCATATCTAAAAAAATTTCTAATAGTTCTGAACTTTGTAAACCAAAAGGTATATTGACTTGTGAACGATAGGTTTTATCTACTGAATTAGAATAAAAATTACTTGAATCAATATAATTATATAACTTACTTGCTTTTCTTTTATTAACCTTTGCTATTTCTTCAACTCCCCCTTGCTTAATTACCCAGTCAATCATTAAATCCATCACATATATTGCAAATACTGGCACAGTATTAACACTAGAATTGCACGCAGAGAGTAACTTATAATTCCAGATATTAGGTAATATATCTAAATTATTATTTAACAAATCATCACGAACAATCACCAAAGTAACCCCCGCTATACCAAGATTTTTCTGCGCAGATGCAAAAACCAATCCAAACTTGGATATATCAAATGGCTCAGAAAGTATAGAAGATGTCATATCTGCTATTAGAGGAACATCTCCAACATCTGGAATTGAAGCAAATTGTACTCCATTAATTGTTTCATTTGGGCAATAGTAAGCATATGCAGCTTTGGAGTTTAAGCTCCATTCATGCTTATCTGGTATACCACCATTAACTGTAACCTCAGTAACAATGTTTACATTAGCATATGCTTTTGCGTAGTCAGCAGCTCGCTTGGACCAAATACCAGTTACAAAGTAATCTACATCTTTATTGTATTTGACTAAATTCATGGGAATAGCTGCAAATTGCCCCTGTGCTCCACCTTGCAAAAATAAGATTTTATAATTATCTGGAATTTGCATTAATATTTTTAGTTTTATTTGCAAATTTTCTAATAAATTTTGAAAAATCTTTGTTCTATGTCCAATTTCCATAACCGAAACACCAGTATTTTTCCAATTAAATAATTCTTTATTAATCTGGTTTAAAACCTCTTCTGGCAACATTGCAGGACCTGCTGCAAAATTGTATGCTCTCATAAATGACCTTTTTACATGTTATTTTGTTTAAAAGGGTACAATATAATACCCCCTTTATTTAACTATCGTTAACTTGCGTTTGTACTCTCAAAAATTTTATCTGCTGATTTAGCGATAAACCCTTGGTAGAGCCTCCCATCTTCTTGAGGATAACGTTTAGCAAATTCATAATAGCTATTATATACCTCAAATACACCTTGTTTAAACTTTACCGATACTTTATTAGCCATAGTGCTTGATTGTTCAAGCAATTCTTCTTGAGTGCCTTTTATCTCACCTCCAGAAGAGTTGAGTGTATAACGATTTTGCTTTAAAAAATCATTAACCGCTACCAAACTATCAAAATGCGTAAGTTTATTTACAGAAATAGTAAAATGGTTTGCCCTGTACCCAAAAACATACATCCAGCCAGCATACTCCGACTCAGATAAAATCTTTTTATATACTTCGTAATCAAGTTCTCCCCAAGATTCTCCAGAATATAGTAAATCTACAGTATTCAACATATTTCTTGGAATTTTATCAATACACTCTTTAACTTTCTGTTGTAAAAATTCACTAAACTCATTGGTTTTCAACTCACTAATAAAAATCTTAGGATGTTCTGGATCTAATTTATTCTCATAGTGCTTAGCATGTAATTTTTTTTCGACAAACTCATACTGGCTACACTCAACATAGCCCAAATTTTCAAAAAAACTAGCTAAATGTTTAATGTTTACTCGTTCATCATCAAAAGTGCGTATGGCTATATGATCATTAACTATTCTCTCACCTTGAGTTTTGAATAAATTGTATATTTCCAATGCTTGAGGGCTCTCATGTACGTACTGTTGCCATAGATGAGACAATAATTTACTTAGTTCCATAATTCCACCTATAAATTAAATTGAATTCCTTGGGCTAAGGTTAAAGAGGTGCCAAAATTAATTGTAGTTGTTTGTCTACGCATGTATGCCTTCCAAGCATCGGAGCCAGCCTCACGTCCGCCTCCTGTATCCTTCTCACCACCAAACGCACCACCTATTTCAGCTCCTGAAGTACCTATATTTATATTAGCAATTCCACAATCGCTACCTCTTACTGACAAAAACTCCTCCATTACTTGTAAATCTTTGGTATAAATTGCTGAAGATAATCCATATTGGACTTGATTATTAATTGCAATTGCTTCTTCTAATGTTTTAAATGACATTACATAAAGTATTGGCGCAAAAGTTTCCTCATTAACGATGCCCCATTCTGGAGATGCCTCAACAATAGTTGGCTCAACAAAATAACCTTGCCCATTAATAACATTCCCACCAAAAGCAATTTTACCATTTTTAGCCTTAACTGCTTCTATTGCATCTTTATAAGCTGATACTGCTTTTTCATCAATCAATGGTCCCATATGGTTACTCACCTCCATTGGATCACCAACTTTGAGCTGTTTATATGTGTGCACAAGACTATCAAGAGTCTGTTGATAAATACTTTCGTGTACAATGAGTCTTCTTAAGGTAGTACATCTTTGTCCAGCTGTTCCTATTGCAGCAAATACCAGTGATGGAATTGCAGTCTTTAAATTTGCTGTTTTTTCAATAATTACTGCATTATTGCCACCTAATTCTAAGATGGAACGAGCAAATCTCTTTGCTAGACTTTGGCTGACTTCTCTACCCACTAGAGTAGACCCAGTGAAAGAAACTAATGGCAAGCGTTTATCATCAACAAACTTTTGTGATAACTCAACTTCATCAGAAGTAATTAAAGAAAACACTGCTGGATAATTATTTTCCATTAAAACTTGTGCACATATTTTATGTACAGCAAGTGCGCATAATGGAGTTTTTGGTGAAGGCTTCCACACAACCGTATTACCACAAATTGCAGCGATAAAAGCATTCCATGCCCAAACAGCAACTGGAAAATTAAAAGCTGAAACAACTCCTACAACCCCTAATGGATGCCACTGCTCATACATCCTATGAAACTCACGCTCTGAGTGCATAGTATTACCATATAACATCCTAGATTGACCTACTGCAAAATCTGCCATATCAATCATTTCTTGAACCTCTCCATCACCTTCTGCTTTAGATTTACCCATTTCGATAGAAACTAGTGATCCTAGTAATGATTTATACTGGCGTAATCTATCACCAATTAAACGAACTAATTCACCACGCTTTGGAGCAGGAACATTGCGCCATACTAAAAAAGCATTGTGCGTTGCATCTAACACCATATCTAGCTGAGAATATTCGGTTTTTTGTACTTGAGATAATACTTCTCCATTAGTTGGACATACTGATGTTAAAAATTTATTGCCAGATAACCATTGGGTACCAATTGCAGTACCGGCATGATTATTATGGATGTCTAATGCACTTAATATTTCTTGGACTGTTAGTTTTTTATCATGAATCATCATATCTCCACTATTTTTAGCTTTTGTATATTGACTATCCTCTTGGAAATTTACATTAGTGTTGTTTTTCATGCTTTATCTCCTTGTGAGTAATAAGAACCAAAACGATTATTTAAAAAATCTTTTAAAGAAATTTGCTCTTGTTTTACTAAACCAGACAATTTTTTCTCATGCATAACTAAATCCACAACAGTACAGATTCCAGCAGCAGTAGTCATTTGAATTGCAGTATAAGTATTATCATCTACTGTAACTGGATATAAAGTATTTGTATATGTTTTCTCACTAAATACACCATTTTTATTTCCTTGTACCGATACATAAACTACAACTTTATCATCTTCTGCATGCGGTATAACTTTAGATAAAATCTGTTTTGCAAGAGCAGGAGACTCACCAAGTTTTAAATCTTTAAGAATAAATGACATTTTATTGCAATGCCCTGGATAACGCATGGTTTTATAATCCATGTTTTTTACTTTACCCATAAAGCTATCAACAAGAGAGCCAACACCACCAGAAGTATGAAAAGCTTCATAATGGTAATTATTAACCACTATAGTTTCTAAATCACCTAATGCGGGTTTAAATTTGCGCTCTCCATTTTCAATAACCATACATGGATGAATATACTCATTAACCACACCATCAACTGACCAAGTAAAAGCGTAGCTTAAGCTATTGCTGGTATTTTGAGTTAATGCGCCAACCCGCATTTTTACATAATCTATGTCTTCAAAGCCATTCATTAATGAGTTAGCTGCAATACTAATAAACCCTGGAGCTAATCCACATTGTGGAGCAAAAGTTCCCCTACTACCGCTTGCTAACTGATTAACTGCATTTGTAGTTGCAATATCTTCAGTTGGATCAAAGTAATTAATTCCACACTCACTAGCTATTTTTGCAACTTCTATAGTTAAGTTAAACGGTAGGCATGAAACAATACCCTCAATGTGATTAAGCTTAATAAAATCCTTTATTTCTCCGGCTTTTGTTATATCCATCTTTATGAATTGTATTGGGTTATTATATATTTGTGGTAAGGTGTGTGGTGGGTTTAAGTCCCCAATAAATGAAATGTAATCTCCAGTGCGTGCCAACAATCCTGCGACTGTAGTTCCTATCTTCCCTGCGCCCATGATTAAAATTTTATGCTTGACCATTGAATCGTCTCCTACTCAAAGTGTGTGCCAATTAAAAAATAAGTATGTTTGCCAACAAGTTATCGCTGTATTATGTAACCTCTGAATTTATACCTTTGTCATTTATAATTAAATAAGTATCTTATCATAATGATACCATTTAACAATATGTGCAGCGCAACCAATACTTAATAACACACTGTTGTAATTATAAATTTTATTTTCAGAAAATTATTTTCACTCTACTTTGGTGAGAATTAGCTTAAAATAGGAACTTAATGAATTAAATTAGATTAGGGTAAATTATGCTTCAATATATAATCGGAATAGACGGTGGTGGTAGCAAAACACATGCATTATTAATGGACACATCCTATAACATTATAGATGAGTCCTATAGCGGGGCAGCAAATATTAGAACTGATGTACAACTTGCTTATAATTCAATAAGTAATATTATACAAGAACTAATAAATAAAAACAAGTTAAATCCTGATAATATACAAATTGGCATCGGAGTTGCAGGATATTCGGTAGAAGAAAAACGTCAAAAATTACTGAGGTTCTTACATCTAGACTATCCACAAGTAAAAATCACCTCTGACTCGCATATTGCCTGCTTGGCAGCACATGGTGGAAATAACGGCGCAATAATTATTTGTGGAACAGGGATTAGCGCCTACTATATAAAACAAGAACAATCACAACAAATTGGTGGCTGGGGGTTCCCTCATGGAGATTTAGGTGGCACAGCATGGATTGGACTTGAAATTTGTAAAGCTACTTGCAAAGCAATTGATAAAGTAATTAAGTGGAGTCCACTATTAATTGAAATATTCAAAAAATTTGACTCTAATGTAAGTATATTTAAAACTTGGCTTATTAATGCGACTCCAAGAAATTTTGCCGAAATTGCAAAGATTATGTTGCACTTAGATCAACCAGACCAAATCGCACAACAAATATTTAACAATGCAATTCAGGAAGTCAAAGGTTTCATACAAGCAGTAATAAGGGATGTTCCAGAGCTTCCAATTAAAATTACTGGCGGTCTAGCAAAGAAATATCACCCGATACTTAAACAAACATTTACCGATTTAGAGATTATGGATAAGTCCCCAGCATATGGAGCTTGCCTCTTGGTAAAACCTTAAAATATTCGCTATTATATTATTTTTTAAAGTGGAATACTCTTAAAAAGGAGGAAAATAATGGAATTAATTAAAATGTTAGTATTTAATGCTGTCATTATTGGTGGGGCATTTTATCTATTACATTTAGTAGCTAAAAGTGCAAAACAAAAATCTAAACATCGACATATTTGATAGTTTGTACCCAGCTTCTCTTGATACATGACAAAATCCATTTAGTATTGTTAATTTTTTGTCCTAATTATGGGGTATGGTGCATTCCTACATTTTAACCGTATAATCAACAATTAATGGTGCGTGATCTGAAAACTTAATATCTTTAAAAATCTCAGCTTTTGATACTTTAGCTCCAATTTGTGGAGTGCATATTTGATAGTCAATTCTCCAACCAACATCTTTAGTATAAGCCTGACCACGGTTAGACCACCAAGTATACCCTGGAATTTCAGTATATAAGTTTCGCCAAGTATCAACAAAACCACTTTTCAATAAATAATCAATCCATGCCCGCTCTTCTGGTAAAAACCCCGAATTTTTTACGTTGCCTTTCCAATTTTTCAAATCAAGTGCTGTATGTGCAATATTCCAATCGCCACAAATAATATATTGCTGCGTTGATTTTAATTTTGCCTCTAAAAGAGGTTTGTAATATTCCATAAACATAAATTTCTTAGCTTGTTTTTCTGGACCCGAAGAACCTGAAGGCAAATACAATGAAATTACTGAATAATCCGCATAATCAAACTGCAAGTAGCGACCTTCGTTATCAATCTCAGCATTACCAATTCCAATAACTATATTATCTGGCTTTATTTTTGAATATATAGCAACTCCGCTGTAACCCTTTTTCTCTGCTGGATGAAATGAGCTATGATATCCATTCCAATTCATTAATTCTTCTGGTATATCCTCCATTGCAACTTTAATCTCTTGCAAACAAATAATATCCGCATCCATTGTTGCAAGCCACTTAAAGAACCCTTTATTATTTGCCGAACGAATCCCATTAACATTAGCTGTAATAACCCTCACTTTTTTCTCTCCCTATATATTTTGTGCGGCAGCAAAGGCTGAAGCCCATGCCCACTGAAAATTATACCCACCAAGCCAACCCGTAACATCAACTACCTCACCAATAAAAAACAAACCTTCAACTTTATTACTCATCATTGATTTTGAAGATAATTCTTTACAATCAACACCACCCTTTGTAACCTCAGCTTTTTTATATCCTAAACTTCCAGTAGGTTTAATTGTAAAACTATGGATAAAGTTACTGATTTTATGAATATCAGACTTAGATAATTGGCTAATGGACTTATTAATTTGTAACATAGCACATAAACTACTGGCTAAACGCATAGAAAAAAACTGAGCGAGAAAATTCTCTAATAGCTTATTACTACTACGATTAGCTGATAACTCTTCTGTAATATTCATATTTGGTAGCATATCAAGACTTATCGCTACCCCTCCACTCCAATACGAAGATATTTGTAAAATAGCTGGGCCGCTCAAGCCGCGATGGGTAATTAAGGTATTTTCTTGAAAGTTGGTTTTATTAATTGATGCACTACTAAAAAATGATGTACCAGATAATGGTGATAAATACTGCAACTCTTCCGGGGATAAAGCCAGTGGAACTAGAGCTGCATCAGTCTTAATGATATTATGCCCAAACTGCCGAGCAATATTATATCCAAACCCTGTTGCCCCAATCTGTGGAATGGATAAACCACCAGTTGCAATAACTACACTCTCAGAAACAAAATCTCCAATACTTGTTGCTACTTTAAACCCTGATAGCTCTTTTTCAACACAGAGTATGGACACTCCCATACAACGCTTTACCTTAGAATCATTACCTAAAGAATCTAAAAGTTCTATAATTTGTTCTGAACTACCATCACAGAATAATTGCCCTAGAGTCTTCTCATGATAAGTAATATTATACTTATTAAGGAGTTCTATAAAATGTTTGGGGGTATAACGTGATAGAGGAGAAATACAAAATTTAGGGGTGTTAGAAATATAGCATTCTGGTGCAGTATTAATATTTGTAAAATTACACCTGCCACCACCAGAAATACGAATCTTTTCAGCAAGCTTATGGCTATGATCTAAAAGCAGCACTTTACGACCACGAGCACCAGCAAGTGCTGCACACATCAGCCCAGCAGCACCAGCACCTATTACTATGGAATCATACTTATTATCTGGCATTAGTCCACGCTACAATATTATCTAACATACGATTAGAAAATCCCCACTCGTTATCATACCAACTAAATACCTTAACTAATCTGCCAGATACCCGAGTTTGAGTTAAATCAAAAATTGAAGAATGTGGATTATGATTAAAATCAATAGATACAGCTGGATCATTACTTGCAAATAAAATATTTTTTAATCGACCTGATGCAGCTTCAATGATTGCATGATTAATATCTTCTTTTGTAGTATTAGTTTTAGCAATAAAAGATAAATCTACTAGTGATACGTTTGGAGTTGGCACACGAATTGCAAGCCCGTCTAATTTGCCACTTAATTCTGGCAACACTAAACCAACTGCTTTTGCAGCACCTGTTTGTGTAGGAATCATTGACATGCAAGCAGCTCTGGCACGACGCACATCGCTATGATAACTATCAGTCAAAACCTGATCATTTGTATATGAATGAATCGTAGTCATTAATCCGCACTCTATACCTACTGATGCATTTAGCACTTGAGCAACAGGCGCTAAGCAGTTAGTAGTACAAGAAGCATTGGATACTACAGTCATATTTTGAGTTAGAATATGATGGTTAACCCCATATACAACAGTTGCATCAACATCATCACCCCCAGGAGCAGAAATTAAAACTTTCTTAGCACCAGCGTGAAGATGAGCGCTAGCTTTTTCTTTTGAAGTAAATATTCCAGTACACTCAACTACAATATCAATACCTAATTGTCCCCAAGGAAGTAAGCTTGGATCACGTTCAGCACAAAACTTAATCTTATGCCCGTCAATAATAATATGCTCTTCGTCTTTTTCTACTTTATGATTAAAGCGCCCATGTACCGAATCATGCTGCGTTAGATGTGCATGGATAGATAAGTCTTTCCCCATATCATTAATTGCAACGATCTCAATCTCATTAGTGCGCTTTGATTCATATAGTGCCCTTAAAATGGATCTTCCTATACGACCATAACCATTAATTGCTATTCTTATTGCCATATTATTTTACTCTTTTCAGAAAATTAAATACTTTTATCTTGATACTTGACAAAACATATTTTATTAGATTGCCACGCATTGCTCCCACACAATTTTGTATACAATGCTCACAATGACGATAATCTATAAAATTAGGTATCAAATACTTTTATACTAATTCCCTATTTTATCATATTTGCATTAGAACGAGTTCTTACATTTTTTTGCTTGTTTCTGTTCTTCTAAAGTTAATGCAACTTTATTTCTTAGATACAATAAATCTGCATACTCTAAAGCAACAGGCGCATATCTACCATCATTAACCAACTGCAGCATATTTAGTGCATTAGGATATGTGGAATCTATAAACTCCAGCTGTTTTATATTACTATTTAGCACATCGTTAAACACCTTAAACCCACTACCAATACATAACATATCATAATTTTGCTCTAAATTCATCTCTTTTGGATCTAATAACTGCGGCTCAATAAAATATTTAAAAGTATCTAATTCTATACCACTTAAATACATTTGATTTAATCTTGCATCTAGCCCAATTAGCACTTTATTATGCTTTGTCTTACCTAATACGCTTTGCGCATACAGTGCAAAAGCTGGAATTGGTATGATTTTAGTATGTAACCCTAGCGTAATACCTAAAGATACCGATAACCCTATACGAAGCCCCGTAAAAGAACCAGGGCCTTGATTATATGCAACAAAATCAATATCTTTTATTGCAATGCTGTTTTGCTTTAGTAACTCCTGAATTTTAGGAATCACAAAATTAGACTGCTTATTGCCCACTTGTTCTAGAATATAGCTTTGCTCACTACCAACTTGTAACCCTAAGGATAAATACTCAGTGGAAGTATCTATTGCCAGAATATTCATTTACTGAAGCACCATGATTGCATCAGCCTCAATAAGAGCCCCCTTAGGTAACTCCTTAACACCAAGTAAAGCACGCGCTGGATAAGGCTCATTAAAATATTTTGGCATTATTTGATTAACAATTGCAAAATTACCCATATCTGTTAAGTAAATATTAATTTTAGCAATATCTTGATTATTGCCGCTAGCAGCATCTATAACCGCACATAAATTTTTAAACATTTGATGTACTTGATTTTCAAAACCTTCTACCAACTCCATGGTTTTAGGATCTAAACCAATTTGTCCAGACAAGTAAACCGTTTTATTTACCTTAACCGCTTGAGAATAGCACCCAATTGCTTGAGGTGCATCTTTTGTATTAATTATTTGTTTCATCATTAGTGTCCTCTAAGAATAATATTAAAAAATCATTTAAAAAATCTTGTCCTTTTGGTGTCGGCTTTAACAAATCACCTTTAAAATCTAAGAACCCTTTAGTTTGAGCCATGTTTAAGGTTGCTAAAATATGATTAAGGCTCAATCCTGTATATTTTACAAATAAAGAAGCCTCTACACCATCAATCAAGCGAAAAGCATTCATAGCAAATTCAAAAGGTAGGGATTTTGTAGGTATAATAAAATCTTCAATTACATGCTTATTATCTAATACTGCCTGCATATAATTAAGAGGATGTTTCTGCCGTGCTTGGCGGATAATCTTATCATGGAAACTTAATTTGGAGTGAGCCCCCGCACCAATTCCTAGATAATCGCCAAATAACCAATAATTAAGATTGTGCTGTGCATATCGCTTATTTTTAGCATAGGCAGAGATTTCATAGCGCTCATAGCCATTGGCAGCTAGTTTATCAATAAGTGCATCTTGCATAATATAACATAAATCATTATCTGGTATCCCCTTAGGAACATTTTTATAAAAAGCAGTGTTTGGTTCTATAGTAAGATTGTAACAAGAAAGATGTGAAGGATTAAAGCCAATCGCAGTTTCTATATCATTTAAGGCTTCAGCTACGGTTTGGTTAGGTAACCCATAGATGATATCTAAATTTATATTGTTGAAATATTGTTGAGCTAATTTAATCGCCTCAACTGCCTGACTAGAATCATGGATTCTACCTAAGGTTTTTAGGTGTGCATCATTAAATGACTGCACGCCAAATGATACTCGATTTACTCCTGCTTTAGCATAATCTGCTATATATCTACGCTCTACTGTTCCAGGATTTACTTCAATTGTGATTTCAGCATAAGGTGACAAGTTTACTCTGCTACGTACAGATGTTATTAGCTTATTAATTGCTTCTCCACTAAATAAACTTGGTGTTCCACCGCCAATAAATATACTTTGGATAGAACGCCCCCAAATTAAAGGTAGTGACTGCTCTAAATCTATAATTAGCATATCAACATACTGCGCTTCTGGCAATTCAGCATTTTTAAAGCTATGCGAATTAAAATCGCAATATGGACACTTTTTTATACACCAGGGAATATGAATATATAAGCTTAATGGGGGCAATTGTTTTAACTGAAAAGTGGATTGTAATATTGACATTAGTAGAACTCTTAACTAGAGAATAAAGGATATATTATACCACTGTTGTAATTCATAATTAATACTTGATTTTTTATATTTAAGTAGCGGATAATGCTTTCTTCACTACTTAACCAATTAATAAATCGGGGGAATAAAATTGAAACTAAATATATATACTCAACTTAAAATCTTATTTCGGGATGCGTATACTATATGACAAAAAGCACGGCTAAGCAAATCTGATGAATTTAATAAAAAAACTGCGTTAGTTTGTATTATGTCAGCATTATG
>Ga0315906_10004518_pt1 | contig 17871 bp, 14 predicted proteins | sample LakEriMetagenome_4_FD_203526 | JGI IMG/M metagenome (GOLD analysis project Ga0315906, IMG submission 203526) | Freshwater fungal communities from buoy surface, Lake Erie, Ohio, United States - Buoy 2 MA122 | ecosystem: Environmental > Aquatic > Freshwater > Lake > Lake biofilm | place: USA... | reverse complement strand
CTTACTCAATTTTGCTGTCCCTGTAAACGAGGCATCGATGCCAAGAACTCGTGACTGACCAGTATTCAAGAACATAAATCCTGCACTCGAACCTAAAGCTTGTGGAGTTGTCAAAGGTTGCCACACTCCAAACATATATTCAATTGTATTTTGATACTCTTGCCAAAATCCTGCGAGGTCAAGATATCCATACAGCTTACCGAACTTCAAACCTTGTTTTACACCCACCTCCGCATTCCAGCTGCTCTCAGGCTTAAGATTGGGATTAGGGAAAACCCCCATGTTACCAACACCAGTTTTAATAAATCGTTCTGTGATCGTTGGAAAACGATACCCTTGGCCATAGGAAGCCCTTAAATAAGTTTCCTGATAGATCTTAATACTCGAGCCTGCACGAAAAATCGGTTTCAAAGCAGTAACAGTATCATTTAATTGAAAATACTCGATCCTTCCTCCACCCGAAAGATTCAATGTTTTATTGATTTTCGTCTCCAATTGAGTGTAAGCCGAAATATTGAGCAGTTTATTGTTAGGTGTACCGGAGCCGACATAGATATTTGAATAGGAATCTGTGAAAGTGCTTGTAATACCTCCGATAAAATCAAGTCCTTTCAATTGCGGATAACTTTTCTGAAACAAATAATCCCCATAAAATGTCGTCGACTTGTTGGATTGATTTGCTGACATATCATTTTCAACGTGAAGGATACGCGTCCTTAGGGCATGTTTGCCGTCCGTTGAAGTGAAAAAATTGACATACGGATCCAGGTTGAAGATAAACTGATCTTGCAGAAAAACAGCCCCTGGATATGCCCGGTATAATCCGATTGTATCATTGAGCCAGGCAAACGCCATGTTGGTACGTGCTTTCATGAAATTCCCGTTAATCCCGTAACTCAATCCCTTGATAGATTTTGAACGGTAACGAATATTAAAATTAATCCGAGCACGCTGACTTGTCATTTGTTTCTCCGTAAAATTGGAGATCGTATCAGGGAACATAGTTGCCACAATCGAATCCGTTTTTGGCGGACCAATGTAACCATGATCATAATTGAAATTGCCACCTATTACGAGGTCAAGATTTTTAATCATGCGTGAGTGTAGAAAATTGGCTCCCGTAATCAAAGGAAATTGATCCCACCAAGTAGCATTTGAATTAGAAGGAAATGAATAAGCACCTGAATACACGTTGATCTTTGTAAGTGGTGTCACTTTAGGATAGGCGGTTCGAATGTGTATTGAACCCGATAATGCTGCCGAACCCGACAAAACGCTAGCAGCTCCTTTGATTACCTCCACCTGGTGAATATTCTCAACAGGAATAAATCCCCACTCCGGACGTCCAGCATCCCCAGACAACATAGGCATATCATCCACAATTACTGCGACTTTTGAACCCACGCCGAAGGTAAACCCACTTCCCCCGCGGATTTGAGGTTCGCCATCCAGTATGTTCAAACCCGGAGTTTGATCCAAGGCAGTTTCAATGCTTCGAGTGTTTTTATTCTCAATTAGATGAGGCTTAATTACTTGAAGAGAGACAGTTTGTTCTTCCAGAGGCTTATCGAATTTACCTACTTTGACTTCTACATCTTTCAGCTCCACAACCTGACTTTGCAAAACGATATCAAAGGTCATGGTAGTATTTTCCAAAATATCGACCTCAAACGTATCAGTTACCATCCCTGTTGATCTGCATATCAATCTCGATCTTCCAGCCGGCAATTCCAACATATAATTCCCTTGCTCGTCTGTGGTGGCACCCAACGTGATGTCTTTTTTGTAAATGAGCGATGCGCCGATCAGCTCCACGCCTTTGGAATCGCGAACTTTACCAACTATTTTGCCTGTACCTTGACAAAACAAAGCTTGTGTACAGCACAATGCCACACACAAGCCAATAAGTTTCACAAATTGAACTGACATGAATCAGAGAGACGATCAGTTCTTTAAAAACTTCAAATTGCTCAATTTTACACCTTCAACGAGCTGAAAATAATAAACACCGTTGCTGTTATTGAATGGTATGTGCTCAGCAATCTTTCCTTTTTGAACAATGGAACCACTTGTAGAATAAATCCTGTAGGTAGCCTCATCAGAAAAAACACCAAATAGATTTAGACCATTATCCTGATAGCTCAGCGAGAATTGATTTTCTGAAGTTTCATTCAGTCCAGCTCCACTTGTTGGATTGTATATCAATTCAAGATCATCAATTAAAAGTTCATCATTCACTGATCCTCCTCCAGGAGTGCTGTTGGTAGTAAAGGTAACCATTATGAAAGCTGCATCCGTTGGTGTTCCAACATAAGAGAAAGGAATCGCAAGACGTTGCCAAACAGCTCCGTTTGAAGGAAAATTCAGAATAGCAGTAGCAACAGTATTGGAACCGCTTACATCATTTGGATCCTTATAATTATTGGTATTGTTATGAATTACAGCACTTACTCGTGCGTTATTTCCGGTGGCATTAACTGGCGTATACTTCACCCAAACTACCAAAGAGTCAGGGGAACCAGTAAATGCTTCAGAGAAATTTCCATCCGAAGTGACTGAATAGTTGTAATTAGAGAGACTATTTGGTGTTGTACTACCCATTTCAATTCGTCCAAGTGTCATGTTCCCATTTGCAATGATTCCAAACCCTGCATCTCTCGAAAATATGCGTGCAGCGTACGTTCCACTTGAACCAGGACGAACAGTGGTAGATTGATCTAATTGTTGTCCGCCAAAAGAACTCCATGTTCCTGAACCGGATTTAAAACTATTCCAATTAACAGGCTCAGCAAGCTCGCTTGTAGAAGTTTCCCATTGCTCAAAATCCGAATTTCCAATTTGGGTTTGTGCAAAAGTCAAAGAAAGATATCCAACAAATGGAAAAATAAGTAGCATTTTTTTCATGATGTCTGATTAATGGTTACAAGGACAAATATAGAAATAAGGAAGTTCGAAAAAGAAACGATTGTAAATCATTCTTAACAAATATATGCTGATAATGTATCAGGAGGACTTCCATATGAACCATCTTGAATACTTACTTTTGATACCATGACAAGGTGGATTTACTGCTGTATACTGTTCACACTTTTATTTATTTCCAAAAACTGTTTTTCTCAAGAAACAGCATCAGGAACACAGCTCAAAAAAGTAGTTCAAAAATTCCAACAAGAACCTCTTTTGCTACAAGCGCAACTTCAAAGGCTTGAGAATTTTGTTCCACAAATGAATCAAGAAGAACGTTTCTTTTTTATCCAACAATATTGCTCGCTTCTTTCGAAAGAGCTTAAAGATCAGGAGTTAGCTATTGATAAACTTTCCTGGTTTTCGAAAACCTTCATACCAAAAAAAGGTACAAAAAGTTTTCGTATCAAATGCTTACTCATTCAGGCAAAAATAGAATCAGAATTCAACTCTGAAAGTGACTATACCATCGCGGCATTGGAAGATGCACTGAAAAGTTTCAATGAAAAGGATGACGACTCGACTGTTTGGCAAGAAGGAAAACTTCTACTCTCGGATGCATTGTACCGAAAAAAGAAATATTACAAGTCGTTGCGTATTCAGCAGTCTTTGTTACCCTCCGTTCAGCGACTTCCCGAAGGGAAAATTGCTGAAATAGAATATAAGCTGAGTAAGAACTTCAGGCTTTTAGGAAAGAAAGATTCGGCTGATTATTACTTAAATAAAGCATACTTTGTAGCTTCTTCTTCAACGGATAAATCCTATTTACCATACATCGCCCTTGATCTCTCCCGAATTCAGAAGCAACCTCAGTTGGCTCTCAAATTCTTGCTCATCGCATTTAAGCATCGCTCTTACTTAAGGAGTCATGAGGAACGCGCAGAGCTCTGTGGTAAAATAAGTAAATTATTCAAGAGATCAAATGCCAATGACAAGGCCCTCCAGTTCAAAGAATTAGAAACTCAACTGCTTGATTCTATCAGAATTGAGAAAGAATATTCTCAAAAAATCTTGCTCGCGTATGAATTGCAGAAAAAGGAAAAAAAATCACAGAGAACACGTGAAACTCTAAAGGAAATGTCCTTTCAGTTAAAAATTGGAATCGGAATAGTTTGTTTGCTTGTGATTCTTCTCATCCTTTCATTTATTCTTCGTTCAAAAAGAAGAAAGGCGACTTCCCTCGAAGGCATGGTAAGTGATCTACAAAAAGAATCCCCAGAGAAAATCGTAGCAAAAGAAGCACTGCTAACAGGATTGATTAGCAATTTAAAAACCACTGTGTCTAGAACAAAATGGGATGAATTTGAAGGCACTTTTCTTTCTGAGCACGCTCAATTTATGGAAAACCTTTTAATCGCTCATCCAAAGCTTTCTTCGAATGACCGGAAACTTTGCATGTGTCTGAGTCAGAATATGCCTACAAAAGAAATTTCATCACTTACCGGACAGAATGAGCATGCCATCAACATTGCACGTGGCCGACTCCGAAAAAAACTATCTATAGACCATCAGGACATCTCGCTTCCGGACTACCTGAGGAAATTTCTCTGATTGTATATATACATTTCTCACACCTCAAAATGTATTGTTATTTTTAACGTTCTGTTAACCCAATGCACATGGAGAAAATTCCATTAATGGAGTCATTTTATACAATTCAGGGTGAAGGATATCACACTGGAAAGGCGGCTTATTTTATTCGCTTGGGTGGATGTGATGTAGGTTGTACCTGGTGTGATGTTAAAGAGAGCTGGAATGCAGAAAATCACCCGAGCATATCCGTTGATGCAATTGTTAAACAAGCTGTGGCAACAGGTTGTTCCTTTGCAGTTATTACAGGAGGTGAACCTGCACTGTACGATCTAAGATCATTGATTGAAGGACTTCACTCGCAAGGTTTTTACACGGCTATCGAAACTTCAGGCACCTCCTTATTGCAAGGAATGATCGATTGGTATTGTTTTTCACCAAAAAAATTCAAAGCACCGGTAGATGAGGCCTATTTTCGTGCAAATGAACTAAAGATTATCATTAATCATCCATCTGATTTCGCCTGGGCCGAAGAGCATGCCTCTAAAGTCAGCCCTGATTGTAGACTTTTTCTTCAACCTGAATGGGAAAAAAGGGAACGTTTTTTGCCTCTTATCGTAGACTACGTCAAATTGAATCCAAAATGGCGTATTTCTTTGCAAACGCACAAATACTTAAATATTCCCTGAAATGAGATATTTTCTTTTTTTGGTAGCACTATTCAGTATCCTTTCCTGCTCAACGGCACAGGTAAAATATTCTTCTTCTAACAAAAAAGCCATAAAATTATTTGAAGAAGGCAAGGAAGCACCGAATACCTCTATAGATATGAATACGGGTAAACCCAATTTCAAGGAAGGTATCAAACTGATGAATCAAGCTATTGAAAAAGATCCGAATTTTTGGGAACCCCATGCTTGGGTAGCTGAATTCTATGAACAAATCGGAGACTATGAAAATGCAATAGTGCATTACAAAGAAGCCCTAAAAATCAATCCAAACCACAGTTCCACCGGTACGACATATTTTTATTTGGGCAACCTACAACAAGCCACAGGTGATTATGAATCAAGCATGAAGAACCTGGATATTTTCCTTCAAAATCGAAACGCCAATCCTGAACTCCAACAGGAAGCCATGAAGATCAGATCCAATTGTGAATTTGCAGTTTCTTCAATGCGCACACCACGAAATTTTAACCCGATCAATGTCGGACCTGGAATAAACACAGCTGATCCTGAGTATTTTCCAACGATAACCGTTGACGGGAAAACCATTCTCTTTACTCGAAGAATTAAAGATGAACGTGTTCAACAGTTCAAACAGCAGGAGGATTTCTATGTTTCGCACTTGAACGACAGGAACATGTGGGGAACAGCGGAGCCAATGCCAACCAATGTAAATACCGTGCTCAATGAGGGAGCGCCTACAATCGCAGCTGACGGCCGTTCCTTAATCTTTGTCGCATGTTCAGACTTCTCCGGCGACAATTATTACGGTGAAAACCGCAGTGGAAAAGGCAGTTGCGATATGTTTTTCACCAAAAAACTTGGTGCTCGCTGGACCGATCCGGTTAATCTTCCCGGAAATGTAAATACACCAACCTGGGAATCTCAGCCATCATTGTCAGCTGATGGAAAAACGTTGTATTTTGTAAGGCGAGTGAGTAAGCGTGGGGAACCTGTAAACTCCGACATTTTCGTTTCGAGACTGTTAGACAATGGTCAATGGAGTACAGCGATGCCACTTCCAAAACACATAAACACTCCTTTACAGGAAGAATCGGTGCTAATCCATCCAGACGGAAAAACACTCTATTTTGCATCACGAGGGCATGTTGGCATGGGCGGATCAGATATTTACCTGACACGAATGGACGAAAAAGGAAATTGGTCTACACCTGAAAATCTTGGTTACCCTATAAATACCAAGTATGACGAAAATTCCCTCATGGTATCGCCAGATGGAGAAATCGCATTTTTTGCTTCCGACCGTGCAGGTGGTTATGGCAACCTGGATATTTACTATTTCGAAATGCCTGAAGAGCTAAGGCCAACCAAAACACTCTATTTTGAAGGCACTGTTTATGACGCAATTTCGAAAGCACCCATCCCAGGTAAATTCCAGCTTATAGACTTAAAATCCGGCAAAGAGGTAATCTTTTCAGAGGCGGATAAGATCACAGGAGAATTTTTGGTTTCCCTACCTCTAAATAAGGAGTATGCTTTAAACGTATCTTTCCCTGGTTACACGTTCTTTTCCAAGAACTTCAATATGACGAATCCTGAGGGATTAGAGGCAATTCACATGGATGTTCCCATGGTTCCGATTACAAGTGACCTTCCCACAGTCCTTGAAAATGTCTTCTTTGACCTCGGAAAATCCACGCTTAGACCAGAATCTTTTGTCGAACTCGATAAATTGCATGACTACATGGTCAAAAATCCAACATTGAAGTTTGAAATCGGTGGTCATACTGATACAAGAGGTGACGATAAAGAAAACCAGAAACTTTCAGAGGATCGTGCGAAAGCAGTGTACAATTATTTATTAAACAAGGGCATCGCTCCTACGCGACTATTCTATAAAGGATATGGTGAATCTGCCCCAGTAATATCCGATACGGTTATTTCAAAAATGTCTTCAGATAAAGAAAAGGAAACCGCACACCAATCAAATCGTAGAACAGAATATAAGATTGTAAAATAGTGCATTTTTTAAGACTAATTCGCCCCATAAATCTGTTGATCATTGTCCTTACGATGTATGGAATTCATTTCTACATACTTTCTGTTTTCGGCCAATTTCAAAAGATCAATGCTGACTCGCTCGATTTTTTCCTGCTGGTATTTTCAACCGTTCTTATTGCAGCTGGCGGAAATATCATAAATGATTATTTTGATGTCAAGGCAGATAGAATCAACAAGCCTGAAAAGCTAATCATTACCAAACACATCAAACGTCGCTGGGCCATTGTCACGCATTGGAGCTTCAACGGAATTGCTTTTTTAATTGCCATTTACCTGAGCGCAAAATACCAAACGCTGTGGCTCGTATTCATTCATTTGCTTTCAATTAATTTACTTTGGTTTTATAGCATGCTTTTCAAACGGAAAGTACTGATAGGAAATCTCATGATAGCTGGACTAACAGGTCTCATTCCATTACTTGTACTTGTTTTTTTCAAAGTGAGTAATTGGTATAATCCGGGGTATTCGACATTTGATCCGACCAATGACCTCACGAACATAGATTATTCCATTGTGTACGGTTTGGCTGTCTTTGCTTTTATTCAGAATCTGGCAAGGGAAATCGTAAAAGATTGTCAAGATGTTAAAGGAGATGAGCTTATTTATGCAAAATCATTGCCCATGGTTTTGGGAGAACAAAAAAGTTTGCTTATTGTGAAAGTACTTCTGCTTGTATTCCCTCTGTTTTGCCTTTTATACGCTGTATTACAATTCAATAGTTTATCCAGCCTGGATTTTATGGACAGCCTGATAATTTGCATTCCATTTTTACTGATTGCGATTGCAAATACCTTAACGGTTGTTTTAATCTCCAAAACGAATGGGCTTAGACTGTTTACCTACAATCAACTCATCAAAGTAATTATGTTACTTGGAATCATTTCCACCTATTATTACGGATTTTTCATCCCATGAAGCTCATTCTAGGATCTACATCCCCAAGAAGGCAGGAATTGCTGCGTTCCATGGGGTTAGAATTTGAGATCAGAACTAAAGACACTGATGAGTCCTACCCTTCTGAATTGCCTGTGAATGAAATCGCTGCCTACCTGGCTAGAAAGAAAGCAGACGCATTATTGAACACATTAAGCCCCGGAGAATTCATCTTATGTGCAGATACTATTGTGGTTCTGGATAATCAAATCCTTGGCAAGCCAACTGACAAAAATGAGGCAGCAAACATGTTGAAAATGCTCTCCGGAAAGAAACATGAAGTGATTACAGGCGTGTGTTTACTTTCGTTGGAAAAAGAACGTGTGTTTTCGGTATCTACTCGCGTTACCTTCAGTGAATTGAGTCCGGAGCTCATAAATTATTACATTGAAAACTATCATCCTTTTGATAAGGCGGGCGGTTACGGTATACAAGAATGGATCGGATACGTTGCCGTAAGTCGAATTGAGGGCTCCTATTTTAATGTCGTTGGACTCCCAACGCATGAAACGCATCAGGCGATTCTGGAATTCAAATAAAAAAAGGTCACACTTCTGCGACCTTTTCGTAATTGATTAAATTAGTGTTGTTATTGGACTTTAAAGGTCACTCGACGGTTACGCGCCATCTTCAAATCTTCATCGTCTCCGTCCATATTCTCCTCATTCGGAATTGAGCTTCCTTGAGGAACTGAGATTAAACGATCCTCAGTAATCCCTTTATCAACAAGGTATTGGACCACCGCATTGGTTCTTTTATCAGCCATGTTCGAATACTCGGGTTTTTCGACTCCAACTTTATCTTCCTCAGCATCACTGTGACCTGAAACCTGCACCTTCATTTCTGGATTCGCCTTAAGTTGATCAGCAATAAAATCGAGCGTTTCTTTACCCACAGGCGTCAGATTGGTTTTACCAAACGCATAGAATGTCGCCTGGGCCTCAATCTTCTGATTAACCGTCATTTTATCGTTCAAAGGAATTGCTTTTTGATAAACCGTCGAGGAATATTCCGTAACTGCCTCCTTCATACATTCACACTTCTCGCCTGTGTTCAACATCACCACGGAGATGTTATCAATGTAATAGTACGCCGCAATGATCTGATCACTTTTCATATCCTTGGGCTTTTTGTTCGTCTCATAGTCAGTCTTGATCTTTTCTTCGTCAGCAAAATTTCCAATTGTAAGGAATTTTTCACCGCCTTCTGCTTCAAAATTTCCACACACCTGATACCAATTATAGGTTTGATTGATTTTCTTTTTATCGTTTTCAATTCCTAAAAAATGAAATGTCTCCACAAGGATTGGAACTTTATCACCAGTAGAGGCAGGTTTTTTAGAGAAATTTATTCCCAGGTTATTTGAAGCATATTTTGACGCTTCTGCAAGAGAAACATAAAACTTGATACAGTATTTCATTCCCTTTTTCAGCGGAGCATTCAATTTAGCCGTCAAATAGGTTCTCGGTTCTTTTTTACCATATGAAAAAGCAACAATGCCTGCATAATTGCTTCCCTCGTGAGCCTGCTCTTTACCGTAAATATTTTCAGGCGTGTTGATTTCTGGTGATTTACCCGATACAAAAAGATCAGCACGCGCCCCAGTTGGTGAGGTCCACCCTGTTGCACTCTCGATCATTCCACGTTTTTTGGCTTTCCCATCCGTAGATTCAAAACTTCCATTGGGCACAAGATTCTCTCCTTCCTGAGCATTCACAAGCGAACTTGAAAGGAAAAGAAGAGCTCCTAGTAAACTTTTATTGATAGCGTATTTCATAATTCTTAACGGTTTTAATGAAGGTTTTTACTTTTTCCGGGTCAATGTCCGGATACACACCATGACCCAAATTTACTATATGTCTTTTACTTGTGAACGAATTTAGCAGATTAACTGTCTGAAGCTGAACTTCCTTCTCTGAAGCATACAATGCACATGGATCAAGATTTCCCTGAATTGTCCTGCTTTCGCCAATTAACTTCCTTGTTTCAACGACGTCCATGTTCCAATCCAAACCAACTGTATTACAGTTCGTCTTCGCGATTTCATTAATCGAAGTAATTGCTCCTTTTGAGAAAACTGTCAATGGAACTTCATTGAGTGCATCTGCAATTTTCGCGATATATTTCAATCCGAATTCAGCATATTGTTGTGTCCCAAGGATTCCGGCCCAAGAGTCGAATAACTGTAACATGTGTGCACCTGCTTTTACTTGAGCTTTCATGTATCGGATGGTTACTTCTGTGATACGGCCAAGCAACTCATGTGCCAAAGTCGGATTTGTATACAGCAATTTACGTGATTCTGAGAAGGTTTTTGATCCCTTCCCTTCTACCATGTAACAAAATATGGTCCACGGAGCACCTGCAAATCCAATAAGGGGAACGCGGGCATTCAATTCTTTATTTGTTAGACGTATCGCCTCCAACACATACCCCAGACGATCTTCAACATCAATGTTCGCATCTGCAAATTTGAGTTGTTCCTCAGTACGAATGGTTTGTTCAAACCAAGGTCCTTTTTGTTCGATCATCTGATACTCCAATCCCATCGCTTCAGGGACAACCAAAATATCTGAAAAAATAATCGCAGCATCCACGTCGAGCAAATCAACCGGTTGAATCGTCACCTCAGCAGCACGTTCGGGAGTTTCTACGAGCTCCTTAAACCCTGAAAGCTTTGCCCTTACTGCTCGATATTCCGGGAGGATTCTTCCAGCCTGACGCATAAGCCACACCGGGTACCGTTCGATACTTTCACCGCGCGCCGCGCGTAGAATCAGGTCATTCTTTAAATTCATCCGTCGCAAAGATAGAATTATCTGAGGTAATCACCAATTAACAGGCGCCTCCCCATTATGTACTAGATAAGTATTGGCCTGAGAAAAATGACGGCAACCGAAAAAACCTCTGTGGGCAGATAGCGGAGAGGGATGAACGGACTTCAATACCTTATTTACCTGTGGATTCACAAATTGAGCTTTTTGTTGAGCTTTTGATCCCCACAACATATAAACCAGACCTTCTTTCTGACTACTTAATTTTTGAATGACAGCATCGGTAAATTGTTCCCAACCTTTGCCGGCATGGCTCTCTGGCATCCCCCCTTCAACGGTTAAAACGCTGTTTAAAAGCAACACCCCTTGTTCTGCCCAATGAATCAAACTGCCCGAAGTAGCCATGGGTTTACCAACGTCCGAAAAAAGTTCTTTAAAAATATTCTGTAAGCTCCTGGGCAGTGGATTAACCGTCTCCTCCACAGAAAAACAAAGACCATGCGCATGACCTTTTGTTGGATATGGATCCTGTCCTAAAATTACAACCTTTACCTTGTTGAAAGGACAAGAATTAAAGGCTCTAAAAATATGTTGGCCTTCAGGAAAAACAGAACCGGGTTTTGATGAATACTCTTTCTTAATAAATTCTACCAAGCGAATGAAATACTCTTTTTCAAATTCTTCCTTCAGGACATCCTTCCAGCTATCCTCCATTTTCACATCCATAAATCAAAGTTAACGATTCCATTGAGCGAAACCTGTTAATTTTGTACTATGAACACGTGGAAATATTGCTGTATACTGTTCTTGCTTATTTCATGTAGCGAAAAACCTGCCGAGCAAGTTAACCGTCCCTCAGAGGAACCGAGCGAAGATCTCTACAGTCTTGCAAAAAGACATGCTGAGGCAAGACTCGGAATTGGTCCTACAGAGAACTATGAACTGAAAATATACAAAAAGGACATGGATGGTGATGCTTTGGAAGATGCCATAATTACTGTCAACAGGTTGGAATTTGCAATGAATGAAGCGGCAAAGTCGACGAATCCAGCAAAACAAGCAGAAATAGGCTTCATGGGGAATTATAATTACATTTTTTATTACGATGCTGTCCTTGACAAAATTTCACCTGAGATTGTGGTTCCCTCCAGTCCGAATGCAGCTTTGAAAGTCACATTTGAACAAATCTCTTCCGACCGATATTTTGACCCTATCGTTGAATACCGAATATTAAATGCTGCATATAAAGATTTTTATGCCATTGTTGAGCATACTCCGCAGCATGTTTTTCAATGGAAGGTGTTTGAAGGATTGAACAAATCGCAGAAAGAAGCCTATTCCTTCAAATATGACAAAGGCACTATCTCGCCACGTAAAGACATCCTGGTTTATAAAGCAACCCTAAAGGATCCTGGAAAGGTTGAAGACATTTATCATTACAATCCCATCATTCTGCCAAGTGATGATCTGCTTTACAGATTTTTCTATTATCCAGCGGAAGGAAAATACCTTACTCAAAAATAGAGCTTGTGAGAATTAGAGCGAAGAACAACAAAGTGGAGTGAATCACTCTCCACTCTCACTCTGTTTTGCGACCTATTAAGGAGTTACAACTAAAAATTCCATCTCAATGTGGCAATGAAATTTCTTCCTGGTGCAGAAATATTTGAGGCAAAAACTCGATAGTTTCTGTCCAGAATGTTCTCACATGCAAGCTGTATGCTAATCAACTTATTGAATTGATATGTCGCTCTAGCGTTAATAGTATACCATGAAGGCATTCCTTGTGGCAAGGCAAAGGCTTGATTGTCTTCCCCAAAAGGGTTGTAGTCTGATATACGTTTCCATCCACTGTAATTAACAAAGAAATCCGATCTGAATTTACCTTCTGTGAGCTGAATTCCCAATTTCCCGAACGTAGGTGGAATATGATCCAATGGAATTGCAACCGAATCTGTCACAATTCTTGCGTATGTATAATTATAGGTTGCGTAGATCGTAACAAACTTATTTAGCTCTCCATTCAATGCAAGCTCCAGACCATACAAAAAAGCCTTATTAGCATTGGTTGTAGCTACTACCCTGCTCATAACACCTTCATACACAATTGAATCCTGACCATTGTAAGTGAAATTTTGAGTTGTAAGTGCATTTCGGTACAGTGTATAATAGCCAGTAGCTTGAACATTCAACCAATCTCCAAATCGATTAGATATTCCAATTTCCCCATTATACGTATATTCTGGTTTCAGATTCGTATTGGGAACATTGATCGTACCTGGAACAGATTCAAAGACTTTACTCAGGTCATCCACGTTGGGAGCGCGAAAGCCCGATGACAACATACACGTAATCCTGAAATCAGACACAGGCATATACACCAACCCAATATTACCGGTAAAAGCTGAATTTTGTTGCTTTGCCTCTTTAAAGGGAAACTTGAAAAACGTAGTATCCGTAAATTTTGCATTCAACCCAATTGCAGAAAATCGAAGACCATCATTTAGAATTAACCGATCTGAAATTTCAAGCGTATGTGTCACATAGGCTGCGAGAGAATTCATTTGTGCCCCTCCAGAAGCATATCGCGTATCAAGTGGAGTTTGATCGCCTGTCTCTATATTTTCGGTAAAGGCAGTCGATTCAACCTTGTTGTACCATCCCTCCAATCCATACCTCAACTCATTTTTTCCCAACTTTTTAGCTAAATCAAAATTCACAGAAAAAATATCAAGGTTTTCAAATCGGTTGTTACGCCCAGGATTATTGTATTTTCTATCCTTTCGGCTCTCTTCAATCTTCTGGTAAGCCAAAATAAGTCGAGCATTATCATATAGAAATTTCTTGTTCGAAAGTTGAAGCGTGTAGGATGCTAATAAGCGTTCTTGGGGACCGTAGTTCCACTCCGCAAACTTTGGCAAGCCTCCGGAAACTTGAGTCAAGCGATCATATCTCGGCACATCTGACGATGTAGAATATTGAACGTTAAGCGTATGCTTCACATATTCATTTTGTTTAAATAGAAATTTCTGAAGAAAATCAGTCTGTAAATAACCTGAACCCACCTGAAGGTTTGTGTCCACATTCTTTACAATTTTATCCTTTCCATCTTCACGAACTACATACCACGGCCTCGAGCCAAAATTGCCAACAAATGGCTCTCTGTTTGCCCCTTGTCGCAAATCCCCATAATCAGAATAGGTTATGGATGTCAACGAACCAAAACGTTTCTTAGCCAATGATACATTCGCATTTGCCGAATAACCTGATACAGCGGACATATAACGCATATACTGACCAACCTTCACTTTAAGCTTATCGTCTTTGGACAGGACCGGATCTTTGGTTGTAAAGGACATTACACCACCCAATGCGTCCGAACCGTACACCACTGATCCAGGTCCATAGACGACCTCTACCCTGTCCATAATAGCATTGTCAAGGGTAATGATATTTTGAAGGTGGCCTCCCCTGTAAATTGCATTGTTCATGCGAACCCCATCAATAACCATTAAAACCCGATTGGCTTCAAAGCCACGAATAATGGGACTCCCTCCACCAAGTTGGCTTTTTTGCACCATTACATTGCCGGTTGATGCCAAAACATCGGCTGTCGAGGACTGATTTATTTCTTGAATCTCGGAAGACCGTATGACCTGTATCTTCTGCGCAACGTCTTTTCGCTTCTCTTCGAATTTACTTGCTGAAACTACGATTTCATCAATAGAATTGACATTTTCTTTTAAGAAAAGTTTTCCTCCCATTTTTTGAAGCTGTTCCAAAGTCATATATATTTCTGAGTATAAAGGATGTTTAAAAACGAGTTGCTCATCCAAACTAACAGAAGTAAGGACTATCTCCCCATTCACGTCAGAAACTGCAAGCAAAGAATTGTCTGATAGCTTCAAAACACTTACTCCTTCTATCGCCTGCCACGTATTTTGATTGATCACAAGGACCTTTTGTGCGCTCGTCCCAGTATATATAATGAGACAAAGCACAAATAAAATTAATGATTTCATGCTGTTATGATTAAGTTAATAAACTGTAATTCAAGTAATTGTTTTAACTTGAAAATACTCAAATTAACCTAATATGTTGGGTGGAGGCGTTTCTTTTTCCAAAAAAACAAAAGAAAAACTGGAGACGTCACAAAAGAAATCCTTCGACGGCGATTTCAAGCAAATTCCATTTAGTAGAATCTCACAAGAATCCAGCACTGCCGGTGTTTTCAATAGTTTAATACAATAGTAAAGGGGAGTTTGATGATGTTCAGATCCTAAATCATTGGCCGTCATTTGTCCAAGGGATGCAAATAAAGTTCTTTCCTGAATGTCATCTATGCACTGAACGATTAATTGATCTTCTGAATCACCCGATGTTCGGACTACGTCATATAACCTCCCATTTCTCTCAAACTCGTTTGATTTGATCCATCGAAGCATTTTAAATTCCCTTTTACTGAAGGTGAAAATGTGAAGCTTTTCAGAGGAAAGTCCACTTTTTATCGCACTTTTAATTTCTTTGCGAATCTCTCTTCTTGATAGCTCAAACCAAGTGGCAACACCCACAATTTGAATCAAAAGCACCACAAAAAGCAACCCCGAAAGTGTTCTTCGCATACTCAAATGTATAAATTTGATCTCAAAATCCAGCAGATGCCGCAAAAGTTCCAATTCAAGAAAACCTTTCGTTACGAATGCCATGGCAATCAAAATTCTCCTCTTTTACTTTACGTTTTGCATGGATACGGACAACTAGCCCCCTTTTTCATCAGAAAGTTCTTCACTTTGGAAAACACGTTTATTGTTGCTCCGGAAGGGATGCATCGTTTTTACCTAAACGGAACAAGCGGTCGCGTTGGAGCGTCATGGATGACAAAAGAAGAACGCGAGGATGATATTTCCGACAACATTGATTGGCTGAATGCCTTAAACAAGCAAATTCGTTCGTTAGGAAATTTTGAAAAGTGCATGATTCTAGGATTTTCTCAAGGTGGAGCAACAGCAGCAAGATGGTTTAACTCTACGGAAATGGATGCAGATCATTTGATAATGTGGTCAAGTATTTTTCCACCAGACCTTGAAAAAGAAAAATTTATCCATCCTAATGGAAAACGGAATTTTTTCGTCATTGGAACGAACGACGAATATTTCAACGAAGACGCTTATAATGAGGCAGTTTTATTTTATTCACACTTAGATTTCGAAGTAAAAACATTTACTGGCGAACACAACATTCATTCGGAAACACTTCTTTCAATTCTTTCGGAAATCCAATAAATTCATTTTTTATTGGCACAATTTGTGATATTTGCAGCGAAAATCAAATAAAATGAGAATTCTACTAACCTTCGTTCTGCTTGTCTCTCTTCCTGTTTTTGGTCAAGACACAAAGGCTCAAGCCGTTCTGGATAAGCTATCCAGTAAAATGAAAAGTCAAAAATCGTTTTACATTGAATTCAGTGCCAACATTAAAAATACCGGCTCTGGAACAAACGAATCTGAAACTGGTAAAGGATGGGTAAAAGGTGATAAATACTATGCTTCATATGGCGATAACACGATTATTTCGAATGGAATCAAAACATGGACCGTTGTCAAGGATGATAAGAGTGTGTATGAAACAGATGCGAATGAGGATGATGGTGAATCAATGAATCCTAAAAAATTAATGACTATTTGGGAGAGTGGATTCAAAAATAAATACGAGAAAGAAGATAAATTGAACAATGAAGCTGTACATGTCATTGACCTTTATCCAAAAAATCCCGGAAAAGTTGATTATCATACGATTGTGCTCTACATTTCGAAAGCAACCAACGAATTGAAAAAAGCTGTGATGAAAGCCAAAGACGGAACTGTGATGACCTATTCACTTACAAAATTCACATCAAACGCTCCAGTTGAGGACACAAAATTTGTGTTTGACATAAAAAAATACCCTGGGTATACTCTAGTAAAAGATTAATTAAAATCTATCAGAAAGAAACCGGTCGAACGATCGGTTTTTTTATGCTCAATAAGTTAGCAATTCACTTATCGCTTGCTGAAGTCTGGCTTTCGGTAAAAACTGTTCCTCAAGAGAAACTGCAAACGGCACGGGTGTATCCAACGATGCCACACGTTTTACAGGCGCGTCCAAAGACTCGAAACAATTTTCGTTGATCATGGCAACGATTTCACCCCCAATTCCACCTGTCATACAATCCTCATGCAATACAAGCACACGTCCGGTTTTTCGGACAGCAGTGTATATGGCCTCCGTATCAAGAGGTAAGAGTGTACGAAGATCAATAATCTCGGCAGATCTTTCCGGAAATAGTGCCATGGCCTCGCTTGCCCAATGAACTCCTAATCCATAGGTTATTATCGTTATATCAGAACCCTCCGTAACTTTTCGTGCCTTTCCGATTTCAACCGTGTAGTATTCATCCGGAATTTCTTCTTTTAAGCTTCGATACAAATATTTATGCTCGAAGACCATCACAGGATTAGGATCTTCAATAGCCGCATTTAAAAGTCCTTTCGCATCATAAGGTGTGGATGGATAAACTATTTTCAGACCGGGTGTATGCACAAACCAGGCTTCATTGCTTTGAGAATGGAAAGGGCCCGCAGCAGTTCCGGCACCTGTTGGCATTCGAACAACAACATCTGCATTCTGCCCCCAACGCCAATGAATTTTTGCCAAATTATTGACAATCTGATTGAATCCGCACGTAACGAAATCAGCAAATTGCATTTCAACTACAGCTTTCATTCCTGCGATAGAAAGTCCGAGACCAGCACCAACAATTGCCGATTCACAGATTGGGGTGTTTCTAACTCGCTCTTTACCGAATTTCTCTACAAAACCCTCTGTAACTTTAAATGCACCACCATACTCTGCAATATCCTGACCCATGATCACTAAGTCAG
>Ga0315906_10004517_pt1 | contig 17871 bp, 34 predicted proteins | sample LakEriMetagenome_4_FD_203526 | JGI IMG/M metagenome (GOLD analysis project Ga0315906, IMG submission 203526) | Freshwater fungal communities from buoy surface, Lake Erie, Ohio, United States - Buoy 2 MA122 | ecosystem: Environmental > Aquatic > Freshwater > Lake > Lake biofilm | place: USA... | reverse complement strand
AGGGGCGGTTAATCAAATTTAAAAACAGTTAGTAAGGTTATTAAAAATGGTTTCTAACAGCCGCCCCTTTTTTAAACATCAAAATTTATAACATGAAACAGTTAATTGAAATTCAAAACGAACTGAAAGCCCCAAAGAATCAGTTTAACAAATTCGGAAACTACAAGTACCGTTCACAAGAGGACATTTTAGAGGCTCTTAAACCGCTTCTTTCAAAGCATGGGTGCTTCCTCACAATTTCGGATAAAGTGGCTACAATCGGCTCTTATACGTTTATAGAGGCATCAGCAACTATAACCAACAGCGAAGGGCAAGGTATAACAGTTACAGCACAAGCAGGGGTAACAGAAAGAAAGGGAATGGACTTAGCGCAAAGTTTCGGCAGCAGCAGTTCATACGCTCGTAAGTATGCACTTAACGGGTTATTTCTAATAGATGATACCAAAGATGCAGACAGTACCAACACGCATGGTAAGGAAGAACCAACTAAAGCTGAAAAGGATATTTTAAGAAAGCTGGTTTATTCAGGCAGGTTTGATGGTGATGAACAAAAAAGCAAAGCCTTTCAGATGATTGAAGATTGCAGCGACTATGAAACGTATGCTAAAATTCACCACCGATTAGAGGCTTTACAACCGTCAATAGATGAAATCCCTAATCCGTCTCAAACTGATATTAAGAACCACATTAAAAAAGTTTTAGCATGATAATTTTGCCAGCACAACTGGACGGCCTCCGTACCCTCAAAGATAAGTCTATAAAACTCACATTTGAAACACAGGAATTAACACCTACACAAATGGGAGACATACACAGCCTTACGGGGTCGTTCTGTTACGTTGCAATCAAACAGGAAACCTTCCAAAACCATGAAACAAAGATGATGGAAGAAATGCAATCGGATTATGAAGTAAAAGGAATCAGCACCAGTAAAAGGTTAAAGAATGTTCTTTATCGACTTTGGGAGCAAGACCCCGAAGGCTTTACGACATCCGTTCAACACTATGAACACCACATGGAACGTATTATAAAACATTTCAAATCTAAACTTAAATGAAGTATAAAATAGGTATTGCATACAGTAATACAGACCCCATAGGAAGATTAGTATCGGCAGTTTGCATACAAGAAGATACCAAAGATGATTTGGGCTTTGGTAATGTGTTATGCAGTTGCACTTATGTAGGTTTAGAACTTGATGATGCAATTAGCATAACAAAAAATTATTTTATCAAATCTTTAAACAAAAAAAATGACAGAGTTAGCAAAAAAAGCACTACTTGATGGCCAAACAGTAAGACCATTCATAAATTATTTTGCCGAAACATTTGAAGGCATAAAAGGTAAAGAGTTTTCTTTTTCTGGTGAAGTTTATAATACTGAAGTTGAGTTTATAAACGCTTTATCCGAAGTATTAGAAATATGGGGAACTATGCTAAACGAATCAAATAACATTTCAAATCTAAATTAAAATAACATGGCAGACTACACAAACACTGGTGCGCTGTTCACCAACGACAAAAAAGGCAATGACAAAGCCCCCGATTACAAAGGGAAGTTAAACGTAAACGGTACTGACTACGATTTAGCTGGATGGAAGAAACAAGGCAAGAACGGAACTTTCCTTAGTCTTAAAATTTCAGAGCCTTACAACAAAGAAAACAAAGCTGCAAAAGTAGCAACTGACCTTCCATTTTAATCTATGAAGAAAACCACGCTCCCTAAATTAACCAAGAAAGCACAGGAAGTATTTAACAGGTTTATCCGTGAAAGAGATAAAGAAAGAGGCTGCATAAGTTGTGGTTCAGATATTAACCACGCTGGCCACTACTTTGCAGCAGGTTCACATTCTGCACTTCGATTTGATGAAATGAACGTAAACGGCCAATGTGTTGGCTGTAATTGCTACAAACACGGGAACTTAATTTATTACAGGCGTGGCTTAGTTAATCGGTACGGTGAGTTAATGGTAGAACAAATGGAACGGCAAGCTATTGAAACAAGGGTTAAAAAATGGAGCAGGGAAGAATTAGAATTTATCATTAAAAAATACAAAACATGAAATCAGCAACTGAAAAAATCTTAACCGACCTCAAAGCAGGTCGCAAAGTATCAGCACTTGACGGATTTACCAAGTACAACACCGTTCGATTAGGTGGCCTTATCCATCAACTTAGAAGGCAAGGGCATAACATTCAAACCCAAATCGTAAAAAAGAAAAATAAACAATACGCAATTTACACATTATGACAGCAGACGAATTTAAAAAAGAACTGTTTTGGACTTTTAATCTCAACCTAACCAAAGAAGGTGAGGCTAAACTGGACAAATTAATTGAACGGATTACAAAAGCACGTATTGAACAAAAGCACATCTACATTACTGGGAGGCCAAAAGTAAGACCATCAGAAGAAGAAGTTAATGGGTTGATTAACAAGTATTGTGAAATACACGGAACTACTTACAAAGACTTTTTCAGGCAAACGGGTTACAGGGTAGGTAAAGAAAAAATCAGTTCTGCAAGATGCGATGTTTGTAGAGAAATTAAAGTAAAATATCCACATTTGGTACTGGGTGATATAGCCCTTTTGATAGGAAAAAAAAGAACCAACCACACCACGATTGGATATTACTTATACTCTTGTAAATCAATAACAGTTAATCTACCCTTACAAGGTGCGAAATACGTTAAATACAAACGACATGAAAGAAAAAATCAGGCAGCTTAACACTAAAGAAATGACTTCAATCCAAATTGCACAAGCATTAGGTAAAAAAGTTACAACGGTAAGGAGTTACTTGGACAAATTTCACATCCCCTACAAAAAGAAGTTTAGCCGCACGCCACGAATTGAAACGTGTGCAACGGGTGAACTGTTTACATGGGAACTTATGATGGATGATATTATTTTTTGTGCTTAATGGAAAATTATTTATATTTGTAAAAAGTGAGTTGCACCACTTATTAATTTACTGCCCCAACGGGTAATCGGCTTGTGCAACGGCCTTTTACTCTTAGGGGCAAATCTTTTTTATGAAGGTTTTATGTATCAACAGCGTTTGCGGTTTAAAGGAACTGGAAACGTACACACCCACAGAAACTTATCGTGGTCATTATTTAATTGATGGATTTTATTACCATCTTTCTTGCTTTCTTCCATTATCCGACCTTGATGAAAATATTTTAATGGCTAAAAGACATAGAAAAAATGGCTAAAGACCCTGCACTTTTATTTTACCCTAATGATTACATTGGAGGCACTTTAGGTATGAGCTTTGAAGAAAAAGGGGCTTATATGGAAATTCTTATGATGCAGTTTAATAGAGGTCATATGAGCGAAGATATGATTTTAAAAGTAGTTGGAAATCTTTGGCAATCATTTAAAAACAAGTTTGTACAGGATGAAAACGGTTTTTACTATAACATAAGACTTCAGGAGGAAAAAGAAAAGAGGGCTGCATATACTGAATCAAGGCGTAAAAATAAAGAAGGTAAGAATCAATACACAAAAAGTGGTCATATGACCTCACATATGACAGGTCATATGGAAAATGAAAATAGAAATATAAATAATACTATAAATACAATAATACAAGAAGGTGAAATTTCTTTAGAAAATTGCTTAGAAATAGCCTTAAAAGATGAAAGATGGTTAAGACTAAACAAAACCTCAAAACCTGAATTAGAAATATTCAATGAAAAACTAATGACCGAAGGAGTTAACTACAAAACACCGATTGATTACAAAACACACTTTGCCCGTTGGAAGAAAAAAGACCCCCAAGAATTAAAAACCCAAAAAACCTTTATTTACAAATGACACCCCCATTTTCAATAGAAGCCGAAAAAACAGTAATAGGAACAGTATTAAGAACCCCTAATGTTTTACCACTTGCTATTCAAGAGTTAAAGCCTGAATATTTTTACCGTAATGAACACCGTATTATTTACGAAGCAATGGTTGAACTTTTCCAAAAGGGTATAGGGGTTGATTTAATTACAGTTTTTAACGAAGTAACCAAGAAGCTCAACCCGTTTAACATGGCTGAACTGGTTGAATTTGATAAGAACGTAATTTCCAACATTCACTTTGATTACCATGTTTCTTTGGTTAAAGACAAATGGGTAAAAAGAGAGTTGATACGCTTAAGCTCAAAAACAATGTCAAATGCAGCCAATGAAACCGCATCAGCTAAAGAATTGATTGCAGAACATAACGGTGAATTATACGGCATCAGCCACGAGATACAAAGGGATTTACATATTGGACAGCTTTTGTCCAAATTAGTTATCGAAAGAAGCGAAAGAAAACAAGGAATGAGAGGCATACCATCGGGTTATTTTTCTTTAGATATGACTTTGAGCGGGTTTATGAAAACTGACTTAGTGATTTTAGCAGGTAGGCCAGGTCAAGGTAAAACCGCTTTTGCAATTAATTTACTTGTCAATCTTGCCGTAAAACGCAAAGTACCATCTGCTTTCCTTTCTTTAGAAATGACATGGGAGCAGCTTTTAGAACGTATGGAATCAGTTTATACAGGAATTGAACACGCTAAACTTACCCAAAACAATTTATCACCACAGGAACAAGATAAAATTTTACTGGCACACGAAGAAATAGGAAACAGCCCAATTTATTTATCCGATATGCCAAGAGTTGATATAAATACGATTAGAGCCAAAATAAGCCTGTTTAAGGCTAAGTATGATGTGGAGGTAGTTTTCCTTGACTATTTGCAGTTAGTGGCTGGAACAGGCAGAAAAGAGGCTTACGAGCGAGTTTCGGAGGTTTCGATGGGTTTAAAGGCTATTGCAAAGGAATTTAACGTGTGTTTTGTGGCTTTAGCACAGTTGAGCAGGGAAGTAGAAAAGCGGAGCGACAAGATGCCGCAAATGAGCGACTTAAAAGAATCGGGGCAAATAGAACAGGATGCAGACAGGATAATATTTTTAATGCGGCCTGAATATTACGACATTGAAACTATTATGACAAAAGGCGGTGAAATATCAACAAAGGGTAAAATATTGGTTAAGGTAGCAAAGAACAGACATGGTTCAATAGGTGAGTTAAATGTAATGAATTGGCAACCTGAATTTATGAGAGTAGTGGAATAATTGCAACAGAATTGCAAAAATAAATCTTGAAAAAGTATTGCAGTATTGGTAAGGTTTTGTATATTTGTGTAACAAAAGCAAAACAACATGACAACCCCCGCCAAAGTAAACAAAGAATTAAAGAAGCTGAATATTAACGGTCAAATAGTTAGGGATTTATCAGGGTACTATTATTTTATAGGTGATTTGCTTGATGTAGTTCCAAGCATATTTGATTTTAACTTAAGCGGATGGACTACCCAAGAAATAATTGACAGAGTAAAAAAATCATTAGAAAATGAAAACTAAACACGGAGGCCACCGCAAAGGTTCAGGAGCTAAGTTAAAATACGGTGAGCCTACTACTCCCGTAGTTATAAGAGTACCAAAAAGCAGGGTTAAAGAGTTTAGAGCCTTTGTAGGGGTGGAGTTAAAAAAATGGCAGCGATGAACTTCATTGAATCGCTCACCATCCCAGCAGTAGGCTGGATGAATCAAATTGAAAGTAAAGCAGGTATTGAAGCCGTTAAACGCTGCATCGGTAATTCAGGAGTTATAAGAGAAATGCTGGCAAAAGGTTATCAGGTAATTAAAAACGAAAAGCCTATTCAATCCGCACCCTATGAAACTAAATTAAAACTGTGGGACGAATCAAAAATATTTTGTGAACATGATAGGATGGAGTTTTGCGAAGCGGTTTGGTTTTGGGAGTGTGCGAAGTAACGTTTGCAGCTTTGCGATGTGTGGGCTTTGGAATACCAATGGTCAACACTTGCACTACTGCCAAATAGGATTACAAAAGATGAATTAACCACGTCTGCCCACATATTGCAAAACTGTTTGTCATGTGCAGTACGGTAAATTATAAAGAATTAAAAATATGAAACAAGTAAATTTATTTGGTCAAGAGTTTGCACCAAATCAAGATGAACAAAAGTATTCATCAAAGATTGAAGCACCTATTTATGAGCCTAAAAACGCAAAACCACACTTAATGGAACTTTGCGATAAAAGCAAAACTCATAGATTAATAAGAGAAATTGATATGTCTAATTTGCCTATTGAAGAAAAGAACTTTTTAATGGATGCAGCAAGGAGGCACAATGTTTTTAACTATGAAAAAATAGCTGATTACTATGCTCACGCTACACACGAAATGCAACAATTAATGGAACGCAGTGGATTAGTAATTATAGACTTTGAAAAGGCTATTCAATATGGATTTGTAAAATTATCAGAAGAAATAAAAACTCAATACCTTACTGAATATGGAGAATAAAGATTTTTGCGTATTTGTTATATCGCACGGAAGACCAAACGATTTATACACAGTTGATACATTAAAAAAATATAATTACACAGGTTCGTTTTATATTGTATTGGATGATGAAGATAAAACTATTGAGCAGTATAAAAAAAAATACAACAATATATTGGTTTTTGATAAAAAACAAATTGCTGATTTGACAGATGAAGGCAATAATTTCGACAATAGAAGAACCACTACACACGCAAGAAACGCCTGTTTTGATTTAGCTTATAATCTTGGGTTTAAGTATTTTTTAGTTTTAGATGATGATTACACAGTTTTCAGGTATAGGTACATAGATAAATACATAACAAAAGGTTATGTTCAAAATTTAGATGAATTATTTTTGAAAACATTTAATTATTATGAAAAATGTAATTTTACATCAATAGCGTTTGCGCAAGGTGGCGATTTTATAGGCGGTGAAGGATGCGGACTTTTAAAGAATTATTTGTATAATAGCAAAAAGTGTATGAATAGTTTTTTTTGTAGCACGGATAGAAGATTTTGGTTTGTCGGTCAATTAAATGAAGATGTAAATACTTATGTTTCATTAAGTGCAAAAGGGCATTTATTTTTAACAATCCCATTTATAGGACTTGAACAGAAAGCAACACAAAAAACAAAAGGCGGTATGACTGATGCCTATTTAAAATATGGAACATTTGTGAAAAGTTTTACAACTGTAATGTTTCAACCAAGTAGTGTATTTGTGGCGATGATGGGATTTACAGAAAATAGACTTCATCATAGAGTAATACAACGTAAAACAAGCCCTATGATATTAGATGAAAAGTATAAAAAATTTAATCATTAAATCATTAGAGGGTGGGCAAAAAAAAATTAAAACAAATTGCGCATAACGTAAAAGTATTGCTGAAGGCGGGATATTCACGGTTCGTCCGCCCAGTAGCTTAATAGATAAAGTTGATTTGCGAACCATTGTTGATAGCGGTTACGTCTGCCCCGCTTTTAGCAATACAAATGTTGGCAGCAGTTATCTTTTATGAAAGTCAAATTAACTATTGAAGTAGAACTTGAAGATGGTTATATACTTCATGCCGATGATGAAGAAAGAGAGTGGTTTGAAACAGAAGTGTTGGCAGGTGATGGAAGTCTTTTACTTCACTCAAATGAAGTCGGAGACACCGTTGGTACAGTAAGGAAGGTGCAAATCTTAGGGTACTCCTAATTGCTGCCAACGTTTTGTGGCTTGGCGAAGGCTGCCTAACGGATGCTCAATTTTCGCACAAATTTCAATGGCAGCTTTTGCCAAACCGCTGTTATGTGCTAGGCGGTTTATCAGCACTGAATTTAAAACTTAACAAATGAATACCAAAAGAAAAGAAAAGATTAAGCAAGAAGCAAAAAGAAGACTAAATGAATGGCTTAAAAACTCAACATTTGATGAAATGTCTGTATGTGGTAGTTTTATTAGATTTAATATGTCTATTGGTTTAAGTGGTTACCCATTTGAAAAACCTGAATGGATGAAAGACAAAAAGTTTAACAAATTTATTTCAGATGAAGAATTTGATTCTATGGATTATGACGAAATAATGTCAGAACTTTTTGAGTTAGCACAGTCAGAGCCTTGCACATAACGTTCAGCCCGCTTTGTGCTGTGGCGGCAAATGCAGCACAACAGTTCAATATTGATTAACAGTTAAAATACATTCAAATGTCAAATAGTAATTCGTCAGCCTCCATAGCACAAAACGGCTTGTTAGCCGCCGTGCTTTCAAAGGTGAAATTTCCCTGTTATTTCGATGAGGGAAGCGGGTTCATACTTGACCAAGATGGCAAGATGATATGTGAAATACGTGGCTGGGGATGGATACAAAAGTTGGGAGCTGATGCAGAGGCAATGCAAGACGAGTTTGGTAGAAAGATATGTGAGTTGATTAATGGTATGTCGCATGGCGGCTAACGTTTTGGGGCTTTGCGAAGGCAGGGCTTTTAACCACTAAATTTAATTATAAAGATGAATGATATATTTAACGAGAATGTTCCTTTGAAAACGGAAACCCCCGCTTTTGTAAAGCACGTGTTACCAGCAGTGCCTTTGTCGGAGGTTTATTTAGAAGATTGTGCAACGGCATTAAAACGCTATGCAGATAACCATTTTGATTTGGCAATAGTTGACCCTCCTTATGGGATTGGCGAAGATGGAAGAAAATCAAAAGGCAGAACAACCCGAACTGATGGAACTATAAGAAATGGAATTGACAAAAGAAATGGAGCAACTATTTTTAGAAAGACTGCAGATTATTCCATAAAAAATTGGGATGAAAAAGCACCTGATGAAGAATATTTTAAAGAGTTAATTAGGGTATCTAAAAATCAAATAATATTTGGAGCAAACCACTTTATAGAAAAAATACCAAATGCAAATTCAAGCGGTTGGATAGTTTGGAATAAAGTAAATGGATGCAGTGATTTTTCAGATTGTGAATTGGCTTGGACATCATTTAATAAAGGAGTTAGAAAGGTTGATTTTATGTGGAATGGAATGTTGCAAGGTTCAGAAGCTAATGGCTTAATAAGTGAAGGGAATAAAAGCAAGTGTGAAAAAAGAATACACCCGACCCAAAAGCCGAAATACATTTATAAGTGGATATTAAATAACTATGCCACAAATGGCGATTTGATTTTAGATACCCATTTAGGAAGTGGAAGCAGTAGGGTTGCTTGTTGGGAAATGAAATTTGATTTTGTAGGATTTGAAATAGACAAAGAATATTATGAGAAACAAGAAAAGCGTTTTAATGACTTTAAATCACAACTTCGGTTGTTTTAGCGGTGTCGGTTCTGGCATTGCTGGTAACACGTATATTGTTATTACTAAGCAAACAAAAACACATTGATTATGAGCAAGTTTCTGTATTACAATACACTACTAATGGTTCAAACAGATGGCAAACAAGTTTGGGCTGATAATCAATGCTCACAAGGTTTTATCCCAAAAGACAGGGCAGAAATTTATTACAAGATAAGAGGCAAGATGTACAGCCGTAAACAGGTGTTTAATCAACGGTATTTAGTACGGATGGAGAAAGAAACGCTGCCTTTTTAATGTTCAAAATGAGTTGGCGTTCATGGTTCACTAAATATCTACTTTTCTGAACTTTAAATCCCAAAGTATTAATAAATAAAAAATAAAAAAATGATAGACCAAAAAACAGTAAACCAAACATTACAACAACTTTGCGAATCTGCTGAAAACAATAAAAAGAAACACGATATTGCTAATGCAATGGCAGAAATTAGTATAAATGGAGTAGATTATCAGATTCAGATTTTATTCGTTGCTGATAAATATCTTTGGTTAAAAGAGGATGAAGTAAGGTTTCAGGAGGCTACTAAAATAGATTTTGAAAATAAATCATTTTAACCATTATCAACGAACCTAACACCTAAATCCCATAAAACTTTTGCCATTTCAGAAGCTGATTTTGTTACTTGTGATTCTGTTAATTCGGGGAACATTACATGAAGCAACTCATGAAGGGTAGTGTCTATTTTTTGTATTCCCTTTAACCTCTTATCAATAGCAATTACCCTATCTTCTTTCCACGCCAAACCAACGGCTTTATACTGCCCTAAATGAGAATACAAAACTTTAATCGGCTTCTTTTTCATAGTCTAAACCTCCCATCACTTCAAGTGGTGTAAATTTCTCATCCCTTACTAAAAGGCGGTAAAGTTTGGTTAATGCTTCTTCTTCTGCACGAACTATTTTTAGCCTATCCGCAACCCATTTGCGTTTTTCTTCGTTACTCATTTTCTCAAATTTCTTTGGTACTTTCATAGTATTTGATTGTTATAGATTTCTAAATTCCTCACATGGAAATTTCCGTTTGCTCTTGTGATATGTGCAAACCCTAAATTATGTTTTGTATTGTGCGGGTCATAGTCAGGGTTCAACTCACAAAGGCATCCAGTGGAAAAACAGCTTATAATATTTCCTTTCAGATTGCTTTCCGTGTGTTTACTGGATTGATGGCAATGCCCTATAATGGTACTTGCTTTGGCTCTTAAAAATATTCCCCTTGCAGGATTTACAGGACTAAAAACCCCTTTAATTAACGTATGACCATGCAAACAATGTAACCCGTCAATCTTCAATACTTGCTTTTCAGTCAGATATTCAATTTCCAATTCATCCAGTTTCAATCTGCTTTGTAAAGAATAGTAATTATCATCCCAAACCATAGGAGCATTTTTAGCTAACCATTTTTCATACCACCTATCATGATTACCTTCCAACCAAATTACTTTAGCTTCAGGGAAACTTAAACGGATGTGCATTAAAATCTGTTGAGTAATCTCAAACATCTTCTTTGCTTCGCCTCTGTCAGGTTTCTTATCAAATCTTGTAAAAGGGAAGTTATCAATCACATCACCACCTAAAACAATACAGTTGATTTTATTAGTCTTTCCGTATTCAATCGCTAATTCTAAAGCCTCATGATGATGATTAGGTGCGTGAATATCACTAAGCCAAAGAATGTTATTGTATTGCTGCGGTAAATTATAAGGGGCTGTTTTCTTTGCCTGTGATTTCGGAATACAAAAGCCCTTGTGAGTTGCTAAGTCTCTTTTGTCTTTTCCAAAACTTCCTGTAATGTATCTTACAAAACTTCTTACATCTTCAGCGTCTTTAAATATCAGTGGGTTGTCGGAGTGAATTTTAACGGCTATTGCACGTTTGGATAATTCAGGGAAGCGTTCAACGTAATCTCTTACGATATTAGTTTTTCCAAGTGTATTCATGTATGTATTTTTGGTTAAATCTTAGCTAACTGAAAGTGCATACCGTCTTTGCGCTTCCAGTCTCCACCCCAATCAAATCCAGCATCTTTAAACGCCTTTACAAAAGCAGGCGTAAGCTGTGGGGTTTTACCTAAACCGTTCCATGCTGCATTTACATCTATTGCAACACCCCATGAATGTAAACTCATGGATAATAAACTTCCTCTTTGTTTGCGGATGTTAAAACAACCATCCCATGTTACTAAATCCAAATACAAGCCCCTGTTAATAAGATTCCAAAAAGCAGCCTCTAATGGGGCTACCAAATCTTTATTACAGTAAATCTTATTTGGAATAGTTGGTATCTTCTTATTGATAACATCGGGTACATCCCATAAAATCATTGAAGCGTTTGCCTTTGATGATGCGGGTTCTCCGTACTTGTTAAAACAATCTTTTGGGGTAATCATGCGGTTATAATTGAAAGAATTAAACAAACAATAATCTTATGTAGCGGCCTGATGCCAAATTTATTCATCAAAATATCTATCTTACTGTTAGTTGTCAACGAATAATACAACGGATGTTTGTGCCGTAAAATATTTAAAACAGGTTCGTAAACAACGCCACGAATAAATACATAATTCAACACACCTTCATTATAAAAGCAGGGTATCATTAAGACTAAGGCAATAAAGTAAGTAACCCACTTATTAATGTTCTTTACTTTGCCATGCGCTGCATCAATGCGCCATGCCTCAATCCCTGCGGCTGTTAAACTTGCTATGATGTTATAAATAATCAAAACCAAACATCCCAAAAGTCAGCAGCTATTAAATAAAACATAATACCTCCAAATACTAAGTGCAGTAAAAACATTTTAAACATGGAAGTTTCTACTAAAGGAATTTTCTTGCCATCATAAATTTTTCGGATTCTTTCGCCTCTTGCACCTTTCTCCCACACATAAGAACCGCCAGCACTTTGAGCGATTGCAAAACCCAACCAAATAAAAGCACATCCTATACAAAGGATAAGTGCCAACCAAAAGTCAAATGTTAATGCTAAAAACATAATTAAAATTTTATAGGTGAAATAATCTTGTACACGAATTTCCAAATCGGCTTACGGAATATCCAAACTACTAACAACCAAAACCCAATAAGCCACCGCATAGCCCAATTATTTGCTGTTTTACGGGCTTTAACGGCTTTGTCCTTATCTTCTATTAACTTTTCTTTTTGCGCCTCTAATGCGTTTATTTTAGCCCTTAGTTCTTCTTTTTCTAAAATATGGCCTTTCTCTTTTTCGTTCCACTCAAACTTTGCCTTGTCCAGTTTAGCCGTTGATTCTTTGGTTATGGTTATTATTCTTTCTTTAGTAACAAATCTTTCTTTTACGATAGTTCTAAAAAATATCTTCGCACTGTCTAAGGTCATGGAATCAATCATGGCATACAATACAGCAAACTCCCTTTCATACTCTTGTAATAAACCTGAATCAGTTATATACTGGGTATCAGTTGAGGTTTTGATAGGGTAAAGGCTATCACATAGATTCGCTGTGTAAACAGGATTCTTAGTAACAAACTTGTTTACTTTCTTTGCTGTGGTACAAGAACTTATCCAACAGATAAGCAGCACAAGCAAAGCCCAAACCAATAACATAACCCATTTCGGGTCTATATTAATTTTCTTTACCATCGGGAGTTTTTTTAGTTCCTAATCGGTTGATTGCTTTTTCACCTGCAACACCTACATAAAAGAACATCATTAAATACATGAGTTCATCCTGTAAGGCAGGTACTAAAGCCTTCCCTGTGAATAAGTTTGTTAATACCACGATGGTAAACAAACAAACCAAAATAAATGAAAACAGCCTCTTGCTGCTTTGCTCGCCTTCGTTTTCTAAAAATGTGAACTTCATATTTTACCGATTAAATATTTAATAAATAATGTCAATCCACTACCTACAACAGAACCAACAAATAAAGCACCTGCCAGCCATCCTTTAGCTTTTTCCATCTGTTTGTTCATCTCATTGACTTCAACTTCCAATTTCATCAATCGTTCAATTAACCCCGTTTGATGCAAGTCTTTATCGCCCGCCAACAAAACATAAATACGGTCTATTTTCTCATTGGCTTCATTCATTTGGTCAATCGCTGCCCAAAACTTTTGCCTGTCTTCAATACTTAGGTACTGTTCCATTGTTTCTTACTTTATAAAAATTTCCTTTATACCCGAATGATAAATATTTGTTTCCCCCTGCATTTACAAACCCCACAAACATTTTACTCGTTTCATCTACTTGCCAAAAGTGAACATCCACACCATACATCCACGAATATTCTCTGTGAACTTTTGCCCAGCGTTCATTAATTGGTTTGGTTACAATAGTTGATTGCCCTGCTGTAATAGATACCGTTTGAAACAACAACAAACCGCCACGCTTAATCCATAAGTTTTCTTTGTATTTATCCCATCTGTTTATCATTGAAATTTCAACAAAGGGTTGCACTTGCTTTGAAAGTCTTAATTTATAACCGCCACCAATTTCAGTTCCATGTGATACAGGATTAACAGGCACAGAAAACGCAAAACGGATAAACGGTTGAGCATTAGCTGATGAAGCAAAAAATAATACGAGTATCAGTAATCTCATTTTTTCTTTTTAATCAGTTTAACAATTACACCGCAAACAACTGAACTTACAATCGTAGCTGCTGCATCTTTAACATCGAACTTTGAATCATATACCTCTTTTCCTACTCCTAAAACAGTACCGTTAATAGTTGCCCAAAGGATAGGTTTGTTTGCTGCAAAGCCGCTTACTGTTCCTATTGCACTACCTGCCATGATGTGATACAACTTATCTTCAGGTAGCCACTTGAACGGACTTAATTTTTGCGACTTAACCGCAAATGGGATAAAAAGTAATATGATTATGATAAATTTCAAGGCAGCGTGATTCTTTTGATTCGTGTTGTTCCAACTCTGCCCACCCACGACCATTGCGGTGTAACATTCCATTCAACTGCCCATCCGTTATAAATAGTACACATTACTACATTGTCGCTGTTTCTTCTTACTGTTATCGGAAGTCTTGAATAGTTATCAGCAAAAAAAGCCGTATAAGTAGCGGTTGAGTAAATAATAGCCCAATCACCGTATTGAATAACTCTTTGCGTGTTTACTGTTGTTGGTACTGTAATTCTGCACATTCCTGTAATTCCTGTGGATGAAAGTGTATCGCTAACATTTCCAGCTACTAAGGTTGAGTTCCACAACACAAGACCATCATTATAAATACTTGCCAGCAATGTTGAGCCTAATTTTAATTCAACCCATTTCGTATCATTTACTGCATTTGGCGTTGTTGAAACCTGTGTTGAATCGTACCTGTATAAATAATCACGTATCTGAATTACTTTATTTTGCGCTGATGCCGATAAGCTGATAATTAATAAAAGTGATAATAAATATTTCATATTATTTTACGGTTGCGTGTGTTTTATAAATTGCGAAATAATCAGGCCATAATCGAACAGCAGTTGAGCCTGTTTGTTTTCTGATAAATAAATTTGGTGCTTCGGGTGTAGGTAAATTGGTTGTATGAACAGAAACCAAAACATCGTTTATAAAAAATTCATATCTTGTAGATGTAATTCTTATTTTTAATTTTGTCCAGTTTGTTGTTACAGGAACAGATGTTGTTGTATATGTTCTTACAGATGATAAAGCAGTAACGGTTTGCCACCTTCCAACGGCTGCACTTCCTGTACTTGTGCCTGTGGTATCGAATAAGAAAAAAGCCCCATTGGTTTCATCAGTATTTACAGCTTGAAAGAACAACCCCACTTTACAAATAACCGCATCTGAAGCACTACCTAAAGAACTTAAATTAACTCTCCATTCTATAATTGTTGGGGTTGTGCCTGCTGCAATAAAAGTATTTAAGTTTTTTATTGAGCTTCTTGAATTACCAGCTACTGATTGAGTGCCACTACTTAAAGCAAGCCAATTTAACACATCTTCGCTGTGGGTAAATGTTTGAAAAGCAAGACCAGAGCCAGTACCCGAAAAAGTTGAAATGTTCCCAATAAAACCAGTTCGTGATGCGTCTGATATGTTAAACCTGTCTATGTAAGCTATTTGAGTTGCAGCAAACGTAGTATCCATTCGTGTAGCTGGTGCTGCTGTTACCTGCTGCCTCATTAACTGATTGGTAGGTGTATCAACAACTATATGCCAAAGTTTACCTGTGGTAATAGGCAGTGAATCTTTGTTGATAAAAGTAGCTGCGTTAACCCTTAACCGAGCATCAACTGTTACAGAATCATTTGCAATGGTTAATTCTAAATTTTTAACCGAATGCAATGTTGTTCCACTTGTTGTTGAATTGTAAGAATAGAACCTTAAATTACCACTTCTGCCCGTTCCTCTGCCTCTTGACAAATTGAAATCAAAATCATTCCCTTTGTAATTTGAAACATTGGTTACAGAAGCTACATTGAAACTCAAGTCTCTTTCTCCTACAGACCTGCCGCCAAGCCATATATTAGTTGCTGCGAATAAACCGCCCGATGAAAAAGATACATCATTTGTTTGCCATTGATTGTCTGATTCAGTTGCAAATTCTCCAAATATCATGGAGTTTGAAATGTTAGCACCTGCATTGCCGTTGCCGTTATTCATAATTAAATGAATATTTCTGCTTCCTGTTGTTATACCTAATAACGAATTTTCTCCAATACCGATATTATTTGAGCCTGATGTTAAACCAATAGCACCGTTAATAGATATGTTTTTTGAGCCTGAAACAGTTGAAGCATCTGCAGGGGCTGTATTTATTAATACGTTTGTATTACCTGTAATAGAGCCTCTTGAATTACCATAAGAAGTATGAAATAATATATTATTATTCCCCGATATGGTGTTTTTTGCCCTTGTTGAACCAAATATTGAATTATGGATTTGTATATTTGACTTCCATGTAGTCCCGTAATTTACCGCTTCTCTTATCGGTGCAAAACTAATATATAAGCCTCTTTCATTAGATTGAACAAAACCGCTATCAGTCATTACTAATCCATCTGTGTATAGTGTGGCATTTTTTTGTGATACTAAAAAATCAGTATTTAAAACATCGTATTTATTCTCAATAATATTGTAATTTTTTACAGGCTGTTTGAATAAGTTACCTTCTTTATCAACTACCACACGTTCCATGTTTTCATTACCAACGGGCAAATCATACAGCTTTGCGAATGAACTTGTATCATTAGTGAACAATGCGGCAATTTCGCTACCTATTACTTTTTCTATTTCTCTTGCAAATAATATTTGACCGCTATCAGATAAGTGAACCCCGTCATTTGATAAATGCCTTATTTTTATTGCTGTATCAATTCTAACAATAGGTATGCCGTAAGTATTTGCTAAATTAATAAGCGTTGTATTTGGTAAGTTATTTAACCCTGATGCCTGTGTAACCATTGTTGCAATAGCAGCAATTCTTACACCTGCTCTACGCATTGGCTGTAATAAGCTATCTGCATACTGTCTGAATGTGTTTGTATCTATTGTTCTGTTATTGTACCCTAATGTGAATATTACAGGGCTTTCTAATTCAATCGCAATAGGTAAATGAGAAGTTAAGGCATCTTGCATACCTAATGACGGGGAAGATATATTGTTAAACTTTGTTTTATCACCCCTTAACAATAAGTATGTAAATGATTTACTTTCAGAAGTTGAGCCAGTACCAGCACTTTGACTATCGCCAAAAATAGTATAACCATGATTTTTTCTATTCCATGAATAAACTTGAAACTTAGTGTAATGCTGCTCACCGCCTAAAAAGCCAAAAGCCATTTTGCCGCCAATACCAAAACCGTTTTGATTAGGTAGCCTTAAATCAACAGAGTTGCCCGTTCTTCTATTATAAACTCTTGCCTCCGCATAAGCATTATCTCTTATCAAAAAAAAGTCAAGCGTATCTAATGAGTTAAAGGCTAAAGACATTACAGAACGTGTAAGTTCAGTTGATAACTGATTATAAAGAATAATTCGCCCACTATCAGCAGTTGTACTCATGTCAAAAACAAAGTTTGATTGACCTGCTATTGAACCATTATTACTTTCAAAATGTATAGCAAACCCAAACGATGTACTTGTTTTATCTTGCGGTATTAGAGTAGTCGAAAATTTTAATTTGTCGTAATTGTAAAAAGACGTTGTTAATCTGTTTCTATAAACATTCGTTCCACCTACACCTACTGAATTTTTATTCCCACCGCTTACAATCATCTTCCCGCTAAAAGTTACAGTTGCATCGGGTGTATTATCAACCCATCCACTTGGTAAAGAAGTTAATGTGCTGTTTACTTTATAGCCAACGTAATTAGACGGCATAACTCCTGTTTCAGTTGAAACCCATGAGCTATCACCGCCGCCAGAATATTGCGGAATATTTAATGTAGTGCCATTAAAAGTAGCAGCCCCACTACTTCCAGTAGTTGTTAAACTGATTTGCCTTTGAAACTGAACTGGACTTGCTCCATCTATTTTGTAATAAGGAATACCAGTTGCATCAGCGTAAATAGTTGTATGATTGCCTATTCCACTCGGTGTTGAACTTTGAAACCTCATGTGCAAATGCCCGTTTCCTCCCGTTCCTGTAATTGATAAACTTTTGGCATTAAGTGAGT
>Ga0315906_10004514_pt1 | contig 17883 bp, 18 predicted proteins | sample LakEriMetagenome_4_FD_203526 | JGI IMG/M metagenome (GOLD analysis project Ga0315906, IMG submission 203526) | Freshwater fungal communities from buoy surface, Lake Erie, Ohio, United States - Buoy 2 MA122 | ecosystem: Environmental > Aquatic > Freshwater > Lake > Lake biofilm | place: USA... | reverse complement strand
AAGGAAGATTATGAACCTGACGAAAATTACACCATCTATATCTATGGGACAACTGAGGATAATATTACTGTATGTACGAAAGTCTTGAACTTCAAACCATTCTTTTATGTGAAACCTCCGAGTTCCTGGGAAGATTTGGATACGAAGGCATTTACATCCAAAATGAAAAATCTTGAAGCGAAATTACGTGATGATAGATATGAAAGTCGATTCAAAGGCGGAAAGACTTTCCAAAGAAAGATTATTAATGACGATAAGCAATCACATTTTCATAAGATTGAATTGGTAACTAAGAAGGACTTCTGGGGATTTACCAATAACAAGGATTTTAGATATCTGAAAGTGATTGTAAATTCCTTATATATGTATAACAACCTCAAATACTTCTTTCAGAGTGATGAGGTCATCAAGGATGGCTTTAAGTTATATGAGAGTACTATTGACCCCTTCCTGAGATTTATTCATATGAAAATGATTAAGCCTTGTGGTTGGATTAAGGTTTCTAATTATGAATTCAAGGATAATATACCTGATACTACCTGTAATTATAATATTAGTGTGGATTGGAATGATATTGAAGCAGTGGATATCAATAAGATAGCACCTATGTTGGTGGCGTCTTTTGATATAGAATGTACGAGTTCTCACGGGGATTTCCCTGTGGCTATTAAGAATTATAAGAAACTCGCACAAGACCTCTGTTATCTATCGAAAAGGAATTTGGATGATAGTAATCTGATTACTTATATCTATAATGCTTATTTTGATGATGTGATTATTAAAGATGATTGTAAGATTAATCGTCTTTATTCAAAGATAGATATTGGTGAAGAACTAAAGAAAACTCTTAAAACCTATGAAACCTCGATTCGATTCTTATTGAGTAAGGTGAAGACAACTGAGATGCCTGATGATGATGATGATGATGAAGAAGAGGTATCGGGTGGTAAAAAACTTACAAGTAAGGAATATAATGAAATTGAGGATGCTTTAAATTCAAAATTGACGGAAATCTTACCTCCATTGGAGGGTGATAAGATTATTCAAATTGGTGTCACTGTCAATCGTTTCGGCAGTGACGAGATTATCTATAAACAAATGATATCTCTGAATGATTGTGACGATATTGAAGGGGTAGAGGTCAAATGTTGTAAAACTGAAGCCGACCTACTTCTTTATTGGAAGAGATTGATGACAAAACTAAACCCCGATATAATCATCGGATATAATATTTGGGGTTTCGATATTGAATACTTATGGGACAGAAGCAAAGAACTTGGCATCAATTCCAAGTTCCGCAAAGGTCTCGGACGGATTAGAAATAGAACTTGTAATTTGATTGAACAGAAACTGGCCTCATCTGCCTTGGGTGAAAACTTCTTCAAGTTATTTGAGATGGATGGTGTGGTCTGTATTGATTTATATAAGGTCATGCAGAAAGATTATAAATTGGATAGTTATAAATTGGATAATGTTGCATCTATCTATATCGGTGAAAAGAAGGATGATTTGAAGCCAAATGAAATCTTTGAGAAATTCAAAGGTAATTCGGCTGATAGATGTGTCATTGCCAAGTATTGTATTCAGGATTGTATCCTTGTTAATAAGCTTCTACATAAATTGAAAATTGTTGAGAATAATATTGGTATGGGAAATGTATGTTTAGTCCCTCTGAATTACCTCTTTCGTAGAGGTCAAGGGATTAAAATCTTCTCTTTGATTGCCAATGAATGTATGAAGAAAGGATATCTAATTCCTGATATTAAGAAATATATTGCTGATGATGATACGGATGGTTATGAGGGCGCCATTGTCCTCGATCCAAAAGAAGGAATTTATCTCGATGAACCCATCGTGGTTTTCGATTATGGTTCTTTATATCCATCCTCGATGATTAGTAGGAATCTATCACACGATACCTATATCATTGATGAGAAATATAAAGAAATTGATGATGATAATGTTGAGATTATTAAAGTAAGTTATGATTTATATGAAGGTGTGGGTGATAAGAAAACCAAAACTGGTGTGAAGGATTGCTATTTCGCTCGTTATAAAGATGGACGGAAAGGCATTATTCCTGATATCCTCGAAATGCTTTTGAATGAAAGGAAAAATACCAGAAAGAAGATTGAATATAAAACAGTGGTCGTTAATGATGGAAGAGAATTTAGTGGTATTACTGATGAAAACGGAGATGATATTATAATCATTGATGTTGAGTTGAATGTGAAAACTAAAATTCCAAAAAAAGAAATTAAGGAAATTAAAGATACCTATGATAAATTTGAATGTGCTGTATTTGACGCACTTCAAAATGCTTATAAGGTAACTGCGAATTCCTTATATGGTCAAATTGGAGCGAGAACATCAGCGATTTATCTAAAAGATATTGCTGCATGTACGACCTCCACAGGAAGAGAAATGATTATGTTAGCGAAGAAGTTTGTGGAGGAAAATTATGAAACGAATGTTATCTATGGGGATACGGATTCAATCTTCTGTAAATTTAAGATTCGTGATGAGTCTGGAATGGAAATTACAGGTAAGGATGCTTTACCTTATGCCATTAAAATTGGTCAAGAGGTGGAAGGGAAAATTAAGAAGTTTCTACCTTATCCTCAAAAATTGAATTATGAGAAGTCGTTATTTCCCTTCATTCTCTTTTCTAAGAAGAGATATGTTGGTAATTTATATGAAAATGATGCAAACGCAAAACCTAAACAAAAATCAATGGGGATTGTTTTGAAGAGAAGAGATAATGCAAATATTGTCAAGAAGGTTTATGGTGGTATCATTGATATCATCTTAAATAAACAAGACTTGAATTTATCGATTCAATTCTTAAGAGAGGAATTGAGTGATTTAGTGGAGGGTAAGACTGATATGAAAGATTTGATATTATCAAAGACCTTACGTGGGTTCTATAAAGACCCAACGAAAATTGCTCATAAAGTTCTGGCAGATAGGATTGCTATTAGAGACCCTGGTAATAAACCAGCGGTGAATGATCGACTTCAGTATATCTATATCAAAAATAAAGATGCAAAACTTCAAGGAGATAAAATAGAGACTCCTGAGTTTATTCAAGAAATGGGATTGGAACCTGACTATCTTCATTATATTACAAATCAAATTATGAAACCTATATTACAATTGTACGTCCTATGTTTGAATGAATTAGACGCTTATCAAGAAGCGGCAGATTACTGGACGAAAATTGAGGAGGAATTAAAGGTAAAAGAGATGTATAAGGATGACACGAGACGCAAAAATCGAATTGAAAATTTGAAATTGATGAAAGTTCAAGAGTTATTATTTGATGAATTCATATCAAAATTAAAAGAACCAAAGGTAAAGGCAATAAAAGCTCCGAAGACGGCTGCTACTAAGACACCAGCAAAGAAAAAAACTGAAGTAACTGTGGTTTCTGAGGTTGCTATTCCTGATAAGATTATGGGTGAGATTCGAATAACTGAAAGCAAGGTAAAGAAAACTATTTCATTCAAAGTAAAGGTTAATAGTTATAAGAAGGAAGGCGAACTTCCGGTAACGGAAACGAAAGAGAAGATTCTTAAGAAGTTGTTAGTGGAGATTTATGATAAATTCCCTGAAAGTAAAATGGAAATTAAGATAAATTACAAGTCATTTATCAAGGATTATAATTCATTCAAGGTCAAATATAATCAATTGGCTGAGTCATCGACGATATCAAATGACTTTGGTAAAATCAAAATGCAAAATGAGTTAATTAATAATCCTGAATTTATAAAAATAAAAGATAATATTATTCTTACTGAATAGTAAAAGATGGGTAATCGAGGCTCTTCTCCACCTCGTGAAATCGACCCGATATTAACACCTAACCCAAATATAATACCCAATAATCAAGGTTTGGTTAGTAGATTTACGGATTACAAGACTTACAATCTTGCTTTTATTTTTATTATTTTGTCAATCCTCCTTTTTAGATTTTTTAGGAAACTCAAACTCCAAAAAATGATATAAAGATTTCTCAATATCTATAAATAAAAAAGATGTAATTCACTAACTAATAGGCATTAGCCATTCAATAACTTTAAAAATATGAAAAAAATACCTTCATAATGGGACTATAGTTCAATGGTCTAGAACGCAGCTCTTATGAAGCTGTAATCTGAGTTCGATTCTCAGTAGTCCTACCTTTTTAATTATTTTTGTAATTTTAATTGATATTTATTCAATTCTAATTATATTTCATTTTTCTGTCATAAACATACAATTCAAAATAATATCAGCAGAAGTATAGCCAATATCAACTAACATTTTAGGTAATTTAAAACGGTACAAAGTTATCATAATAAAGTTGTACAATTTCTATAATTTTGTTAGTTTTATGCTGCAACCAATAATCTATAGTACATTTCAATATATTTAATCTTGTATTCCATTCTTTTTGCTTGTTTTTCTTTACACAACAAATACCATTTTTATTTATTCCCCAGCATGATTTTATATTTTCTCCTTTCAATTCATAGTCATCTGGATTAAATCTAATAAAAACAATACGTCTATGACCAACATCTTGCGATAGTTCCATTATTCGTTTATTTTCACACGAGCAATCATAATCTGTATGTTGATTTTCATCAACTTCTACTATAATTATTTGATAACCTAAATCTATGAATATGTCAGGGCGACGTTTTGAACAACCTCCTTGAATTTTTTTATCAGTTATAATATCTATTTTACTATATTGGTCTTTAACGAATTGAACAACAGCTGATTCTTTTGTTTTGTAATTTCTTGACATTGGTTTATCTGGAAATAAATGCATAAAGCAATATGCACAGTAACCTTCATAATATTTATTACTAATTCTTGTATTACACCATTTTGAATTACATTTGGGATGTTTTAAATCTACCATACCATCATTTTTGCAAGTCCCACAGTATTTTGCTGTCTTATCTGTAGGCAGACCAAATACAGGATGTTTGTTTTGACAAACTATACATTTGGGATGTTTTAAATCTACCATACCATCCTTTTTGCAAGTCCCACAGTATTTTGCTGTCTTATCTGTAGGCAGACCAAATACAGGATGTTTGTTTTGACAAACTATACATTTAGACGATTTAATATTTACCATACCATCCTTTTTACAAGTTCCACAGTATTGAGCAGTCTTATCTGTGGGCAGACCAAATGCAGTTTGTTTGTTTTGACAAACTATACATTTGGGATGTTTTAAATCTACCATACCATCCTTTTTACAAGTCGCACAGTATTTTCCAGTTTTATCTGTAGGCAGACCAAAATTAGGTTGTTTGTTTTGGCAAACTATACATTTTTTATTTATAATTGCTTTTACTCCAGTATTATAATTAATCATTTTTTACTAGTAAAAATTACAAAAATAAAAATCAATTTTTAATTAGTATAGCAATAAAGATTGTATTCCGGTTTATATTTATGATAGATTTCTTGACTTAAGGTATTATTGCCCGGTCTTTCTTGATATGAGGGGATGTGGTTTTTGGCATAAAATTGAGAGCTGAAAGCAATGGTATCTGGTTCCATCGCAACTCCTTTAACTTCGCCTTTGCTGTAAGGACTGGCATTATAAGCAATCGATGATTTATCCATTTTCTATTATTATATAAAGAGATTTATAATAATTACTATTATAAAATGGCTGATAATAAAGATTTTATTAAAGATGGATTGGGAAATGATGAAATTATTGAAACTATTAAAGCTATTCTTAAAAGAAAACAAGAATCTGATGTAAAATCTCTCAAAGATATGAAGAAATTTGAAAAGGTCAAAGTTGATTTTGAGTTTTTTGCTGATAGATATCCAATGCTCTTTGATTTAACTCTCAGAGATGGGGAGTTTGATTGGAATTCTCTAAACTACTTCTTAATGATGAGACAAAAGATTATTGATGATAAAATGACGAGTGAGGATGCATCAGTAAAGGTAGGAAAGGAATGGTTTGATAAACACGTGGATGTATCTAAAATTCACAAAAATAAAAAACATAAGAAATAAAGGAAGCCTAATAACTATAATCATCTAGTTCCTCTATATCATCATAATCATCATTTTGATAATATTCATAATCATAATCGTCATAATCATCATCAATCTCATCATCAAACCTCACTTCTGTCATCTTTTCTTTTTCCTTAAGTAATTCTTCCTCATAGAATTTCTTATCAATCTCATCATAATCAATAACTGGTTCAGGTGGTGGCTTTGAGGTGATAAATCGATAATGGTCAATGACGTCTCTATCGAAATCTTGAATTGCAGTGGTATCAATGGATTTATGGAGGTCTTTGATAAAATCCCTATCCAAATAACTATCCTTAAAATTATTCATATAATAAGAATAGTAATCGCATTTATTGCCAATTCTCTTATCATCAAGATAAGCGTTAATAAGAACACTCATACGATGATAAAGAACATTATCTTTTAAATCCTTATTTGACATAAGAAAGGTAGAATAACCATTAAGATAGTCATTCATACCATTCGAATGGGTTGAATTTAAATAAGAGAAGAAGTCAAACAGCATTGCTATATTAATGATTAATAAAAATAAAAATCATTTTTTATTTAATGTTAAGTTGAATATACTAATTTCGTTTTTTTTGAATGATACATATTATAATAAAAAAATCAGTAAAAAACAGTTATATATCATTCTAAACAATTGCAATATTTAATAATTTCACAACAATTGATTATTCTTTCTTCAGAAAACCCTTTAATTATACCTTTTTCATCACCTTCAAGCAATAATTTACAATAATTATCTATATATTTTCTTTCTTCAAATGAAAGCGATGAGATAAATGGCTTTTCTTTCATTTCTTTTTTTACAATTGAAATAAGCCGATTAGCTTTAGATATATCAATATCATTTAATTTTTCTTTAAAATCTTCTTCATCTTCATCGATAAATTTATCTTGAGTTTTATTTTCTTTATATAGAGAGGATAAAACATATACGCCACCTGAGATAATTAATACTATTCCTTTTCCGTAGAAATATAGCATTTTTATGATGATTAATAAAAATAAAAATCATTTTTTATTTAAAGTTCATTTAAAAAGTAGTACATAACTATTTTTAATATAATGAGATTAGCAAGAAATAACGAAGGATTTATAATAAAATGTCAAGATATTGAGAATGGCGTTGTTAAATCCAATGAATATTATTGTAACAAATGTAATAATATTTGTTTCTTTATATCAGGGTCTCAAAGAAATTGTTCTTATTTTAAACATAAAAACGATAATGGTTGTTTATATTACAATAATTATAATAATAATTATGAAGAAAATATTATGTCAGATTTTCATAGAAATTGGCAAGAAATTTTTCCAAATAAAAATATAGAATATAAAATTGAAAAAAACAATAAAAAACATTATGCTGATATTTACATATCATATCAAAACTCATTTAATATTTGTGGTATATTTGAAAAAGAAAAACATAATTTAATCATAGAAATACAGTATTCAGCAATTAGTTATGATATTTTATATGAAAGAGAGATTTTTTATAAATCAAATGATACCAACTTATTATGGATATTTGATATTAAAAATAAATGTGACATTGAAAAAATTGTTTTATCTACCGAAATTTTATATAAAATAAGGTTAAAGGGTAAACATTATTTTACAGAACTTTTTAAAAATAATAATAAAGCCAATGTTTTACTTGATAATGGAGGAATAAATTTATATTTAATTATAAATAATCCAAACTATGATAAAGACTTATTATTAGTAAAAAGGATTAGTAGATTATTATTTTTAAAGGAATTATCAACTATACTTAACATAGAAATAGTAAATAAAATTGATACGTCAAATAATAAAATTAAAGTATATGATTATGAAAGTATAATTGCACAGGCGCTAAATATTTCTGAAACAAATAAAAATGAATTACGATATATATTTTATGTATTGGAAACAATACCTTTTTATGATTTAAATAATATGTTTAAAGAGTATGATGATATAAATTATAAATATTTAAAATGGTGTTGTGGTAATTGTAATTTTGAAAATTATTGGAATAAAAATAAGTGTTACAAATGTAATTACAGTAAGCCTTTTACTATTAATGAATTAACAGAAATTTTATCAATTGTATCAAATAAAAATAAATCTATATTAAATTTATTTGTAAATTTTATTGAAAAAAATAAAGGGTGTATAACTACTACATTAACATTTGGTAAATATTCAGGATATAAATTAATAGATATATCTATAAACTATTTAGAATACTTAAGAGAAAATAAAAATGATAAATATTGTAAATGCAATAATGATATTTGTAAAAATTGTAAATTATATGAAGATATTGATTATGTATTAAGATATTCAAGTACTAATATTATAAATAAATTTACCTCTATGTCTGATTGTGAAGGTATTAGGTATTTCGATTATACTATTACTGATTTTGTATGTAATTATAATAAAAATAATGATAAAAAACTATTACTTCAAATTAATAATGAAAAATTTAAGCTAACTACCAATTGTGAATTTATAGATGATGATGATTAAATAAAGAATAAAAATTATTAATAATAAATGATATCTGTAAGTTATTTGAATGATAGAATAAAAACAAGAAAATTCATAACAACAGTTCAATTGGCTATCAAAAAGAGGTTAAATGAAAATTTAATTGATATCATAATGAGTTTTACAGGTTTCTTTAAGACTTCAAAAGAAAAGTTGAAAGGAGTCTTCGGATTAATTGCTTTGATAACCAATCGTATTTATTATATGTATAATAATGAAATAGCTGATTGGATGAATTATTATAATCACAACAATTATCAAATGATTATATGGAAGAAAAATAATTTTGATATAAATTGGATTGTATTGGAGCTGCTTAAGTCATATTTTAAATTTAACTTGACTATCATAAATAATAACAATTTCAAATTAAATGAAAAAACATTTGAAATAAAAAATAAAAACCATTTGATTGTAATAATGAAACTTGAATGACCTCTAATTTAACTCCTGACCGCACAAACGATTTCCAAGACCTCAAAGATACTATCAAAATCGATAGAGATATCGATAAGAGTCTCATCACGAGTGTCAAAGAATACCAGATATTCTCTATTGAAGGACATAAATGATAGATAAGGAAGCATAGTAGCAATCTTATATCCAAGATTGGATATTTGATAAACATCGAGGTGTTGAGCTTGAGTAAGCTCTGATATACTAATAACCTTTGTTTCATTTATTTCAGCAATTTCAGCACAAATCTTTTCAGCAATAGTAACCATTTAATCTGATAATTATTTATTCATACACGTAAAATCATTTTTTTTGCTTTTTCGAATGTAAATATTAAAAATTAATTAGCATTAGTACAATCATCGATACTTATGATATTAACATCTGAATTAATTAGACGCTCTCGATAAGATTTATGAAGTGAAAAGTTTTTTAATGGATGATATAAATTAAGTGGGTTTTCTTTTATTTCCTCAAATGACCATTCATTACGATAAACAATCGTCTTAAGTTCATTAGGACAATCCACTTTTAGATTTGCCTGACCTGCTATGGTATTGAACAGGAATTCGTGATAAGGAGTAAATGAAATTTCTTTTGATTTCTGAACAATTAATGATAGTAACTTCTTTGAAACTCTACAAGCACACATCATAGAACAAAAACAAGGTTTTTGAAATACTTGAAGACAATAAGGCCAAAACCAATCTCTAACTTCGTGGTCTTTAAACTCGTTATTTTTTGCTGTTAAAAGGTCACTATCTGGATAATCATTGTTTATTTTAGCAAGAGAATCAATGGAAGCAATAAATACATCATCTTCAATAAGCCAAACGTGGTCATATTTAGTATTTTCATAATTAAAATAATAAATAGCCTTATCCCAAGCGGTAACCATTTTATTTTGAGATTTATTTAGGATTTCACCTAAATGAGGTTCAATGGAATAGATTAAGTTATTAGAAATACAATTGTTTTTGTTAATTTTAATAAAATTGATATTAGGATTATATCTTTTGATTAAATAATTATCATCATCTATAATTATATAAATATCACATTTATGTTTATTATAAAGTTCATTTGCGAATTCAATTAAATCATCATTAGGACTTCTCGTTAAAAAAGCATACGCAATCATTTTAATTATTATTATTACAAAAACTTTAAATCATTAAAAAGATTTTCATTGATTTCACGTATAAATGATAAAAAATGATTTCAGGATTTAAAGAAACAATTACACCAGAAAATGGATGTCAAAACGTTGAAAAGCGAGCTTTGCGATACAATCAAGCTTATGGCGACTGAGCGACCCTACGACAGCTATCAAATTTGCGCTGAGAAAGAGTTACCGGCGGATAATGATGAATTTGAGGAGTTCGTTCTTGAACTTATGGACGACATTGGAGCCAACCTTTACGAGTTCTATCTGCCATCGTATGATTTCTACGATTCCTACTTCAAGTTTATTTACGAAGGAGTGGATATGAGGTGTTATATGAATGTGGATTCCTTGAATAAGGTTTATTTCTGTATCGGTTTCAATGGTGGTTGTTGTTGCAAGCTCGTTTCGTTGGATGATTAGATAGGAGTAGTCAGAAAAAAATGCCTTTTTGGCATTTAGGAGAGTCGCTTAATTACATTTGAAATGATATCTTGAATCTTATCTAAATCAACTTCTTTGGAATGTCTGTAATGGATATAAAGATTTTTGTTTTTGATGATAAGAGAAACTCGATTATTAATCTTAAATTCCTGATATTTATATTCGACGCGATTGTCGATATCATTGGTACATCCGAATGAATGAGTTTGCATTTTCATTTCATTAAAAGCTAAGGCACATAAATTCGCCTTTACAATCATATTATCCAATTTGCGCAAATAGACATATTGACTATCATTGCTTAAGTCATAAACATAGGAAAGATTGTTTCTATTGAAACTTACGAGAGTTGTTTCCTTGGTTAATTTAAATCGCCTCTTAATCTTATCAAGAAAATCATCATTGATATTTATATTCAACTTACTGTCATCAATTGAGCCATTTGAACTCAAAAGATAAATTTCAATGATATTTGTATCATCAGATAAGAGAGTAGCAATATTAATCATTTATAGTTAATATAATTATATCTTTTAATCAATTTTTATTTTTCAAATAAATATAATAGATAGAAATAGAATATGAATGATTGTTACGATATTTCAATTTTGCCGAATTATAATGAACATTGCTGGTTAAATACAATCCTTATGTGTGTTTTATACAGTCAATATTCGAGAGATATGCTTATTAATCATTCCATTCATTGGAAAGACGATATTTTTCTGAATATTATTCGTAATATAATTAATTCTTATTATTCAAATAAGAAAAATATTGAAGTTTTTTATAATTCCATTGTTCCGGCACGATTGTTATATGAAATAGTTTTACAAAAAAGCACAAGTGCTACTTCAAGAAGGATTACGAGCAGTGACCTTAAAGAACTCAGTTGGACTGAATATAATATAATGGATTTTTATCGATTTTTAGGTATTAGTTGCGTAGATGTAATTTATGCTCGAAATAAATATTTAATGAATTACTTATCAAGAAAACAATTTTCAGGTAGTGAGCCACCTGAAGTCGTTGTTTTATTTCACGAAGAATTGACAAATGTTGCTAAACATCATAGTAAGGAACATCAAAGCTCTGGAGATTCAGGTGGTCGTTATGTTCTTAATAGTAAAAAGGCTGGAACCATTTCAAGTTATGCTGATGAAATCGAATTTTTAGGTACTACTTATGTATTATCCTCGTGTGTTATTAATAATCAGAAAGAGGGGTATAGATATCATACTACTGCAGGTGTCATTTGTAATGGTAAAAAACTGGTGTATAATTCATATATAAATAAGGGCAATAACCCTTGTTCTTTAATTAATTTTGATTGGGATGTGAAAAAAAATCAGGAAATGTGTTTAAATCCTTATGATTGTGAATTGAGCTTTACTTATAATATTAAAAGAGTAAATGATTTATGTTTTTCATTTGGTTCAGGTAATCGCTATTTAGTCTATGTTCAGAAAAGTAAAGCTACTCTTACCAATATTACTTTAAAAAAGGAAGAGATTAAAGAGGTTAAACCAGAACCCGTGGTTAAGGATATTACGGAAGAGGTTAAAAAAATTAAGGAAATGACAGATATTGGCTTATATAGTGAATATGAAACTATAAGAAAAGCTCCAATAAATATCAAAAATATCAAGACAAGTGATAGAGATAAATTAGAAAAGTTTGTGTTAGAAAGTCGACTAAAAGCTCTTTCCACGGTTAAAGAGGTTATTCCTGAAAAATTGCCATCACCTGTACCTCCAGAAATTGAGAATACAGAGGGTGAGCAAGCACCACCACCAGAGCCACCGGTAGAAGGGGAAGAGGAAAAGAAGGATGGTGGAATGCTTAAGAAGGCTACTAAGAAGGATTTAGTGTTAGCAATTACAAAAAAACTGAATGGAATGAAAAAAAACAAGTTAGTTTCATTATATTCAAATCTTAAATCAAACCATTAAACATAAATCAGCGGTAGCATTTTCTCTTTTCAACGTTGGCAATTCCACTTCCTTATTTGTATAAGCATCATTATCAGTATTATTAAACCAATTTAAATAATAATACTTACTGATGGTTTCTTTAACGGCCTTAACATACATCATTTTTGATAATTATTATAATTACAGCAAATATCATTTTTTTTATCAAGATTAAATAAGAGATATAAATGAATAAAATTTCTAAAAATCTTGTATTTAATCCAGAAACAAAGAGATATATAAAGAGAGATAGTAAGAAAGGTATAGAGATTTTATTTAAAAATAAAGATAAAGAAATCCTTAATTCATATGAACTAATTAATGGAAAAATAGTTAAGAAATGTCCCAACGGTAAAATAAGAAATCCAAAAACTTTACGATGTGCAACGATGAAAAAGGATCCGAAGAGTTCATCAATGGATAAAAAAAAGAAGGCTATAACTAAAATCATAAAGGCATTTTCTCCATTTGTAAATCGTGTGTCTGCAGATGTTTATGTAAGAAATAGATATTTAATGATGGTAAAAAGAGAAATAAAAGAGATTTTAAAGACGGATAATGGCTGTTTAAAGATTTATAAGATAAATCCAGATGAAACTGTTAAATATCGAATCGGAAATAATATAATTCTTAAAAAAAGGATTGGAAGCAAAAGTGCTTTTGGTGAGGCATATATAAGTGAGTTTAGGGATAAATCTAAAAAACTATTAACATTTGTGACAAAAATTTATAAATTTGATGAAAAAAAGACACCAAGAGAATTAAAGTTATTGGAATTATTAACGAATAAGGTTCGTATGGATTTATGTCCACATTTCCCAATAACTTACGGTAGTGTTATGTGTAATAAGATAAGGATTCGTATGAAAGATAATTTTATTCAATCAAATTCGAAAGAAAAACCGGTAAAACAAAATTGGAAATATTATCCAAATATAGTGAAAGAGATTTATTTTAATAATGGTAAAATGATAAGTTTATTTAATGAATTGGCAAATGGTGATTTAAAGAATTTTTTTCAAGTATATTCTGAAAATACAGAATTATTGATAAATTCATATGTTCAAAATCAACTATCCATATTATTCTATTATTATCATACGGATATGGCACATAATGATTGTCATTGGGGTAATTTCCTCTATCATAAAATTAAAAAGGGCGGGTATTTTCATTATAAGATATTTGATAAAGATTATTATCTTGAAAATCTTGGATTTTTATGGGTCATCTGGGATTTTGATGCTTCAAAAGAAATAAGTATAGAAAATACTGAATATGATATGTTTTTAATGACAAGTAGTGTCAAGGATTTCGCTTTAATAAGTGAATTTTATTTTCCAAATGAAAAAAAGGTAAAAGAACAAATTATAAATGGATTCAATGTTTATATATGGAAAGAATTAAATGATAATAAAATTAAGTTTTTAAATCAATTGAATGCCTTTTCAAAACTTTATATTCAAGATGCACAACATTTACAGTTGAATATTAATTGGCCAAAATTGATAAATTTTCTGAAATATATGCTTAAATATTTCGAAGATGTAAAATGGTTATTAACTGAATTACCAAAAGATGCAAAAGTTATCAATAAAAACCCTTATGTAATCAAAAAGGAATTTATCAATAGACATTAAGTTAATCACCAAACAAGACCTCAAGATAATCATAATCTCTTTCCTTAAATACCCTTGAAGGTTTCATTACTTCTGAAATTAAGTCTTCATACATCTCTTGATTATTTTTATTCATTGTTTCATAATCTAATTCAAAGATTTCTGGATTACACGAAAAATGAGACCAGTCAATTTTATCTTGATTAGCCTCAAGAATCTTAATGGCATTTGGATTATTGGAGATATAAAACCATTCAATCATATCAGGATATTGTATGAGTATTTCCATAGCAGAGGGATTTAAAGATAATTCTTCCCATTCGATTAAATAAGGATAATCATCTAAGAATTGAATTGCCTTGGTATTTGTATTTTGAGAAAAAGCATTCCATTTTATTCTATTTTTATCTCTGAATAAAAGTTCAATTGCTTCATCATTTGAATTGGATGATAGAAATGAATAGTTTATTTTATCTGGATTTTCCTTTAGGAGTTGTAAGGCGTAAGGGTGTGAATTGCTTGATAAGTAATCCCAATTAATCTCAGATGGGTATTTCTTTACGAATTCAATGGCATTTGGTTCTCCTGATAATAGATAACTTCCAAATTTTAATTTCTCAATATCATTTCTATAAATCTCATAACAATTAGGATTAAAAACTAATTCATCATAATCAATATCTTTTTCATTACAAAGAAGGTAATTGATTGAATTTGGATTCGTTGAGAATTGTTTCCAATCCATTTTATCTGGATTAGCAAGAAGATAGTCAACAGCATTTGGATTCGATGATAAATAATACCAATCCAATTTATCAGCATCAATCCAATCCTTCAATTTCCAAATCGGCTTATTTAAACTCATTTGATTGTTGTGAGTAGTTAAAACAAAACAATCATTTTTTTAATGACATTAAACTAATAATAATACGGGTTAGGTCGTATTATTATATACTAAACAATAAAAAATTATTCCCCAAATAAGACCTCAAGGTAGTCATAATCCCTTTCCTTAAAAACCCTTGAAGGTTTCATTACTTCTTTGATTAAATCTTCGTACATCGCTTGATTGATTTTCTTCATTGCTTCATAATCCAATTCAAAGATTCCTGGATTTCTTGATAAATTCATCCAATCAATCTTATGTTTATTTCTCTCAAGTAAATGAATAGCATTTGGGTTTTTTGATAATTGAAACCAACTAATTTTATATGGATTTGCCTCGAGGAGGTCAATAGCATTTGGATTTTCTGATAAATAATTCCAATGAATCTTATCTGGATTAGCCTTAAGAAGTTCGATTGCATTTGGATTCGATGATAAATACATCCAATCTATTTTATCTGGATTAGCCTTGAGGAGGTCAATCGCATTTGGATTGGATGATAATAAACACCAGACAATCTTATCTGGATTAGCTTTAAGGAGGTCAATCGCATTTGGATTGGATGATAAGTAACACCAATGAATTTCATCAGGATTAGCCTTGAGAAGTTCAATTGCGTTCGGATTCTCTGATAAAGAATACCAATCGATATAATCAGGATTAGCAATAAGGAGGTCTATAGCATTTGAATTTTTATTTAAATCATACCAACTGATTTTATCAGGATTAGCATTGAGGAGGTCAATAGCATTTGGATTTTTTGATAAGCTGTGCCATATCAATTTATCCTTATTAATCCAGTTTTTCAATTTCCAAACGGGCTTATTCAAACTCATTGGTTTTATAATGATGGTTAAAACAAAAATAATCAATTTTTATAAATAGATACTTGAATTATGTTATTATTATTTTTATTAATTATATCAATAGTTCTCACTTTTTTATTCAAAATTCAAAGTTATACGATTGCTTATTTATTATTGTTAATTATAGGCATTTGTAATTCAGTCGGTTGGTTTAATAAAGATACTTATATGACTAATAATGATGAATGTTTGATTGGAAATGAAAAGAAGGTTAATGGAATTTTTTTTAATAGTTGTGTTGATTATTGGCATTTATTACATATCGTTTTATATATATTAATAGGATTATTATATCCAAATGATTATACTTTAATCTTAATCATAAGTATAATTTGGGAATTGTATGAACATTTTATGTTTAAATATTTAATAAAAAAAAGTAATTGTAATGAGTTTTCTTGTCTACGTATTGAAGATGTATTTTTAAATTTATTAGGTTATTTTATTGGAAGTAGTTTAAATAAAGCCAAAAACTTGGCCTTTTTTTAAAACATTGAACCTCAAATCTGCTCAATGAAAACAACTGAATTTATGCGAATATGTAATTTAACACCACTAAGCTCCTCATCACGAATCATCTCACGAAGATAAGGGTCTGTTATGATATGATTCTTCAAAGGACAGTTCTTGCGAACACACTTACAATAGAAACGCTTGCTCATTTTCGGCATATTGGTTAATTAAATTTACTTATTTTTTTATAATCATTTTTATTAATAATTAATAAAAATTAATAAAAATTAATCGTCTCCAAATAAGACTTCGATATAGTCATAACCTCTCTCCTTAAATACCCTTGAAGGTTTCATTACTTCTTTGATTAGATCCTCATACATCTCCTCATTATTTTTTCTCATTGCTTCATAATCTAATTCAAAGATTGCTGAGTTATATGAAAAGTTGTAATAAATGATTTTATCTTTGTTTTCTTTAAGAAGTTCAATGGCATTTGGATTATAAGAGAGATGAAACCAATCAATCTTATCTTTCTGTTTTTCTAGGATCCTAATTGCTTCAGGATTATCATTTGCTGAAAGCATTGACCAATTAATCTTTGATGGATTTTCCATTAGTAGGGAGATAGCATTTGGGTTTTCCGAAACACGAAACCAATTAATCCTTAAGGGGTTTTTCTTTAGTAATTCAATTCCATTTGGATTCAGGGATAGAGAATAATAATCAATCATATCAGGGTTTTCCTCGAGAAGTTCAATCGCGTGAGGGTTTGCAGATAATTGAGACCAAACAACTTTATCAAGATTTTCTCTAAGAAAGTTGATATCATTGGAATGCATTGAGAAATAATCCCATTGAATTTTATCTGGATGATGCTTGAGTATCTGAGAGCCATTAGGATTTTCACATAAATTACGCCAATGAATTTTCTTAGGTTTAGTCTTTAATAGTTCAATTGCATTTGGATTTAAAGACAATTGAGACCACACAATCTTTTTAGGATTTGCCTTTAACAACTCAATTGCTTCTGGATTTACGGATAAATGAGACCATACAATCTTCTTCTTGTGTTTTGATAAGAAATCTATGGCATTTGGATTTAAGGAAAACCTTTCCCAATCGAGAGACTTCACATCCACCCAATCTCTTAGTTTCAAAACTGGTTTATTCAAACTCATTGAGTTTTCAATGATAGTTATTGGTAGTAATGACAAAAATCATTTTTTATATTAATCATCACCAAATAAATCAATTTTTTTATATTGTTTTATAATACATTTTACATTCATACTCTTTATAAATGTCATTATATTCTGTTGTTATTTCAATATATTCTGTAAAATCTTTTTCTTCTTTATTTATTACATTTAATGAAATCCAAACATCATCTGTATAATTATTA
>Ga0315906_10004513_pt1 | contig 17887 bp, 28 predicted proteins | sample LakEriMetagenome_4_FD_203526 | JGI IMG/M metagenome (GOLD analysis project Ga0315906, IMG submission 203526) | Freshwater fungal communities from buoy surface, Lake Erie, Ohio, United States - Buoy 2 MA122 | ecosystem: Environmental > Aquatic > Freshwater > Lake > Lake biofilm | place: USA... | reverse complement strand
GTTCTTAGGAATGTCTCCTTTGGCTACTCCATCGACAAAATGGAAGAGCGCGGCAGTGGCGACTTTGTTGCTACTGCCTGGTCTCCTTATGAAGTCTCCGTCGTATCGGTGCCGGCTGATCCCGGCGTCGGTATCGGCCGATCCTTCGAGACCGAGCAAGCTGCCTCGGCAGCACCTACACCTGATCCCATTCCTGCAATGGAAACCACCACCCCTGATCTGGCAGTGGTGCGGGCCGAAGCCGCTGAGGCTGAGCGCTCCCGCATCGCTGGCATCTCTGCACTGTGCGACAAGCACAACATGGCCGACCTCGGCCGCCAGCTGATCGAGTCTGGTCGTTCTATCGACGATGCTCGCGCTGCTGTGCTCGATAACCTCGACATCAAACAGGAGCCCGTAACCATGAGCGCCGCTGAAATCGGCCTGACCGCGCAGGAGAGCCGCAGCTTCTCCTTCATGCGTGCCATCAACTATCTGGCAAACCCGACCGATCGCTCGGCCCGTGAGGCTGCTGCGTTCGAGATCGAAGCATCGGAAGCTGCTGCTGCCAAGCTTGGCCGCCAGTCCCGCGGTATCACCATCCCTCAGGATGTGCTGCGCCGTGATCTGACCGTTGGCGCTGCTACCGCTGGCGGCAACCTGGTTGCTACCGAGCTCGACGCCGGCAGCTTCATCGATCTGCTGCGCAACGCATCGGCACTGGACCAGGCTGGCGCCACCGTGCTGACCGGCCTCACCGGTAACGTGGCCATCCCCCGTCAGTCCGGCGCTGGCACTGCCTACTGGGTTGCTGAGTCCGGTGCTCCTACCGAGTCGCAGCAGACCGTGGATCAGGTGAGCCTGACTCCCAAGACCGTGGCTGCCTTCACTGACTACAGCCGCCGCCTGATGATCCAGTCCTCCATTGATGTGGAGAACATGGTGCGCACCGACCTAGCACGTGTGCTGGCACTCAAGATCGACCTGGCTGGTCTGTATGGCACCGGCTCCAACGGTGAGCCCCTCGGCCTCAAGCTGACCACCGGCATCGGCACCGAGGACTTCGCTGCTGACACCCCTACCTTCGCTGAGGTGGTAGCACTCGAGAGCGACGTGGCTACCGCCAACGCGCTGCTGGGCAACCCCGTCTACCTGATGAACGCCGCAATGCGCGGTGGTCTGAAGACCAAAGCCAAAGATGCAGGTTCCGGCCTGTTCGTGATGGAAGGCAACGAGGTGAACGGCTATCAAGGCGTTCTCTCTAACCAGGTGGCTTCCGGCGATCTGTGGTTCGGCAACTTCGCCGACCTGATCATCGGCTACTTCTCTGGCCTTGATCTGATGGTGGACCCCTACACCAACAGCACCTCCGGCACCGTCCGCGTGGTTGCGATGCAGGATGTGGACATCGCCGTTCGCCATCCTGAATCCTTCAGCCGCGGCAACAACACCCTCTGATCATGTTGATCAAGGTCCTACGGCAGACGATGCTTTCGGGCCGAGTGGTGAAGATCGGGGAAGTCCTAGAGGCTTCCCCCTCTGACGCCAAGCTCTTGATTGGTATCGGCAAAGCCGTTGAAGCCGTCGCCCTAGTAGCAGACGTGGTTGAGGTTATCGCTCAGCCTGCACCAAAACCAACCACCCCCCGACGGAGGGCAAGACAATGACCATCCACAACCTTGGATCTAAGACCACGGTTCTCGGCCTGCTGCGCAATGACGTGGTGACCACTACCGGCACCGGTTCTGCAGTTGATCTGCTGGGCTACGAAGGCGATATGGCCGTCCTTCTGGACGCTGAAGCTGGTAGCGCTGGCGTGACCTACGCGGTCAAGCTGACTGAATCCGACACTTCCGGCGGTTCCTACACCGACGTGACCGGTGGCGCATTCACCACCACCACCGCCAACACTGCATCGCTGCAGAAGATCTACGTCAACGTGACGAACCTCAAGCGTTACGTCAAAGTGTCGATCACTGTGGCCGGTGGCACCGGTGCTGGCGCTGTTGCAGTGCTCGGCCTTGCTTCTGCTAAGTACGGCTGATCATGGCATTCACTGAGGATCTGGATGTGTTCCTCGCAGATTTCGGCGTCAGCTGCACGGCTGGCGCTGTTACTGCAAAGGGAATCCTGGACATGCCAAGCCAGGTGATCAGCGATGGGATGGTGCTAAGCACCGACTACACGCTGACGGCCAGAACCTCAAACTTCGGCAGTCTCATCCGCGGCGATTCGATCACCGTGGATGGGGCTGCTTACACCGTCAGAGAGACCATGCTCATGGATGACGGCAGGTTCGTACAACTCGGATTGCAAAAGACATGAGCGGTCCTATCAAGGTCAACACACGCAGCCAGTGGACAGCGCTGAATCCTGTGCTGACGGCAGGCGAGTTCGGCCTTGAGAGCGATACGCAAAATCTGAAGATTGGAAACGGCAGGACGCCATGGGACAAGCTGCCCTATCACGGCTGCCCTGGTTACTGGGGATCGTTCTGGGATACCACCTCGCAGATTGCGGCTGCCATCGATACGGCCTATCCGATCAAACTGCGGCAGGTTGACACGGCAAGCCGCGGGATCAGGGTCATCTCAGACGGCCGGATCACGGTTGACTATCCAGGCATTTACAGCTTCACATTCTCGATCCAGTTCAGCAATACCGACAGCTCGATCCACGACATCAACGTCTGGCTGCGCAAGAACAATGCCGGCGCTGCCGGTAATGTGCCCGACAGCGACAGCCGCTTCAGCATCATCTCAAGCCATGGCGGCGTTGCTGGCAACGTGATCGGCACGGTCAACTTCGTTCTGGGATTGGCAGCAAACGACTATATCGAGCTGATGTGGATGACAAACAACGTCGCCGCCTATATCCACGCTGAGGCTGCAGAGGCCAGCCCGGCGCATCCCGCCATTCCTGGCATCATTTGCACAGTCGTGCAAGTCGCCTCCGCCTAACGATGACCACCAAACGCGAACAGGTACTGACTGCGATCCGCACGGCGCTCACCGGCACCACGGGCGTGAGCACGCGGATTTACCGCAGCAGGGTGGAACCGTTGAGCCGCGGCGAAAGCCCGGCCATCGTGATCGAGCCCGTATCCGATACGGCGCAGCAAAACACGAGCCTGCCCACGCTGGATTGGAGCCTGACGGTACGGATCGCGGTGATCGTGCGCGGCGCTGTGCCGGATCAGACCGCTGATCCGATCATCGAAAGCCTGCACTCCAAGATGATGGCCGATCTGACGCTGGGCGGTTATGCCATTGATGTGCAGCCTCAGTCGGTGAGTTTTGACATTGTGGAAGCGGATCAGCCAGCCGGCGTGATTGGCTGCGAATATCTCGTGCGTTATCGCACCTCAGTCACCAATTTAACTACAAGCTGACCCGGCTACGATGGGATGAAAGATTCCATCCGGCCAAGCCATGCCGCTGCTTTCCCGCCGCCAGCTGCTGCTGGCCGAAATCGAAACCACTTACGGCGTTGACCCCACGCCAACTGTTGGCGCTAACGCCATCCTGGTGCGCAACATTGAGGTAACGCCGCTTGAGGCTGAGACCGTTAGCCGTGAGTTGATCCGGCCTTACCTGGGCCAATCGGAGCAGCTGCTGGCGCAGACCCGTGTGCTGGTCAACTTTGAGGTAGAGCTGGCAGGTTCTGGCACCGCCGGCACTGCACCCGCCTATGGCCCGCTGCTGAAAGCGTGCTCCTTTACTGAGACCGTATCGGCCAGCACCAGCGTCACCTACACGCCCAACAGCAATACGGCGCCCGGCTCGGTCACCATCTATTTCAACAACGACGGCGTGCTGCACAAGGCCACCGGCTGCCGCGGCACTTTCTCCCTGAACTGCGCCGTGGGTGAGATTCCCACCATCGCGTTTGAGTTCACCGGCATCTACAACGCACCAACTGCATCGGCCATCAGCAGCCCCACCTATGCCAACCAAGCTGATCCGGTGGTGTTCAAGCAGGGCAACACCACGGACTTCGAGGTGTTTAGCTATGCCGGGTGCCTGCAGAGCTTCACGATGGAACTAGCCAATGAGCTGGTCTACCGCGAGCTGGTGGGCTGCACCAAGGAAGTCATCATCACCAACCGTGCCCCTGCTGGTGAGGTGATGATCGAGGCGGTATTGGTCAGCGCTCACAACTTTTTCAACGATGCCACCGGCAGTAGCACCGGCAGCCTGACCTTCCAGCATGGCCAGACCGCCGGCAACATCGTCACGTTCTATGCAGGGCAAATTGACCTTGGCAATCCGTCCTACAGCGATGAGGACGGCATCCAGATGCTCACCCTTCCATACATTGCCACACCGACCGATTCAGGCAATGATGAGATAGAGCTCATCTACACCTGATCCGCGTGGCTTTTGTCCTCAAGCAGTCGGACTCCTACACCTGGCCGGTGAGCATTAAGCTCCCGGCCAATGGTGGCAAGCGGGAGCGGCAGACCTTTGATGCTGAGTTCAAGCGGCTGCCCCAGAGCCGCATCAATGAAATTCAGCGTGAGGTGCAGCAGCGCGTCAAGGCCAACGAGAAGGGCGAGGATACCGGCGAGGGCATCAGCGATCAGAGCATCGCAGATGAGATCCTCATGGGATGGGATGGCATCATCGATGGCGATGGTGAGCCCGTGCCATTCAGCAATGCCGTGAAGGCGCAGCTGTTGGATGTGCCGATGATGGCCGGCGCATTGGTTGGCGCCTACTTCGAGTCACTGGTGGAGCAAAAGCGAAAAAACTGATCGGGGCCGCTGAGCACTGGCTAGGCGGCATGGAGGTTGACGACACAGCAAAGGATGCAGCTGTGCTCGGCATCGAACCACCACCAAGCAAGGCGGCCGTCAACTACGAGGTGGAACCCGACGCATGGGCTGCCGTGCGTGTGTTCCTCAAGGTGCAGACGCAATGGCGTACCGATTCCGGTACGATGATCGGCTTGGACTACAGCGCCGTGCGTTGGGTGTTTGATCTGCTGCAGATCACTGATCCGGCCGAGGTGCTCGGTGACCTACAGATCATTGAGGCTACAGTGGTGGGAGCGATCAATAAGCGCAAGGGCTGAGCATGGCGCTGGACATGACAACAGCCCTGACGATCAGGGCAAAAGTTGACGGTCTGGCGCAGATTGATGGCCTGACCCGTTCGCTGGATAAGGCGAACAATCAGGCATCTGGATTGAGTAACGCATTCAGCAAGCTTGGCGGCATGGCCAAGACTGCAGGCGTTGCGATTGCTGGCCTTGGTGCCGCAGCAGTAGGCGGCCTTGCAGTGCTTGGCAAAAATGCGATTGATGCAGCCGATAACCTCAACGATCTGAGCCAGCGCACGGGCGTTGGTGTTGAGACGCTGAGCAAGTTTGGCGCCGCGGCAGAAGACAGCGGCAGCAGCATTGATGAAGTCGCCAAGGCGATGGGCAAGCTATCGAAGGGGATTGTTGATCCTGCATCGAAAGCCAATGAAGCCCTGAGATCGATTGGCGTCAGCTCAACGGATACGCAAGGCAAGATCCGCAGCGTTGACGCTGTGATGCTCGACATTGCCGACAAGTTCAGCATGCTGCCAGATGGTGCGCAGAAGACGGCGCTGGCCATGGAGATCTTTGGCAAATCAGGCGCCAACCTGATTCCGATGTTGAATGGCGGCCGCGAGGCCATGAGTCAATACTCAGCGACCATCACCACAGAGATGGCGCAAGCTGCTGACAAGTTCAACGACGCGATCAACATGATCATGCGTGAACTGGCAGGGCCATTGAATCAAGCGATCACGGCCGCTCTGCCATACATTGCGCAGCTTGCAGACCAGCTTGGTGCCGCATTGCCTGGTGCCATTGCGGCATTGGTGCCTGTGTTGACTGGATTCCTGGGAGTCTTGACGCAGATCGGCCAGTGGTTCGCCACGTTGACCCCACAACAACAGGGCTTTGTAGCTGGCGCCGCTGCGCTCTCAGTCGCCTTCATCGCGCTGGCGCCTGCGATCACCGCGATCATCACGGTGTTCACTGCGCTCGGCCCGCTGATTGCCGGCATTGCTGCTGCATTGGTTGGCATCCCGGCTTTGATTGCCGGATGGGCTGGTGCCATTGGCCCGCTAGTGGCTGGCCTTGGCACGTTGGGCCAGATCCTGATCGGTGTATTCACTGGCCCTGTGGGCTGGGTTGCGCTTGCTGTCGCTGCTGGCGTGGCGATCTACGCATTCCGCGATCAGATCGGTGCTGCATTTCAGGCGATTGGCAAGTTTCTGCAGGATGCTGCGCAGGGCTTCAAGACGGTGTTTATCGATCCAGTTGTTGCCGGCTTTCAATCTGTCGTTGAGTTCGTGAACGTGAGCTTTGTGCAGCCGATTAGCCAGGCCATTGGCGGGCTGGTTCAAGGCATCGCCAACACATTTAAGGCTGTAACCGATGCGATCACGGCGCCTTTCAAAGCCGCGTTCACTGCCGTGCGCGGCATCGTCAATCAAATCCTCAATGGCATTGGCAGTGCCATCGGCAGCGTTGTGAACGCGATCAATGGCGTGATTCGTGGCGCCAATTCTGCGCTGGCCAGGCTGCAGTTGCCACAGATCCCGCAGTTGCCTATGCCTTCAATCCCGCGCTTCGCCGATGGTGGCGTGGTTAGCGGCCCGACCTTGGCCATGGTTGGCGAAGGCGGCGAACCGGAGTACATCGTGCCGCAATCCAAGGCTGGTGCTTTTGCCGCCAATTGGATGGCTGGCGTGCGTGGCCCAGCTGCCATCCCTCGCTTTGCTGAAGGCGGCATGGTGGTGCCTGGTGGCGCAAGCGTCAGCATTCAGACTGGCCCGGTCACTCAGATGGATGGCACGAACTTCGTCACCACCGAAGATCTCAGCGCAGCCGTGCAAGCTGGCGTCAATCAAACGCTTAGCCTGCTTGCTGGTGACAGCAGCGTACGGCGATCCTTAGGGCTGGCGTGATGGCTGAATACGATCTGCTTTGTTTCCTCGAGTATTACGCTGACCGCAACAGCATCTACAGCGGTGGCAAGCGCACACCCACACGGCGCTGGCAGAACTTCTATCAAGTCCCGCAGGATATGTCGCTGATCGATAGCGATGTGCAAGGTGATTTCGTCTACATCCCATTCACGGCATCGGGCTTTGCCTTGCGAGCTGCCAATAGCATCGGCGATCTGTCGGTTGAAATTGCAGCGACTGGCGACGTGATCGATCTCACCGATACTGCCATCGGCACCAATCGCCTAGTGATTGCATCGCTCTACCTACAGGATGCAGGCATGGATGCGGTTGACCCTGGTAGCGCCCAACTGATCAGCCGTTACATTGGCGGCATCGATGGCGCACAGGTTGACGATGATTCGGTTTCGTGGACGATCAGCCCAATGATCGACAAGACAAAGCCACAAGTGCCGACGCGCAAGGTGGCATCCGATCTGATCGGCAGGTTTACGGGACGATGAGCATGATCATTGCAGCAGTGAAACTGAAGGTGCAATGCGCTGATGGCTGCACGCATGAAGGTGTCACATTGGCCGTTGAGGATGATCGCCGTGTCTACCTAACGGCCGACGGCGCTGAGCTTCAAGGCGTTGAGTGCATTGATGAATGCGTTGCTGTGCTGCCTCCGTTGGCACTGGCATCATTACTGAGCCGATGCAAGGAGTGTGAACAATGAGCAGGCTGTCACCGGCTAACAAATGGCTTGATCGCCTCACTGATAAAAAGCGCATCAGGCGGCGGCTCAAACGTGCCAAGGGGGTGGTCAATACAACGCAAGACACATGCGGATTCCCTGCGCCTAAGTCGCCACCCAATCAATCCGTAACCAACAAGGATCGTTCACCTAGCAATCGCAAAACACCAGATGTTGATCTTGGAGCCGATCAGCGTATTGCGACTGCCGGCGAGACTGTACCGATCCTGTTCGGCAAACGCGTCAGCAATAGCGGCGGCGTATGGATTCAGCCGCCACTGGTCAAAGCCGGATCCTATTTCTTTAAAGGCAGCTTCCTATTCCCGATCAGCCAAGGCGAAATCGTCAGCAGTCCAGCCAAGCACCGTACATGGGTTGGCCTGCGCTGCATGGCATTCTTGGATGATCAGACGATCACGATCAGCAATATCTACAACAGCGCTGCCACGCTGGCCGGATCCCCTGGCACGTGCCCGGTACTGGGCGCTGGGATGTATTGCGGGAATGATACCTATTCTTTTCTTGCCGAATCCATCCCCGCTACTGGCGCGTATACAAATCGAACTGACTATCTAGCCACTAGCTACTGGGGCTATAGAACCATTGCTAGAGGGACCGGCGACACTACAAACATTGGGTTTCTCGGAACTGTTGAATTCTTTGATAATGTCACGGGCACTGATCTGACCGCCGCATGGTTTGCCGCTATTGGCTTGCCACCTAGCACGCAATTTGGATTCAACTATTCTCTCGAGGATGCGGCGGGGACATCGCCGCCAGCCGCTGGTGGTGTTGGCATTGTTCAAGATTTTATAGATGGCACAGGCGGCCTTGGGTATATCTCGCCTGACCCGGCTTTTCATGCCAGCATCGGATCATCTGGCAGCATCACAGAAGTGTGGGATATGCTCGGTGCTACAAATCCGCTGGATTCAGCTTTTCCTCCCACAACCGGGACGCTGACCGCTATTCAATATGAATACGTCATCAGCAAATACGCCAACCCTGCCAGCACGCCGACCGCTGATAACTCATCCTATGCAGACATCACTTTCTTGAAAGTGGTTGGGGACATCTACGATCCCCCGGAGGCTGGTTCCTATCCCACCACCACGCGGCAGATCTCGATCTACTACGAGCAAGGCATCAGGGTTGCGCTCTACAGCGTGGATGCAGCAGGCAGCACGCAAGGCGCCAGTAACCAGCTGGTGGATCTAGCCATGTACCTGTTCACCAGCTACAAGCGGCAGACAGCTGGCACAACGCCTGATGTATCGCGGCCGATCCTGACCACAAACATGCCATCGTTGGCGACGTTCTGCAATAACTACAGCTTGCTGTTTAACGGCATTATCGCTGAGTCAGTCAACATCATCGAACTGATCAGCGAGACTGCTCCATTCTTTCTGCTGTCGTTCATCTCCACTGGCGGGCAATATCGTTTCCTACCAGTGCTGCCACTGAACGGCAGCCAGCAGATCAGCACCTCGACGCTATCGCCTGCCGCTACGTTCACAGAGGATGAGATCCTACCTGGCAGCTACAGCAAAACATATGTGAGCGCAGCCGAAAAGTCCGATGTGAATGTTGCTGTCCTATTCCGCAAGAATGACCCTGACGCCATCGGCACACAGCAAAGCGTGCAGGTGCGCTACAGCGGCGTGAGCCTTGATGCACCCGTTGAGCAGTTCGATATGTCGGACTTCTGCTCAAACCGCAATCACGCGATCATCTATGCAAAGCACTTTCTAGCGCGGCGGCGTTATTCGGTGCATTCGATTGAGTTCGAGACCGCGCTCGATACCACCGGCCTGCTCCCCACCAATATCATTTGCGTGCAGAAGCAACGGATCAGCACAGCTGGCGACAACCGCACCGAGACGGAGTATTACCAAATCACAGCCATTGATCACAACATTGACGGCACCACCAGCATCGAGGCCGCACAGTTCCCGGTGCATGGCAGCACCGTGCCTACGATTAGCAATGAAGTGCTCAATGGCACGTTCACGGTAGTTTGATGGCAACCTTCCCCTCGCTGGCGCCACGCACAAGATCGCTCAGCCTGGGCGATATACCGCAGCAGGTGTACCGCGGCACAAGCGGCGGTGAGGTCCGCTTCAAGCAAGGCTCCGCCTACATCGCGCAACGATTGACCCTTGGCTACGAATACCTCACCGAATCCGAAGCACAGCAGATTCTGGATCACTACGCCGGCCAAGAGGGCAGCCTGATCCCATTCGATGTATCGGCTGCAGTGTGGGGCGGTTACACCACGCCGCCAGTCAGCTCAGCCAGTTACAAGTGGCGATATACCGGCGCCTTTGATGTGAGCATCGCATCGCCACGGCGCTACAGCCTGACCGTAGAACTGGAAACGGTGCCGATCTAGCCATGACGTTCCCTGCCCTCATCCCATCGGCTCGCACCTATATCCCTGGCAATGTGCCGCAGGTGCAGCGTGTGGCATTGTCTGGCGTCACCGTTGGCTATCGGCAAGGCAATCGCCGTGTGGATCAAACGCTACAGCTGGCGTACAACAACATCAGCGAGGCTGATCTGGATCTGATCAAGGCGCACTATGTCGCGCAGGACGGCAGCTATGGCATCTTCTATCTATCGGCTGAGGTATGGAACGGCTACGCCACACCGCCGGTTCCATTGCTCAGTGACTACGCATGGCGCTATGCCGGTCCGCCGGTCATCACCGATGGATCCTGCGATCTATGGAGCGTTGAGGTTGAGCTGACCACATACGCCATCGATTTTTCTGATCTGATCTTTGATGCTGGCGGCGCTGCTGCCAGCCCTGCTCGCACCTATATCCTTGATGCAGGTGCTGCGTCCGGTACGCCGGCACGCGATTATGTAATCAATTCCGGTGCATCCCGATGACCCTCACACTCTCAGCATTACAAAAGCAACGCCGCGATACTGCTGCCAATTGGACGGCTGAAAACCCAACACTGCTAGCGGGTGAGATCGGGATTGAGTCGGATACTGACAAGATCAAGATTGGCAACGGCAGCACAGCATGGACAAGCCTTGGCTATCAAGGGATCATCCCATCATCGGGTGTATATCCGCTGAGCCAACTGCTGATGCCATCGGGTACAGCCAGTGCGCCATCGATCAGCTTTGATGGGGATACGAATACGGGCGTCTATAGAACGGGCGCAGACCAACTAGCCATCAGCACTAATGGTGCTGGCAGGTTGTTTGTGGATGCGAGTGGGAATGTTGCGTTAGGAGTGACAACATTTTCAAAGCCATTCACCATTAATAACGCAAATGCCGCTATCGCTTTGCGAGCTAATAGCGGCGGCGCGTACACAGACCAAGGCATATTCTTTGCCGTTGATGGCACCAACTATTCTCAGATCTATAACGACGGTGCCGGCCAACTGATCTTCCGAACTGGCTCAGGGCTCAACGAACGCCTGCGCATCACCTCGGCAGGGCTCGTAGGCATAGGGACCAGCGCGCCTCAGAACTTACTTCACTTACGCAGTGATTCAAATAGTGCAGTAACACAGCTCTATCTGATGAATAGGACATCAGGAGCAAGCGTAGAGTCAAGGATTGCCTTTACAACTTCAGCCAACGATCTTGCCGATAATCGCCACGCTTATATTGGGGCGGTTACAACAGGCGCTGGAGCAAACGGCAATAGCTTTGTAATTGCAACTAACCCAGACGGTGGTTCAGCTCAGACTCGTGTTTTTGTTAGTAGCACAGGCAACGTCGGCATCGGCACCTCGAGCCCTACGCATTCTCTAGACATAAACTCGGCAATTCGTTTACGTGGTGCTGGTGCTTCCACAGAAGAAGGCGATCTTCATCTTTATTACGTTAGCAATTCAAATAGAGCGACAATCACCAGCTCTACAAATGGAGCGATTGTTTTCGAGAACGGCATTGGCGCCGTATCCGAGCGCGCCCGCATCGACTCCAGCGGCAGGCTCTTAGTTGGTACGTCTAGTGCGTTTACCGGACTATACGGTGGCAATAACGCGCTTTACATCAACAGTCCCAATGGGCAGTGCATCTCATACTTTGCTAATTCAGCAGTTGGTGCGCGCCTAGATTTTCTTCGCTCTAGGAATGCAACAACTGGTAGCCATACCGTTATGCAGTCTGGAGACGACCTTGGCGGCGTTTATTGGGGTGGGTCTGATGGCACTGCTTTTGTTCCAGCGGCCTTTGTTCGCGCCGAGGTAGACGGCACCCCTGGCACTAACGACATGCCAGGCCGGATTGTACTGAGCACGACCGCGGATGGGGCGAGTTCTCCGACGGAGCGGATGAGGATTTCGCAAGACGGAACCGTAACCATCGGAAAAACTTCTGCCGATTTAACTGCGGCAGGCACTTATGTCACTGCCGGCGGTGCGTTAGCTGTCACTCGCTCAGGCGCAACACCCTTACTTGTAAACAGACTGGCTAGTGACGGCACTCTTGTAATCTTTTATCAAGATTCAACGCAAGAAGGTGACATCTCTGTTTCGGGAACAACTGTTTCTTATAACGGCGCTCACTTAAGTCGTTGGTCGCAGCTCCCCGGTGGCGCTGATCGTATTGAGATTCTGCGTGGCTCTGTCCTTTCCAACATCGACGAGATGTGCGAATGGGGTGACGAAGACAACGAGCAGCTCAACCGGATGAAGGTGAGCGACGTTGAAGGTGACAAGAACGTGTCAGGCGTGTTCCAAGCTTGGGACGATAACGATGACACCTACACCAACGATTTCTACTGCGCAATGACGGGTGACTTCATCATTCGCATTGGTGCTGGAGTAACCGTTGAGCGCGGCGATCTGCTGATGTCCGCTGGTGATGGAACCGCCAAGCCCCAAGACGACGACATCATCCGCAGCAAGACCATCGCCAAGGTCACAAGCACCAACGTGAGCTGCACCTACGCCGATGGCAGCTACTGCGTGCCTTGTGTACTGATGGCGTGCTGATCGGTCGTAGTCCTCTTCGCTACTCGCCCCAGCTAACCTCACCACATGACCACCCAACCCATGGCCAACACCTACACCTGGCACATCGCTCAACTCGAAAGAGAGACAAGCGACGGTTACGTTTTCGTCGCTCACTACACCGTGGACGCCAAAAGCGATGATGCGGTCTACTCCGCTGGCGCCTACGGCAGCCTTGGACTGGAGCGCCCTGAAGGCGACCTGATCCCCTACTCGGAACTGACTGAGGATGTAGTGGTCGCCTGGGTGCTGCAAAAGCTGGGCGATGAGAAGGTGCTCGAGATCCACGCTGCACTCGACAGCCAGATCGATGAGCAGCGGCAGCCCAGCAAGCAGGCAGGCGTGCCGTGGCAGTAAAAGCCAAAACCGGCACCGCGCGGCTCGACCATCAGGCCGGGCCGCCGAAGACGACGCGGGCTGGATTCGGCCAGCACTCCCGCCCCCGCCGTCGCGGCAAGAAACCCCTCCGCGGGCAGGGTCGGTAAACTGAACCCGTAGCCCCATGGCGCCATGATCGAAGTCATCGCAGCCATTGCCGGCGCGTCTATTTCAGTCGCAGCCATGGGTGCTGCTGGGTTCAGTCGCAAATCAGACGAAGCGCGTGAGGCAGTGATCAGGCTCACCTCAGCTGTGGAGCACATCGCTACGCAGCTTGAGGTGCTCCATAAAGACATCAAGGAAGATCGCCGCGAAACATTCGGCCGCCTATCGACGGTGGAACAACGCGTCTCTAAGTTGGAAGCACGTCCGCCATCCTGCTAGCCATGGATCATGCCAGCACCATTGCGGTGATCGCCATCCTCGTAGCAGCAGGTTCTGAGGTGATCGCCGTCTCGCCGCTCAAATCCAACAGCTGGCTGCAGCTTCTCTTCCAAGCGCTGCGCATCATGTTCCCAAAGCAGCGCCGCTGAACCATGGCGAACGACGCGCCGATCACACTGCAACAGCTGTTCAAGTACTACAAGGGCCAGCCGCATCAGAGCGCCGCGATTCAGCAGCTCGAGAGCGATCTGGCCGCCAATGCCTACGACGCCGTGATGCGGCGCGATCGGGACTGGTTTCAAACCTGGAGCCAAGACGGCAAGCAGACAGATCTAGCCGCGGCCATCGCATTGATCAAGGAGTTCGAGGGCTGCCATCTCAGCGCATACCCGGACCCGCTCAGTGGTGGTGAGCCGTGGACGATCGGCTACGGCACCACGCGCTACAGCAACGGCACGCCCGTGAAGCGTGGCGACAAGATCAACGTGATCGAGGCCGACATGCTGCTGCGCCTCGAGATTGACCGCATCACCGATAAGCTGCGCACCACCATCCCCCACTGGAATGTGATGGATGACAACCAGCGATCTGCGCTGGTGAGCTTTGCCTACAACCTCGGCGCTGGCTTCTACGGTTCCGCGGGATTCGAGACCATCAGCAGGTGCCTGCGCGAACGGAACTGGGCTGATGTGCCCGCAGCGCTCGAGCTCTACCGCAACCCTGGCACCAACGTGGAGGCTGGCCTGCTGCGGCGCCGTCGTGCTGAGGGCAAACTCTGGGGACAGCATCAGGCCATAGCGGAACCTGAGACCGCAAAGCTACGGCCCAACAGTCCGTTCAGTGCGCGGATTACGCCGCACATCAGGTTGGGTGAGTTTGCGCTGGATCAGGAGGCCAGGCGGTTTACTGCGCAGCATCAGGTGGACACAGCAGCAGAACTGGCGGCATTCCTTGAGCGCGCGCGCGTGCAGTTTGGTGGGCGGCCAATTGTGATCACATCCGGCTATCGGCCTGAGGCGATCAACGCGCAGGCAGGTGGTGCCAGCAACAGCGAGCACCTCTATAAGCCCGGATGCGGTGCGGTTGATTTCTACATCGATGGCGAGGACACCTACGTGGTGCAGAACTGGTGCGACAAGAACTGGCCGCACTCGCTGGGCTATGGCGCATATAAAGGCTTCATTCACCTGGGCATCCGTCAAGGCCGGCCTAAACTCCGCTGGGATTATTGAGCGCCTGTGCTGGTTCCTGATCACGAGATTCGCCGGCTGTGCAAGCAGCATTCAATGCTGCAGCCATACAACGAGGAGCAGCTCAACCCAGCCAGTTATGACGTGACGCTCGGCGGTCAGATCATGATGGAAGTGGCCAGCACACCAGAGCTACAGAAGGTGCAGCTGCATGGCCACAGCAAGGACGATCCGTTCTGGATCCAGCCCGGTGAATTCTTCCTGGCTGAAACGCAGGAGATCTTCAACCTGCCAAACCACGTCGGCGCTCAGTTTGTCCTGAAGTCGAGCCGCGCACGCGAGGGATGGGATCATGCTGAAGCCGGCTGGGCGGATCCAGGGTGGTTCGGCAGCAGGCTCACGATGGAGCTGCGCAATCAGCGGCGTCTGCATCCATTGCCGATTTGGCCTGGTCTGCGGATTGGACAGATGAAGTTTCTGCTGGTGAGCGGCACCGTGGAACGCAGCTATGCGCAGACTGGGCGCTACAACGCAGATCTCGGTGTCACGGGTTCCAAGGGGTAGCAAGCGGCGCCATGCGCAGCCGATGGATCCTGATCGGCGCTTCGGCCGGATCATCGAGCGGGATCATCGTGAAGTCATCGCAGCCGTGGCGCTCGGCCCAGTGCTGCGCGCCTTGGTGGGTGGAGAACGGCCCGACGTGCCACGGGCCAATGCGGAGGATGTATTGCATTGCGGGACCGTAGCGCGAATTATGCGCTGCAATCCCAGAGCAAATCTTTAATCCCATGAGACTCGGTTGCGACAGCTACCGTATGCCAAACGGCGGCCAGCCCATGCCCGGTTACTACCTAGAGGTTTCCGCCAAGATCTTCATCCGATCAGACACGCCAGTCGATGACATACCTGGTGATGTCTACAGTCAAATCGCTGAGCATGTCCGATCCGATGAAGACATCATTGATATCGAAGTGAACTGCGTGCCGGTGCCTGAGGATCTCTGTGGATCGACACCACATTGATGGCACGAGACTGGTCACACGGCGATCAGCGCGTGATCAGATCCTGCTGGCATGGAGCTATCAATGCGCTTACTGCGGTGCTGATCTCGGTCGCAGCCCAACGCTTGATCACGTGATCCCTAAGGTGCATGGCGGGCTGACCGTGCGCGAAAACATGGTGGCATGTTGCTTGGGATGCAATTCCAGCAAGGGGCACAAGCCATGGGTGGACTGGTACCGCGCGCAGCCGTTCTGGTCACCACTGGGCGAGTGGGCAATCGTGCAGTGGATCGCTGATGGCGCTAACTTGGCTGCCTAGAACTCTCTGAGGATCTAGGCGATCCCGTAGCGGCCGGCTGCGGGCACCAGGCTGGCACCGCGTGAGGACCAGCCACCGGCCACACTATTAAGAGATGTTGCAGCGGTCGCAGATGCACCGCTAATCGACTATATTGAAGGAGTCGGGAGCGATCCCGGCATCCACCGCACCTAGAAAAATGAAGAAATTGAGCGCCGGCCTTGAAGTCATCGCTGATTTGATTGTCTGTTGTGAGGCGGTCAAAAAAGCGCTGGAAGATCTGCGGGACTGCACCACCGACGACGAGTGGGATGAGATCATCTCCAATCCGCTAGTCGACACACTGGTGAGCACCTGCATGGATCTAGAGGACCGGCTCCAGTAACCAAGGGGCTTCGGCCCCTTTTTTTATATTTAGCGGTCGGCGCTATCCGCAAGGACGCGCGCGGTGTTGCAGTCGCGGTGGCTGCAGCTGTAACCGTATCGGAGGCCGCTTCAATCAGCACCCAGGCGGGACTTGAACCCGCATCGTCCTGCAGCGCAGCGACCGCCCTGTCCGATTGGTTCGCACTGGGTGAGCGGGAACACGATCACGCTACGGCAGGATCCGGCTGCACACCCACAGCGCGATCAGGCACGTCGCCCAATACTCGAGCACCAGCACCAGCACGTCGCGCAGCATCAGTGTGCGAGCAGGTGGTCTAGGTAGAGCTCGGCCTGCCACAGGTCGCTCGAGTAGCGGCATGTACCACCGACGCAGCTGCGGTAGTACACCTCACCATGCACGGGCATCAACGTCTCGATGTAGCCACCGTCTCGATCAGTGCGGCTGATCACTTCCGGGCCGAACATACAGCTCACACCTGGCCGCATAACGGCCGCCGCTTCTCTTTGATTCTGGCAACTCCAACCCGCAGCGCTGATGGCGCATCTGCCAATGCTGGCAATCCCAGCACATCAGCGGTTCACCAGCAGGGCGCAACCGAGCGCGCGCAGCTTGGTAGATGTGTTGCGCTTTGATCAGTGCGGCCTGCAGCTGCACGGTGCCGGTATCCATCTCGATCTGATGCTCAGGCTTTGGGCCAAGCACCACGCGCGCGTGCCATGTCTTATCGGATCGGCTGCACAGCAGCAGTAGACGGCCGCCGTGCAGACTGATCATTCCAGTTCCCCAGCGGCAGGCTGGTGATAGATGCGTTCAAGGATCATGGAATGCGGCTCGTCTGGCCCATCGGTCACATAGGCAGCCACTGGGTCTGCGGCGTTTGATGCCACAAAGATGCAGCCATAGCCATAGGGCTTCACCACCACCAGGCCAGTGTTGCGGCTGCGCGTAAGGATGCGCAGCGCTAGGCGCTCAATCAGATTCAAGCCGGGTAGGCGAGTCATCATCCCTCCAGTTTGGCGATAAGACGATCGATATACCATCGGCACTTGCGGGCATCCTCAAGCGCGTTGCCCTTGCACCAGATGCGCAGCAGATATTTCAACGCTTGGCCCTGCAGGTAGGCAGGCACCATGTGCGGCGCATCGCTCACTGCAGCCTCGATCACGTTGATCGCCTCGACTGGGCCGCGGCGGTAGTGGGATGGGTTGATTGGGTCAGTCATTCCAGCCAGCTCCATGCAATGCGTTGGCAAATGCGCCATGCGTGTTTCTTGTCGATCTCATACCGGTCGGCTAGCTGCTGATAGCTCAGCCCATCAGCGCGAAGCCGGCGCAGCTCGCGCACCAGCTCCTCACTCAGGATCACGGCGAAGTTCTCCTCGCCGCGTTTGAATGGCCGGCTCATCGCCACTTATCCCCGAGCAGCTGCTGGCGGCAGACCTCGATCGCTTGCTGCGCCAGCTTCTGCGTCATCACCGATTCAGTGGCATCCATGGCGCGCACCACGCGGGCAAGCAGCTCAGGGTATGGCGTGTCGCGGAAGTTAGCCGCCATGTCTTGGCAGAATTCCTCCCACAGACCGGTGTAGGTGCAGCAGGT
>Ga0315906_10004511_pt1 | contig 17889 bp, 17 predicted proteins | sample LakEriMetagenome_4_FD_203526 | JGI IMG/M metagenome (GOLD analysis project Ga0315906, IMG submission 203526) | Freshwater fungal communities from buoy surface, Lake Erie, Ohio, United States - Buoy 2 MA122 | ecosystem: Environmental > Aquatic > Freshwater > Lake > Lake biofilm | place: USA... | reverse complement strand
GTTTGCGATAGCCAGGCTCCTTGCGCAGGTTGGCAATGCGCTCGATGCCAGGGGCTGCAAACGGCATGGCCGGCATCAGGAGCAGATCAACCTGCTCCAGCACGGCGTTCAAGCGCCCGGTATGGTCAGCACGCTGCAGCAGGATCCGCTGATAGTCGGCGGCTGACAGACTCAATCCCAGGTCGAGCAGTCCAGCCAGCATCGGCCCGTACTCGGCACGCCTGGCCGGAAACGTGGCGGCATGCGCCACGGCAGCCTCCACCGCACAGTGAGGCACCCAGTTCTCGACCAGGACATCGACATCGGGCATCGTCACAGACACGATCTGCGCACCCAGCGTCCTGAAGACCTCCGCCGCCTGACTCACCGCCGTAGCCACCGCAGGCTCAACGTCTGACAGCGCGTAGGCCGCATCCAGCCCGATCCGCAAGCCAGCCAGACTGCCTGTTGGACCTGCCAGGAAATCAGGAACCGGCGCTTGCAGTGCCGTCGGGTCGTCGGGGTCAGCGCCTGCCAGCACGCCCAGCATCACGCCGCAGTCGGCCGCCGTGCGGCACATGGGGCCGATATGGTCGAGCGAGGCGGCGAGCTCGAAGGCGCCATGGCGGGAGACCCGGCCCCAGGTTGGCTTGAGCCCGGTCACTCCGCAGGCAGCCGACGGAAAGCGAATCGAGCCTCCGGTATCCGTGCCCAGTGAACCAAAGCACAGGCCAGCGGCAGTGGCCACACCCGACCCGCTCGAGGACACACCCGTCCAGCCCTCGGCATTCCAAGGGTTGACCGGCGGCGTCACATCGGGGTGGTGGGCCGAATACGCGCCTTCGGTCATCTGAAGCTTGCCAAGCAGCACTGCTCCCGCTTCGCGCAGCCTGCGCACGACCGTCGCATCAACCGCAGGCACAAAATCGCGATGAATCGTCATGCCGGCTGCAGTGGGGATGCCTGCTGTCCAGCACAGGTCCTTGACGGCGATCGGCACGCCGTGAAGCGGGCCCAGGGGCTCGCCGCTCGCCTGGCGCCGGTCGGCTTCACGCGCCTGCGCCAGCGCCAACTCCGGGGTCGTGCGCGCGTAGGCATGCAAGGCAGGGTTAAGCGAATCGATACGGCGCAGCTGCGCCTCGGTCACCGCGACGGCAGTGAGTGTCCGCTCGCGAATCAGCCGTGCCACGGTCATCAGGTCCAGCCAGGCAATCTCATCGTCAGTCATGCGGGTCTCGTGGATCTGGCGTGCGCTCAGAAGACCGCGCACCGTTCGTGGGGAACGTCACGTGGCGGACGCTCAGTCGTTTGCGCCCAGCGCGAGCGCGCGCTCCTTGCGCTGCGCGAGCGCCGCCGCCCGCTGCGTCACGTCGCCTGCAGACAGCGTCTGAACCGGCCAGCCAGCGGTCTGGCGTTCAACCAATCCAACGAGGCAATCGATGAACGTGTCCGTTTCATTCAAGCAGGGCACATAGCGAAACTGCTCGCCTCCCGCGCCCAGGAAGGCTTCGCGCGCCTCGATGCTGATCTCTTCCAGAGTTTCCAGACAATCAGAGACGAACCCTGGGCACAGCACGTCGATACCGCGCACGCCGCTTCGGGCCAGCTCGATCAGCGTCGGCTCGGTATAGGGCTGCAGCCATTGCGCCTTGCCGAAGCGCGACTGGAAGGTCACGATCCATGCATCGCGCGCAAGGCCCAGGCGTTCCGCCAACAGGCGGGCCGTCGCCAGGCATTCGCAGTGATAGGGATCGCCCAGCTCCAGCGTGCGCCGGGGCACGCCATGAAAACTCATCACCAGCTTTTCGCTGCGTCCGGCCTGCGCCCATTGCTGGCGAACCTGATGAGCCAGGGCATCGATGTAGCCCGGGTCGTCATGGAAATTTCGGACCCAGCGCAGTTCGGGCAGATTGCGCCACCCCTGCAGCACACGCGAGACTTCGTCGATGGCAGTCGCCGTGGTGGAGCCAGCGTATTGAGGGTACAGCGGCAGAACCAGAATACGCGTGGTGTTGGCGGCGCGCAGGCGTTCCAGCACAGCCGGGATGGACGGTTCACCATAACGCATGGCGAGTTCGACATCGATGGCATGGCCGCGCGCAGCCAGCGCCTGCCTCAACAGATCAGTCTGCTGAAGCGAATGCGCCATGAGCGGAGAGCCCGCGGGCGTCCAGACGCTTGCATACTTCAGGGCTGACTTGGCTGGCCGGGTATTGAGAATGATCCCGTTGAGGATCGGCCACCAGACCAGCCTGGGAATCTCGACCACCCGAGGATCGCTCAGGAACTGCTTGAGGTAGGGTCTCAGCGCCGCAGCCGTAGGCGCGGCAGGCGTGCCCAGCTGCACCAGCAGCACGGCCGTCCGCGGCGGGCTTTGGTGGCTGAATGTGGCCGGGCTGCTGAATCGCTCCATCTGTCGAGTCTACCAAGTCGGCCACCGACTGCCGTCTCAAGACCCTCGGCGATACTCACGCATGTGGGCCGTTATTCGCGTATGGGCCGTTATTCTTTGACAGCCCCGGTCATGCCTGCGACGTAGTACTCGACGAAGAACGAATAGAACACCGCGACTGGCAGTGAGCCGAGCAGTGCGCCCGCCATCAGTGGCCCCCAATGGTAGACATCGCCCTCAACCAGCTCGGTGACCACCGCCACTGGCACGGTCTTGATTTCAGAGTCGGACACGAATGTCAGGGCGTAGATGAACTCGTTCCAGGACAACGTGAAGGCGAAGATGCCGGCTGAAATCAAACCCGGAACCGCCAGCGGCAGGATGATCTTGACCAGGATCTGCCAGCGTGAGGCGCCGTCAATCAGTGCGCACTCCTCGAGCTCATAGGGGATCGAACGGAAATAGCCCATCAGCAGCCAGGTGCAGAACGGGATCAGAAAGGTGGGGTACGTGAAGATCAGCGCCCAGCGCGTGTTGAACAGACCGAACTTTTGCAGCACGAACGCCAGCGGGATGAACAGAATGGACGGCGGGATCAGGTAGGCCAGAAAGATCGCAAGGCCCGTGGCCTTGGCACCCTTGAACCGCAATCGCTCGATCGCATAGGCCGCAAAGACCGCCGCAAACAGCGACGCGAATGTGGCGACCACCGAGACCACCATCGTGTTAAAGAGCCATTCGGGGTACGCGGTATCAAAGAGCAGTTTCTTGAAGTGCGCGAGCGTGGGGTTTTTCACCCAGAACGGATTGCCTTCGCGCGATAGCAACTCTTCATTGGGCTTGAAGGCGGTCACCGTCATCCAGTAGAACGGAAACAGCAACACGAAGAGAAACAAGCCGATCGGCACGTATGCGGTCACCCAGCGATGCGCGCGGGTTTCCAGAAACGCCATGCCAGGCTGTTCAGCTGCTTTGCTCATCGGTCGCCCCCTTGCTGCCAGGCCCGTCGCTGCAGACCGAAATACGAAAACATGATCGCCGCCAACAGGAAAGGCACCATCGCCGTGGCCAGCGCTGCGCCCTCGCCCATCGCGCCACCCGAGATGGCTCGCTGGAATGACAGTGTGGCCATCAGATGGGTGGCATTGAGCGGCCCGCCTCGTGTGAGGACGTAAATCAGCTGGAAATCTGTAAAGGTGAAGAGCACCGAAAAGGTCATGACCACGGCGATGATCGGCGTGAGCAAAGGCAGGGTCACGTGCCTGAACCGCTGCCAGGCCGTTGCGCCATCGATGGAGGCGGCTTCGTACAAGGACGGCGAGATGGTCTGCAGGCCCGCCAGCAATGAAATCGCCACGAACGGGATGCCTCGCCAGACATTGGCCAGGATGGTCGAGAAGCGCGCATTCCAGGGATCACCCAGGAAATCGATATAGCGGTCAATCAGACCAAGCTTCATCAGCATCCAGCTGATGACCGAAAACTGCGAGTCGTAGATCCACCAGAACGCAATGGCTGAAAGTGCGGTGGGCACAATCCAGGGCAACAGAACCACTGCCCGAAGCGCCGTCTTGAAGGGCAGGTGACGATTGAGGAGCATCGCCAGCCACAGGCCGAGCAGAAACTTCAGCACGCTGGCCACGGCGGTATAAAAAAGCGTATTGAACAGCGCCAGCCGCGTGACGCTGTCGCCCCACAGGAACTCGTAATTATCGAGACCGACAAACTCTCCTGCACGTCCGATCTTGGCGTCGGTGAAGCCCAGCCAGACCCCCAGCCCGAGCGGATACGTGAGAAACAGCAGCAGCAACACCGCCGCCGGGAGCATGAAGATCATGCCCAGGGCATTGCGGCTGTTCTGGATGCGCTCAAGTACCGTCATGGCAGGCTCGGACGAGGGTCAGGTCAGACAAATACCGACAGGCGGTGGCTTAGAGCTTGTAGTAGCGCTCGGCACGCTTCTGCGCGCGCTCTGCTGCTTCCTTGGGCGTTCTGGCCCCACTGGCCGCTTCGGCCACCATGTTCGGAATGATGAAGTCGGCCGCCGCGCCCGCCGACGCGTAGCCCAGTTTGCCCTCATAGCCAGCCGGACGCATGTTCTTGGTCGCGTCACGGTAAGGCGTGTGCTTGGGATCGCTGGTCCAGATCGAGTTGGCTTCGTAGGCAGCCAGAGGCTGGGAAATATAACCGCCCGCCGCGGCCAGCCATGGATCGAACTGTTCGCGCTCCATCATAAACCGCAGGAATTCCTTCGCGGCCTTGGGGTACTTGGTGTACTTGAAGATCATCTGGTTGAAGAACAGATGGGCTTCAGTGGGTGAACCGACCGGGCCGATCGGGAAGGACGCATGCTGAATATCGCTGACAAGCTCCTTGACCTTCGGATCCTGGGCATTCTTGGCTGCGTAATACACCGAGATGCCGTTGTTGGTCAGGCTGATCTGGCCATCCAGAAATGCCTTGTTGTTGTTCGGATCAAGCCAGGAGAGCGTGCCGGGGATGAAGGTGGCATACAGTTCCTTGGCATATTCGAGTGCCCGCAGTGTCTCAGGGCTGTCGATCACCACACGATTGTTCTTGTCCACCAGCTTGCCGCCGAACGCCCACACCAGCCAGTTGCACCATCCGCTGTCGCCCGTGGCATTGCCCAGCGCGAAGCCGGCCGGCGTACCCTTTTCCTTGAGGGCCTTGCACAGCTTGAGGAAGTTATCCGTGTCACGCGGAAAGCGATCGAATCCGGCCGCTTTGACGTGGCTGTCGCGGTACACCATCATCCCGCCCGCCGTGCCCAGGGGCACACCAATCCACTTCTTGCCGTCCGGCTTCAGGTACGCCTGGCAGGACTCGTAAAAGCCGCCGTATTTGCGCCCGAGGTACTCGCACAGGTCGGTCACGTCGAGCAGCTTGTCGGGATACAGATTGGCGTCGTCGTTGGTCGACAGGATGATGTCGGGACCGCTGCCCACATTGGCCGCCACCGCAGCCTTGGGCCTCACATCTTCCCAACCCTCGTTATCGACCCGAACCTCGATACCGGTTTTTTCGGTGAATTTCCGAACATTGACCATGTACTGGTCGATGTCGCCCTGTACGAAACGGCTCCAGCGCAGCACGCGCAGCCGCGCGCCTTTTTCGGGGACGTTGTTCCAGGCGGCCTGCGCGTGGACGGCCGGCGCGCTCAGCAGACCCCCTGTCCCGAGGGCTGTGCCGGTCCCGGCCTTGAGCAGCGTGCGGCGAGTAGTTTCACGTGACATGTGACGGTCTCCATGGTGATAAGAACAGCCGGCTCGCGCCGGTCGGGAAGACGGGACGTAGATCCCGGATGCAACATTCAGGAGGCAAGACTGCGGCCGCTGTCGGCGTCGAACACATGCAAGGCGTCAAGTTGCGGCGCAAGCTTGAGCAGGTCACCGGGCGCCAGAGCCATGCGCTCACGCAACACCACGGTCAGAGGCTGACCGTTCAGCGAGCACATCAGCAGCGTGTCGGCACCGGTCGGCTCGATCACTTCAACGCGCGCCACTAGCGGACTGCCATCGGAGGGCGTCAGGTGCTCGGGACGTGAGCCCAGCAGCACAGCCTGGCCATTGCTGACCCGCAGGTTGCGACGCACCGGAATGCGGGCTGAATCAATCATGACGGCACCGTCCTGCCAGGTTCCTCTGATCAGGTTCATCGCCGGAGACCCGATGAAACCCGCCACAAACACATTGGCGGGATGGTCGTAGAGCTCCAGGGGCGAGCCGGTCTGCTCGACGATGCCGTCACGCATGACGACGATGCGATCGGCCATGGTCATGGCTTCGATCTGATCGTGCGTCACATAGATGGATGTGGTTTTCAGGCGCTGATGCAAAGCCTTGATCTCGGTGCGCATCTGCACGCGCAACTTGGCATCCAGGTTGGAGAGCGGCTCATCGAACAGAAACACCTGCGGGTCGCGCACGATGGCACGGCCCATCGCCACCCGCTGGCGCTGTCCGCCCGACAGCTGGCGCGGAAACCGATCGAGGTAGGGCTCCAGGCCGAGGATGGCTGCAGCCTCATTGACGCGCCGGTCAATTTCGGACTTCGGCTGACGGGCCAGCATGAGCGCAAAGGCCATGTTGTCGCGCACCTTCATGTGCGGGTAAAGCGCGTAGTTCTGGAAAACCATTGCAATGTCGCGCTCTTTGGGCGGCAGATCATTGACCACCCGATCGCCAATCCGGATCTGGCCTGCAGAGATCTCCTCAAGACCCGCAATCATGCGCAACAAGGTTGACTTGCCGCAGCCCGAAGGGCCCACGAGCACGCAGAATTCGCCGTCCTGAATCTGCACGTCAACGCCATGGATGACGGCCGTTTCGCCGAACGATTTCCTGACCTGTTCGATCGACACTGATGCCAAGGGAGTCTCCGGAACTATTATTTTGGCGCCCCGACCCGTTCGAAGCGCAGTGCATGCGACGCAGCGCAGGTCAGGCGTGACTCAGCGCACTGGACACCAGCTTGGCCGTAATGTCAACGATCGGGATGACGCGCTCATACGCCATTCGGGTGGGGCCGATCACGCCAAGCGTACCCACGACCCGCCCGTCACTCACGTAGGGCGCCACGACCACCGACAACTGATCCATCGGTACCAGTTGTGATTCACCCCCAATGAAAATCTGCACGCCCTGAGCATGGGTGCTTGCATCAAAGAGCTGCATCAGCCCGGTTTTCTGTTCGAACATGCCAAAGAGCTGGCGCAGGCGGTCCATGTTGTCGGAGAGTTCATGCACTGCAACAAGATTGCGCTCGCCCGAGATCATGACGGTCTCGGACCGTTCATGTGCGGCGTCGCTGCCCGCGGCAACCGCCTGATGGAGCAATCGGGTCATGTCATCGCGCAGGCTGACCAGGTCGTGCTGCAAGCCTTGGCGGATAGCGGAAAAGTCCTGCCCGGCGAAGTGCTGGTTGACGTAATTGGAGGCCTCAGTCAGCTCGCTCGGCGAATAGTCGCGCTCCACATGCAGGATCCGGTTTTGCACATCGCCCTCGGGCGTGACAATGATCAGCAGGACGCGCCGCTCGCCCAACCGCAGGAACTCGACCTGACGAAAGCTTGAGCTGCGGCGCGGCGTCATGACCACCCCGGCAAATTGCGACAGGCTGGACAGCAGTTGGGCGGCCTGGCTCAGTACACGCTGGGGTTCGTCTGCAAGCAATTGGCCCTGGAGTCGCTCTGTCTGCTCAAGCTCGAGCGGCTGCACGGTGATGAGCCGATCCACAAACAGCCGGTAGCCGCGCGGAGTGGGGATGCGTCCGGCAGAGGTGTGCGGGCTTGAGATCAGACCGAGTTCTTCCAGGTCGGCCATGACGTTGCGAATGGTGGCCGCGGACAGCTCAAGCCCGGAATGGCGTGACAGCGTGCGAGAGCCCACCGGTTGGCCATCGACGATGTAACGCTCGATCAGCGTCTTGAGCAGAGTTTGGGACCGGGCATCCAGCATGATGGTGGGATTTTATAAACGGAATTCGACCGAATGCCAAACCTGTTTTGCGGATCACGATCCGAATCCCGGTGCGGCTGACAGCAGCATACGCCTGCTGGCCTAACACTGAAGGCCAGGCTCCAGCCTGAGCGTGATCGAAGTATGGTGAAATGCCATGATGACTCCCCCGATCAGAACCGTCGCCTTATTCGGTCGCCAGCAGTCCGATGCCGTCGCCCAGACGCTTCTGGAAATCGGCGCCTTCCTCAAACAGAGGGGGCAACGGGCCGTGTATGAACCCAGCGCCGCGCAGGCACTGGGTCGGCCCGACCTGGACACCGCCGACATGGCCGAGGTGGGCCGCGAAGCCGACCTGGCGGTCATCGTGGGCGGAGACGGCACCATGCTGGGCATCGCACGCGAACTGGCGCCGCATGGCGTACCAGTGGTGGGTATCAATTTCGGACGCTTGGGCTTCATCACCGATATTCCTCTGCTGCGCTGGCAGCAGGCGCTTGGCGCGGTGCTTGAGGGGCATTTCGAGGCCGAAGATCGTGCCATCCTGCGGGCCCGTATCCTGCGGGATGGCAGCCCGGTGTTCGAAGCCAGCGCCCTGAATGACGTCGTGGTCAGCCGCAGCTCACGCACGGGCATGATCGAAGTCCTGGTCCATGTGGATGGTCTTTACATGTACAGCCAACGGGCAGATGGCCTGATCGTGGCCACCCCCACAGGCTCCACCGCCTATGCCCTGTCCTGTGACGGGCCCATCCTGCACCCCAGGCTCCAGGGGCTGGTCCTGGTACCGGTGGCACCCCAGGCGCTGTCCAACCGGCCCATCGTGCTGCCCGCCACCTCGACCATTACCATCAGCGTCACCGAGGGTCGCGAGCCACGCGTGAATTGCGACATGCAAACTTTTGCCGACATGCAGGTCGATGACGTCCTTGAAGTCAGACGATCGGAACACAGCTGCCGCTTTCTGCACCCGGTGGGATACAGCTATTACGCCACGCTGCGCTCCAAGCTGAACTGGCACGAGATGCCCAGCCTGGCGCCGCGCCCCTGACGGACGTGGCACCTTCAATCGACTCATTGCACCCCCGCTTGCCCCAGCGCCTGCCTCGACTGGGTTCACCGCCTGCCTCGCCATGCTGACCGAACTGCGACTGCGCGACTTCGTCATCGTCGAATCGATCGACCTTGAATTCGGCCCAGGATTTACAGTGCTTTCCGGTGAGACCGGCGCCGGCAAATCGATCCTGATCGATGCGTTGGGCCTGACGCTCGGTAGCCGTGCCGACTCTGGGGTGGTGAGGGAGGGTTGTTCGCGGGCCGACCTCTGTGCCACCTTCACCACCGACGAGCGCGCCGAGGCCTGGGTGAGCGAGCGCGACCTGACAGGCGATGCGGGCCGGGTACTGATGCGTCGGATCATCGAGTCCGATGGCCGAAGCCGCGCTCAGATCAATGGTCATCCTGCAACGGTGGCCCAGTTGAGAGAGTTGGGTGACATGCTGGTCGAAATTCACGGCCAGCACGCTTCGCAGTCGTTGTTGCGCCCGGACGGCCAGCGCGCGCTTCTCGATCGGTTTGCCGGCACAGATCCGGTGCCGCTCGCCGCCGCCTACTCGGCGTGGCGCGCAGCGCAGCGTGAACTCGAAGACGCCCGCCAGGGCGAGCGCACCCTGGGTCTGGAACGCGATCGACTGCAATGGCAGGTCGATGAATTGTCTCAACTCAATCCCATCGCTCAGGAGTGGGATCAGCTGAATGCCGAGCAAAAGCGACTGGCCCATGCGGCAACACTGATCGAAGGCAGCCGTGGGCTCGCCGACGCCCTGTCCGATGCCGATGAAGCGGTGGTGGGGCGGCTCCAGTCGTTTCAGCAACGCCTGCGTCCCCTGGCCGCTGTGGACGAACGACTGCAGCCGGCCTATGACCTCCTGGAGTCGGCCACGATCCAGGCCGCCGAAGCAGCATCGTTGCTGTCCGACTATGCCGAGCGGGTCGACCTTGACCCGCAGCGGCTGGCAGAGGTCGAGGCACGCATCGGCGCGCTCTATGCTGCTGGCAGGAAATTTCGCTTGCAGCCCGAGCAATTGCATGTCGAGCTGACCGAGGTTCAGCAGCGGCTTGAGACCCTTGAGCGGTCTCAGGACCTGCCTGGCCTGGAGCGGCGCGTCACTGAGTCACTTCAGACGTTTGAGGCCCTGGCACAGGAGGTGTCTGCGGCGCGCACGCAGGTCGCACGCCGACTTGAACGCGATGTATCCGAGCGCATCGGACGCCTGGGCATGCAGGGCGGCCGTCTGCAGATTGCGCTGGAGCGCAGCGACGCGGCGGCGCATGGTATCGATCGCATCGAATTTCGGATCGCCGGGCACGCGGGGGCCACTGCGCGGGCATTGGGCAAGGTCGCGTCGGGCGGCGAGCTCTCACGTATCAGCCTGGCGATCAGTGAATGGGCTTCACAGGCCAATCCTGTGGCAACCCTGATTTTCGATGAGGCCGATGCGGGCGTGGGCGGAGCAGTGGCCGAGGTGATCGGCGAACTGATGCGCAAGCTGGGTGAAACGCGACAGGTGCTGTGCGTGACGCACTTGCCGCAGGTGGCTGCCAAAGCCAATCAGCACCTGTCCGTGAGCAAGCGCCGGCAGGATGACTCCACCGTGAGTCAGATCGAGCAACTCGATCGCAGCCAGCGCATCGAGGAAATTGCCCGCATGCTGGGCGGCGTGGAAATTACGGCCACCACCCGCAAGCACGCCCGCGAGCTGCTGCGCTGAGGCTCAGTCCAACTGCAGCCAGTCAGGTGAGGGCAACTCGTTGAACACGCGTCGCAAGCCCTGACTCCAACCCTGGCGCAATGAACCGAAGTAGGCGTCACCCACGTCTACGCGATGGCGAAAGGTCACGCGCATGGCATTGGGGCGCACCAGTGCGATGTCCAGCGGCAGACCCACCGACAGATTGGAGCGCATGGTGGAGTCGAAGGAAACCAGGGCGCACTTCAAGGCCTCGTCAACCGGCGTGGAAGGCTTGATCACCCGATCGATAATGGGTTTGCCGTACTTGCTTTCACCGATCTGAAAATACGGTGTGTCATCGGTGGCTTCGATGAAGTTGCCTTCCGGGTAGACCAGAAAAAGCCGCGGCCGCTCGCCGGCGATCTGCCCGCCCACCAGAAAGCTGCAGCTGAAGTCGACTGATCCGGCCTGCGCCTGCTGTCCCGCATGATGGGCGATGACTGAACGGGTCGCCTCGCCAACCAGCGCTGCGCAATCGAACAGGCCGCCTGAGGTCATGAGGTTCGGCCGTTCCGAGCCGATCGCCTTGCGCAGGGTACTGATCACCGTTTGCGTGGTGGCGAGGTTGCCCGAGTTAAGCAACACGATGGCCCGTTCGCCGGGCGCTTCGAACACCGACATCTTGCAGAACGTAGAGATGTGATCGACACCGGCATTGGTGCGCGAGTCGGATGCAAAGAGCAGCCCCGCATCGAGGGTCATGGCTACGCAGTAAGTCACATCATCACCGTGGGATTGCCCCGCCAGCGCGAGGTCACTTCATTTCCATGTAAGCCGCGTGCACGGCCTCACCAAGCCTCACATTGTTGCGCAAAAAGCGCTCGAGAAAGGCGTCAAGCCCCACACCATGCACATCTTCGAGTTCGCCGTGCTGCAACAGCGCAAGCATGTGCGCTGCCAGGCGACGCGCAGTGCGGGCCGGCGCCTGGGGCAAGGCATGCAGATTGGCCACCACTTCATCAAAACAATGGCGCAGAGATCGGGGCAGCGAGGCATCGAAGATCAACAGACTGGCCACCCGCTCGGCATCGATGGCATCGCGGTAGGTATCGCGATAGGCCTCCAGGGCACTCACCGAACGCAGCACGGCACTCAGCCGGTAATGGTCATTGAGGGTATCGGCACGTGTTTGTGGTCGATGCCGGGCCTGCTTGACCGATAGGATGCGCGCCGTGTTGTCGGCCCGCTCCAGGAAGGTGCCGAGTCGGATGAACAGGTAGGGCTGGTCGCGACGGATCGTGGCATAGGTGATGCCGCGAAACAGGTGTGAGCGCTCCTTGACCCATTCGAAAAACGCCGCGTCGGTGGGCTGGTAAGCGCGCTTGGACACCATCTGGAGCCAGGTGTCGTTGATGTTCTCCCACATCTCGGAGGTGATCGATCCGCGCACTGACCTGGCATTTTCGCGGCAGGCATGCAGACAGTTGACGATCGAAGACGGGTGCTCCGGGTCCCAGGCGAGGAATCGGGCCACGGCTTCGGGAGTCCGCGGCCCGGCGGTGCCAGTAAATGCATCAAGGGTCTCTGTGATGACCAGTGGCTCGATCGAAGAGCGTTCATCATCCTGGCCAGACAGCAGCGCCAGCGATGCACCCACATCGAGGATGCGCGCCATGTTTTCGGCCCGCTCGAGATAACGGGACATCCAGTACAGATTTGAGGCAACGCGAGAGAGCATCGCTAAGCTCCTCAGGCAGCCGGCGATGCCGCAGCGGAACCACCCGCAGCACCTGAAGACTGGGTTTGAGACTGAGACAGATCCTCGGGTGATTCGAGCACCCAGGTGTCCTTCGTGCCCCCGCCCTGCGAGGAGTTGACCACCAGGGACCCGCGCCTGAGCGCCACCCGCGTCAGACCGCCTGGCACGATGCGCACATCGCGCCCCACCAGCACAAAGGGGCGCAAGTCGATATGACGCGGCGCGACGCCCTCCTCCACAAACGTGGGGCAGGCCGATAGCGAGAGCGTCGGCTGGGCAATGTAATTGTCCGGATGAGCGATCAGACGGGCCCGGAAGTTCTCGATTTCCTCGCGACTGCTGGTGGGCCCCACGAGCATGCCGTAGCCGCCCGCACCATGCACTTCCTTGACCACAAGCTGATCGAGATGGGCGAGCACATGCGCCAAATCCTCTGGTTTGCGGCACTGCCAGGTCTGCACATTCTTGAGGATCGGCTCTTCGCCCAGATAGAAGCGGATCATCTCGGGGACGAACGGGTAGATCGACTTATCATCGGCCACGCCAGTGCCGACCGCATTACAGATGTTGACGTTGCCCTGCCGATAGGCTGAAAAGAGGCCAGGCACCCCGAGCATGGAATCAGCCCGAAAGGCCAGAGGATCAAGGAAAGTGTCGTCGATGCGCCGATAAATCACGTCGACGCGACGCGCGCCGTCGGTGGTGCGCATGTAGACGCACTCATCCTTCACAAAGAGATCTTGCCCTTCGACCAGTTCCACCCCCATCTGCTGGGCAAGGAACGCATGTTCAAAGTAGGCACTGTTGTAGCGCCCGGGCGTGAGCAGCACCACCACCGGCGCATGCGCATCGGTCGCAGCGCGCAGCGTTTGAAGCAGTAGCGCCGGGTAGTGCTCAACCGGGCGCACCTGATAGCGACGAAAGAGATCGGGAAACAGCCGCATCATCATCTTGCGGTTGCTCAGCATGTAGGACACGCCCGACGGCACCCTCAGGTTGTCCTCCAGGACGTAATACGAACCATCGCTGTGGCGAACGATATCGACCCCGACGATCTGCGCATAAATGTCGCGCGGCACCCGCACACCCACCATGGCTTTTGAAAACTGATCGTTCTCGAGGATCTGGCGTGCAGGGATCAGACCTGCGGAGAGGATCTCCTGGCCGTGGTAGATGTCGGCCAGAAAACGATTGATGGCCGTGACCCGCTGCACCAGGCCACGCTCCAGGAGAGCCCATTCGTCAGCGGCAATGATGCGCGGCACCACATCCGAGGGACTCAGCCGCTCGGTGTCGGCATCGTCGCCGTACACCGAAAACGTGATGCCGATACGCCGAAACAGCAGATCGGCTTCGGCACGCTTGGCCGCCATCTGTTCCCCGGACATGGACGCGAGCCAGGCGGCATACGCGGCGTAGTGCCCGCGCGGGCGCTGGCCTGCGTGAAACATCTCGTCGTGAATGCCCGGGGCAGCAGGCAGCGGTTGGGAAGACGTGGGCACCATATCCTTAGCCTAGCAAAAGCCATACCGAAGGGGATGGCATCGGGAAAGCGCACCGGCGCGGGGAGTTACAGGCCCGATGACCGTGCACATGCGACAACCGGGCAGTCAACCGCGGTGCGGACACGCCACCTTGGTGCAATTTGCATACAGGGCCAGGGCATGGTCCTGCAGCGCAAACCCGCGCTCCTGAGCGATCTGTTGCTGTCGACGCTCGATCTCAGGATCGAAAAACTCTTCCACCCGGCCACACTGCAGACAGACCAGATGGTCGTGGTGCTGACCCTCATCGAGCTCATAAACCGACTTGCCCGACTCGAAATGACTGCGCTTGAGCAGGCCGGCCTGCTCAAACTGGGTCAGCACGCGATACACCGTGGCCAGACCCACATCGTGATCCTCGGCCAGCAATTCGCGATAGACATCCTCGGCGCTCATGTGGCGCCGTCGGCCCAGTTGAAAGATTTCGAGCACCTTGAGCCGAGGGAGCGTCGACTTCAGCCCCATGCTCTTCAATTCGTTGGATGTCGGCACAGCGTGCTCCCGCGCAACGGCGGCCGCGCCCCCGTCGATTGCGTATCATAGCGGCTTGCCCTTTGCGGCCCCTCACGTCGTTTCCGACTCGCCCACGTCCATGCCCGGCACGCGACCGTTTCATCCCGAAAAGTTTTCGCTCGCCCTGCGCGCAGCGCTGTGCATCGGCGCTCTCGCGGCGGTGGCCGGTTGTGCCTCGCAAGATCGCAGTCGCAGCGGCCTCTTCCAGCCCTACCGGATCGAAATTCCCCAGGGCAACTACGTCGATCAAACCATGTTCCGGCAGGTCAAGCCGGGCATGACCCGCGAGCAGGTCCGGTTTGCGCTGGGCACGCCGCTGATGACCGATCCCTTTCGCAACGACCGCTGGGACTACGTCTTTCTGTTCAAGCACCCCGATGGCAGTGTCGATTCCCGACGCGCCTCGGTGCTTTTTGCAGAAGGCAAGGTGGCTTCGGTCGAGGCCGACGCCTTGCCCGATGTGGACGAAGGCAATGATCCGGCGCTGCCCGGCTACCGTCGCAAACAGGGGCGATACCGATGAATCGGGATAGCGCGACACCGCTTCGAATCGCCGTCGCCGGCGCGTCCGGCCGGATGGGCCACATGCTGGTCGAAGCCGTACTGGAGTCCCCGGATGCGCAGCTCGTGGGGGCACTCGATCTGGCCAGCTCGCCGGCCATCGGCCGCGACGCCGCAGAGTTTCTTGGCCGCACGACTGGCGTAGCGGTGGCCAGTGAAGCCGAGCGCGCGCTCGAGCACGCGCAGGTCATCATCGATTTCACCCGCCCGGAAGGCACGCTGGAGCTGATTGACCACTGCACCCGGCGCGGGGTGGCGATGGTGATCGGCACCACCGGGTTCGACGCCGCCGGTCGCCAGGCGATTGCCGATGCCGCCAAGCGGATTCCGATCGTCTTTGCGCCCAACATGAGCGTTGGCGTGAACGTGACGCTCAAGCTGCTGGAAGTGGCCGCTGGCCTGCTGTCAGAAGGCTACGACATCGAGATCACGGAAGCCCATCATCGGCACAAGGTCGATGCGCCCTCGGGTACGGCCCTGCGCATGGGCGAAGTGATCGCCGCAGCGCAAGGTGTGACACTGGACGAGGCAGCCACCTGGGCGCGCCATGGTGTGACCGGTGAGCGGGAACAGGGCAAGATCGGCTTTTCAGTGATTCGGGGCGGCGATATCGTCGGCGACCACACGGTGCTCTTTGCGGGCATTGGCGAGCGCATCGAGATCACCCATCGTTCAGCCAGCCGTGCCACGTATGCGCAGGGCAGCATGCGGGCCTGCCGATTCCTGGCGGGTCGCGCTCCAGGCCTGTATGACATGCAGGATGTTCTGGGGTTGCGCCCAGGTGGACATTGACCCCGAGGTTCCCGGGCGGCGACAGAGTTCTGGGATGGGTGGCAGGCGCGCGCTGGTGATCGCGGCAGCGATCGGGTTACATGCGCTGGCCGCCCTGGGACTGAGCGGCCTGGCTCACCACTCCCATCTCAGCAGCACGAAAAACACCCCGCTGGTGGTGCAGCTGATCGCCCCCACCCCGATCCCGCCCCCCGCACCACCTGTGACTCGCACCGTCGCGCCGCCACCCCCACCGGCTGCGATCAAACCCCGGCCCATTCCCGAGCCTGCCCCTGCACCCAAACCGGTGCCAGCCAAGTCAGCTGCGCCAGCACAAAAGCCCATCGATCAACCGGTCACCTCAGCCCCTGCGCGTGCAGTCGCCGACAGCACGCCTGCGACACCCACCCCGGCGGCCCCCACGGTCGCGGTACCTGCTCCGGTGGCCCCGGCGGCCCCTGTTGCACCAGCTGCTCCGCCTACGGCGGCCGCCAACGCTGCTACTGCCGCCCCGTCTAACGCCAGCCCCGCGGCACGCAATGCGCCCGAATCAGGCGCCGCTGCGGCACCGCCAGCCCCCCCTCCAGCACCTGCCGCAGTTCGACGGGTCGGACCGCGGGTGGATGCCAGTTGGGCCGGTAATGCGGCGCCGGCTTATCCTCTGTCCGCCAAGCGCATGGGCGAGCAGGGCACGGTGCGACTCGATGTACATGTGGGCGCCGATGGCAGTGTGCTCGAGGTGCAGGTGCGTCAGTCCAGTGGCTCGGCCGCGCTGGATCGCGCCGCCAGCGAAGGCGTGCGCAAATGGCGTTTTCGCGCCGCCACAGTCGATGGTCGGCCGGTCGCCGAGTGGTACCGCAACTGGGAATGGGTTTTCAAGCTCGAAGGATGACGATGTCGAACACGCAGAACGAACCGCTGGGACTGATGCATTTCTGGGAGGCCGGCGATGGCGTGACGCATTCGGTCGCCTGGCTGCTGCTCGCCATGTCCATCGTGAGTTGGGTCTTCATCCTGTCCAAGACCTGGTCGGCCTGGCGCATGCGACGCAGTGCGCGCGGCGCACTGTCGCGGTTCTGGGCGGCACATTCGCTCGATGAAGCGGTCGAAGGGCTGACGCGTGACGACCCCGAAGGCGTGTTCGCGCCGCTGGCCGATAAAGCCCGGCTGGCGGTCCGCTCACAGACGGACACCACACTCTCAGGCTCGGTCGATCGCAATGAAATCGTGACGCGGGTCCTGCGCCAGGAGATGAACCGCACCTCGGCCCGCCTGGAATCCGGCCTCACGCTGTTGGCCTCGGTCGGCAGCACCGCCCCATTTATTGGGCTGTTTGGCACGGTCTGGGGCATTTACCACGCGCTATTGCAGATTGCCTCGTCAGGGCAAGTCATGATCGACAAGGTCGCCGGACCGGTCGGCGAGGCGCTGATCATGACCGCGGCCGGTCTGGCGGTCGCCATCCCTGCAGTGCTCGCTTACAACGCGTTCACGCGTACCAATCGGGTGGTGATGGCCGAACTCGACGGCTTTGCGCACGATCTGCTCGCTCTGGTCACAACAGGACGGCGTCTTGAATCCGGCGCGTCGGACGGGCTACGCAGTCCGCTGCGCGAATCGCCCTCCGCACTGCAGCAAGTCGGCCACTGAGCGGAGCGCACCATGGCATTCGGAGGATTCGATTCGCGCAGCGGCTCACCGCAGCCCATGGCCGACATCAACACGACCCCGCTGGTCGACGTCATGCTGGTGCTGCTGGTAATCTTCATCATCACTGCACCCCTGCTGACGCATGCGATCCGGCTCGATCTGCCACAGGCGCAGGCGGCAGCCTCCGCCGAAAAGCCCGACACCATCACGGTATCCATCGATGCCCAGGGGCGGGTCTACTGGAACGATGCACCGTTAGCCGATGCATCCGCACTGGAGGCTCGCATGCGCGAGGCGGTCGCACGCACGCCGCAACCCGATCTGCACTTGCGCGCCGATCAGCAGGTGGTCTATCGCAAGGTGGCCGAGGTCATGGCTGCAGCGCAGCAGTCCGGCCTGTCCAAGATCGGCTTCGTGACCGACCCCCGCCCGGTACCGACTCAACGCTGATCCGCACCAGCCCGCCCGGACGCCGGCTTGATCACGCAACCTGGCGAGCGAAAGCAAAGGG
>Ga0315906_10004510_pt1 | contig 17891 bp, 17 predicted proteins | sample LakEriMetagenome_4_FD_203526 | JGI IMG/M metagenome (GOLD analysis project Ga0315906, IMG submission 203526) | Freshwater fungal communities from buoy surface, Lake Erie, Ohio, United States - Buoy 2 MA122 | ecosystem: Environmental > Aquatic > Freshwater > Lake > Lake biofilm | place: USA... | reverse complement strand
TTCCAGATCATCGCTCCATATGGAAAGTGTGGTGAGAGATTTGAGTTTTGCCAGATTGCCGGGTTTTTTCCATAGACCCGGATAAATTCATCTGGCATCTTGATTGGAAGCTCAGTGTTCCATTTCAATCCGGCATTTGAGCCAGTTTTTATTACCGATATCTGACCGCCTTTCAACTCAAGAATTGCGTAGGCACCAAGGATGCCACCCGGTCCTCTTGCCTCTGCGGTATTTTGAAAAGCTACTAAATACTGCTTGGCACCATCATCTCCTGCCAAGGTGGGGGAGGTGGAGATTATTGTTTGGATATCAGCTTTAATTGGTGAAAAATCTAGATCAAATACTTTAGTGAATTGGTGGATTACTGGCAGTTTTAAAACTGTAAATAACTTATCTATATCAGAGTTTAAACTCTCCGTAATCTTGGTATCTACCTGGCCTGGAGATCTTAAGCTTTGAAGCAGTTCTTTGCTATCTCGGTAGATCTGCCAACCTAAAAAGCTTAAAAATAAGATAAGTAGTAGCAGCAGGGAGCCTACAAAAATGCTTACCTTTTGCCAGTTTTTTTGCCACCAACTCTTCACGGGGCAAGTATAGATCTATGCAGAGATGACAGAGATCATGTCTGTGTAGGCAGAAAATATATATGAATCACTTAACCTAAGTGAGTTGGTATATCTAGGCGCAGTTAGTAAAACTACTGGCCGCACTTGGGTTAATCTCTGTAAAAAGGTAGTAAAAATTGGGGCAAGGAGAATCTGCCCAGGGTGATTAATTTGATATTGATGGGTAAGGATTTGTTGATTTGTAATACTCTCTATTGGCAGTCGATCAAAATTTTTAATATCAAACTCAATAACCTCTAATCCCTGCTCCTTAATCTCAGATAGATTTGGGGCTCTAAAATCAGCATCTACCAATATTGCATTACTAATATTCGCCTCCATTACCGCATGGGCGAGAGCTAAATTTGAATCGGTTGCAGAGTTTGGCGTGACTACCTTGATTGGATTAGCAAAGCTAAGCCCAAGGTGGGATCGGACTGCTTTAATTGAGATAGCCGCAGCCTTTGCTAACTCCCGCTTGAACTTATCCACATTTAACCCCTCCGGATCTAGGGGCATAAAAAATGAATCATTTACTAATTGTTCAAAATTTAAAACCTTTCCGCTATAACCAAGAAGTCTTATTGCTGGCTCATATGCCATTTCAGCGCAGATAATTAACTCAGCTTCTAATATTTCAGAGATATCCTCTTGGATTGTGGAGGAGCGTTTTTTAGTTAACTCAATCTCCCACACCTTTGCTAACTCCTCAACCCCATCAATTGCTGCCGAGCCAGATACTGCTTGCACACCGGAGGAGAAAAAATCTAGCTCTGGAAAGTTTTTTGTAAGCACACCCTCTACAAAAATAGATCTTGCTTGATTCATCCGACAAATTACGCCAATTGACATAGAGTAAGGTTAGCCTATGGCGGTAAAGAGTGGATTTAATGCAAAAGTAGTACTACCGCTACTTTTGATCTCATATATTTGCCTAGCCCTGCTCTTCACCTTATTTCCAAGACCCATACTGCTCTCAACTGATCCATCTGAGATTGAATTATTTTTTCAAACTCACACTGGCCTTTTTTACCAGGTGTTATATGCCGACTCGGAAAAAGTTGCAATTGGTAATTACCTATTGCTGACACTCCCAGCACTGTTGGTAAAGATAAGATTTGCTAAGAGTAATCCTGCTTTACTCCTTGCTCTCTTTTTTATGTTCTCCTTACTAATTGAGCTTTTGCAACAGGTAATTCCAGGCAGGGTTAGTGATCCGATCGATCTAATTTCAAATACCCTCAGTGCGGTAATTGGGCTCTTTCTTGCCCAACTATTTCTGCACATCTGGAGCCCAATGAGAGGTAAAAAGGGGGCTCATTAGGCGGTTTCGAACAACTTTTACTGAGGTAAACTTGGCTCGCATACAGGGTTACTCTTAGGGTGAGATAGTTTCAAACTTATAGTGTTAAAGGAGTGAGCGGTACTATGGAACTAATCGCTTACTGGCGCCTACTAGTACAAAATCGAATCTTAGTTGGCCTATGTACTCTTCTTGGTTTTATTGCATCGGTAATCATCACTGCAACCACCACACCCTTATATCAATCCAACGCCCAACTTTTTGTTTCAACCCCAGCTGCCGCCCTTGATATCTCTACCTTGGCAACGGGTGGTAGCTTTTCTCAACAGAGAGTTAAATCCTACGCACAGATAATTAACTCACCGATGACCTTAAAGCCGGTGATAGAAAAGCTTGAGCTATTACTAACACCTGAGGAGTTAGCGAAGCAAATTACATCCTCTGCCCCTCTTGATACAGTGTTAATTGATATCACAGTTACCGATCCAGATCCGCTACTTGCTGCTGATATTGCAAATGCAGTAACTGATCAATTTGGAAAAACTGTGGCCGCCCTTGAGTTAAGGGGAATGGGCTCTGATTCAATTGTTAAGGTCTCAACAGTTCAAAATGCCATCGCTGCCACCTCACCAACCTCACCTAAGAGATCAATCAACTACGCACTTGGCCTTTTACTTGGCTTTGGTTTAGGTATTGGAATTGCCTCCCTGCGCAGACTGTTAGATAACTCAGTTAAGAATGAGGATGATCTAACTGGCACACCACTTCTTGCCGCAGTTGGCTTTGACACTATGGCGGATGAAAAACCTTTAATAACTCAAATTGGTAGATACGCTGCCCGAACTGAGGCCTTTAGAACTATTAGAACTAACCTGCAGTATTTAAGACCTGACTCACCACCTAAGGTAATCGTTGTTACATCAGCACTACCTGGTGAGGGCAAGACTACAAGTGCGATGAATTTAGCTCTCTCACTATCTCAAGCAGGATCTAAGGTTTTATTAATGGAGGCAGATTTGCGCCGCCCTAAGATCTCTATTTATATGGAGTTTCCTGCCAAGGCAACTGGATTAACTGAGATTTTATCTGCTACAAAATCAATCTCACCACAATTATTGAAGAAAAATATTCATCGATATGAGGATTCAAAGTTAGATGTATTACCCTCTGGAGTTGTTCCACCAAACCCAGCAGAGTTACTTGCCTCCCATCGATTTGATAAGTTAATCGCAGTATTACGGAAGAAATATCAGTATGTAATTATTGATTGCCCGCCACTACTTCCAGTAACAGATGCTGCAATTGTCTCAGCTAGAGTAGATGGCTCAATTCTGGTAGTTCACGCAGGTGTCACCAAGAAACCACAATTTACCGGGGCAAGAGATGCCATGGTGACGGTTGGCTCTTCAATTCTTGGCGTAATTTTAAATATGATTCCAGAGAGCTCACTTGAGTATGAGTATGGCTACCGCTACGGCTACCCAAGATATTATGGAAATCACTACCTACCTTATGGAAGTAAAAAAGAGGCGGTTACTGGTTATCAACCAAGGCAGGAGGATCTAAATCGTATTGAACGAGAGGATTCCTTCCAACACATTAAGGGTAAGCGGTTTAAGGAAGAGTTAATGAAGGATGCAAAATCTGCAACTAAATCAAGAAAAGAAAAGATTTAGTAGGCACCTTTTCCTTTAAATACCGCACCAACTGTGGCGATGATTATCCACAGATCTCGGGTAAAGCTCCAATTGGTTAAGTAATTTAAATCTAATGAGATGCTAGTTTGTAAATCTAAATCAGATCGGCCAGATATCTGCCAAGGTCCGGTAATACCAGGTTTTGCATTTAATCGTCGCTCATAGGTTGAGTTATAAAGACCCACCTCCCTAGTCAACGCAGGGCGAGGGCCAACCACCGACATAGAACCATTTATCACATTGAAGAATTGAGGTAGTTCATCGAGTGAGTATTTGCGAAGTATTCTTCCAATTGGAGTGATGCGTGGATCTTCTTTATTTTTAAAAATAACATGATCTCGTTTATGAATATTTTCTACCTCTAATAACCTTTGATCAGCATCCTTAATCATCGAGCGGAATTTATAGAATCTAAAGGTTTTACCATTTAGCCCGACTCGGGTTTGAGAGTATAAAACTGGATAGCCACTTGAGATTAAAACTAAAAAGGCAATCAAAAGAAGAGCTGGACTAAAAATTACTAAAAATACTGTGGCAAAGAGTAAATCAAACGTACGCTTAATTATGCGCCAGGGTATTGAGATCGCTGATTTTTCAAATGTTAAAAACGGAATACCCTCTTGAGGGGTTGGGATTAACCAATAACCAAGGTTTCCTGAGTCCAATGGAATCCAGTTGATATTTATTTCAAGATCTTCACAGTAGTGAATAAATTTTGAAAAATTCTTATCAGATTCCATGCCTGGAAGCAGTAAGACTTCATCAATTTTCTTATACCTTAAAATGCGGTCAAACTCCTCAATCCACTCACTTGAGATTTGATTACAAATAACCCTTGATACAACTGAATAGCCTAAACTTCTATTTTCAATAATCCACTCGCTATGGTCTTTTAAATCTTTAGCTGATCTTCCGACAATCATCATTTTTGAAATTACTTTCTTTTTTAATATTAAAGGTTTAAGAATTAAGAAGTAAGTTATCAGACGCCCTAAAATTAAGTAGACCAACCCAGAGACCAACATTACGCCAAAGACAATTCGTGAAAAAGATGCCTTAAGGATAAATGAGATAAAACCTAAGAAGAAGAAAAAGTACACAGATCTTTTAATAACTAATTGAAGATTTAATACAAATAAATTGGCGTGCTTAAATCTGTATATACCTGTGAGTAGAAATAAGAATAACCAGCTAAAGACAATAAGGAGTAAAATACCTCTGTAATCAAATTGTGCGATTGCGGGCTTGGAATCTGCATCCGGGCTATCTTGAGGAAATCTAAATTGAAACGCAGTAATTGCTGAAAGGCAGATACAAATAAAATCTGAAAGAATTAATACCGCTACAACTGAAAGCTTATTGTTCTCTTTCAATTGTTTAGATAAATTAGCCCACAAAATTCGCATAAACTCCTCTAGTCAGTAAATATTATCGCTAAGTTTGGTCTCTCGACTGCGAAATCAAGATAGGTGTTAGTGAATATTTAGATTCCTAGGGGTTATCAGAGAATCCCTGATAGTGGGTAGGGCTTATGGGCTTTATCTTGAGTTAAGAAGCTCTTGAACCCAGTCTAGATATTTTGCCCGTCCAATTTCTGGATCAAGGTGTTTTACGGCAAATTCACTACCTAGCTTTGCTAATTGATCAAGCCTGCTCTGATTTTTACGCAACTCCTCAATTTTTGTAGCTAGTTTTTTTGGATCTCCTGCATCGACTAATTCAGCCACACCTTCTAAAAACTTCCATGTAGCACCACCTCGTGGGACTGCGGCAATTACAGGGCGCTCGCTGTAAAGATACGAGGTCAACTTGCTCGGCAAACTCATCTCCATTTGAGTACTTCTTTCATTAACTAATAACAGATCAGCGGCTGAAAGTAGCGCTGAGTAATCCTCATCGGGTACTGCAGCCATTACTGAGATATTTTCCTTCCCAGCACACATTTGTTTTAATGTATTTTCTTGATTTCCATGTCCAATTAGATAGATCTTGGTTACTGAACTATGTTCTAACGCTTCAGCTGCCTTAACTACATTTTCTAGATACTGCTTAGCCCCCATATTGCCGGTATGGATAACAACAAACTCACCTTCTGCCCAGCCAAATTTCTTACGTGCAGCAGCTTTATCGACTGGATACATAGATCTAGCGGAGTAATTAAGAATTTGACTCACTCTTTTTGGTTCGACCCCAAGCCCAACTACAACATCTCTCATGGCAGGGGATACAACAACCAAACTATCGGCGCCATGCAAGGCACTGCCTTCAATTAAATGTGCAATCCTAGAAATTAGTGCTCCACCACGTAATCCAGATTGCTTGGCACCTGCTCCTGATAAATCCTGCACAATCAAACCAAAGGGTGTACCAAACCTCTTTGCAATTCTATTTCCAATTACTCCCGCAGCAACAGTTGGCATACACGCGATTACTACATCAAACTCATTATTTTTAAAGCGCTTTGAAACTCGCTTTAGATTCCACCACAACGAGAACTCAAATCGCATTCGAAGTAGTGCATTCATTTTTGGCGGCACTAAATGCTTAGCGCGAATTACCTCAATTCCACAATGGGAGGTAACGCCCTCACCAAGATGGGCAAACTCTTGAGGCACTTTCCACCATGGGTAATGTGGCAAGCTAGTTAAAACAGTAACTTGATGATTTTTGGTTATTAAAGCGCCTGCTAAATCAGTTGTGTAAACAGCGATACCGGTCGGCTCTGGCCAGTAGTTTGTAGTTACAAGAAGTACTCGTGACATCTCTTACTTACTTTGGCGGATCGATTGGGCGAATCTCTCCGCCAACCAACATTGAATAATCAGGTACAGATTTACGTGCAACCTCTCCAGCTGATACAACAGAACATTCACCAATGGTTACACCAGGTAGAACCTTTGCATCTAAGCACACCCATGCACCATCTTTAATTTCTAATGGTTTGTGGGCGTACTCCAATGAGGCAGATCGGTAATCATGCCCCCCGCTACAAATAATCGATCTTTGCGAAATGCAAACATTTGAGCCAATTTTGATTTTTTCGTGATTGATAAACCAAACCTCTTCACCGATCCAGCAGTCATCTCCGATTTCTAAATTCCAAGGGAAATGGACTTTCACTCCGCGCCGAATAAATACTCTAGTACCGATAGTTGCTCCAAATAACTTGAGCAGAACAGGCCTAACAGCGGGTGGAAGAAATGTTGATTTGAAAATTACATGCTGAACTGGGAACCAGATCAATAAAAGTACCTTCAATTTAATTGTTGATTTCGGTCCCGTGAAATCTTTTAGACCCCTATTGCGTGGCATTTTGCTTCTTTTCTCGAGCAATTACATCACTTAACCAGTAGTACCATGATTTTGCGAAGGCGTAGTCAAATCCAGCTCTACCATCTAGGAAACCAAATTTCATAAAGTAAGAGTAAATAAAAAAGGCAAAAGACCGTAAAGGTAATTTATGAAACCAAGCAGAGATTCCACTTTTGGAAGAATCTACTTCAATCTTGGTTTCTGGATTCATGAGTAAGTGCGCTTCCCACTTTGCGTAATTAATATGACGAGACATCCAAGTTGAAATTGGGTCGTTATCATTATGCTTAATTGAATTGCGAAAATTCCTTGTTTTGCCCGAAATCATGGGCTGATAGTGCCCTTCTAACTCGCCCATACCGTCAGCAGCTAAATCATCTATGACTGGGAATTTTACTTTTCCTACTCGCAACAAGGCAGTTTTTCTTGGCCTTTGGCCATGCTTTAAGCGCTTTCCAGCAAAGTAATAATCTATTGGAATAGAAGCCGCTGAAAAACTATCAGTTGAATTCGTCATGAAATCTCTTAGTTCGGTAACGAAATTAACCGTTATTCTCTCATCAGCATCAACAAAAAGAATCCAATCATTCTTGTATTCAACTTGTTCTAAACTCCACTGCCGTTTCTTTGGGTATTTTCCGTTCCATTTGAAGACAATAACTCTAGCTCCTAGTTCCGAGGCTATCTTCGCCGTCCGGTCAATACTGGAAGAATCTAATACAACAATCTCACCAAAGTTTTTAAGTGAATTTAAGCATTCGGTGATGTTAATTTCTTCATTTTTAGTGAAAACAACAGCGCTAATCGGAAGTATAAAATTATGCATTTAGTTTTGCTTTCGAGTTAAGGCTTCAATCCAATTTTTTGACACCGAATCCCAAGTCAGGAGATTTCTGAAAGCATCACAATTCTCAACGTATGTGTTGTAATGATCATGTATTTCGAGAACCGCATTACTTAACCGCATGTGGTCAGTAGTAGGTATCGTAATTCCAACTCGATATTTATCAACAAATTCGTGCATTGCTACAAACTTAGAAACAACTACTGGCCTTAACTCACATATAGATTCTGCAACGGCTATGGCAAAATTTTCATTTTCACTCGGAAGAAGCATTATATCGGCATCTTTAAATGCCTCGTGTTTTGCAACACCAGTCACAAAATCATAGAAAAATACTTTATTACCAACCCCTAATTCGAGAGCCAATTTTTCCAGATTTTTTCTAATATTCGCATCTCCAGTACCGTAAATTTTTAGAACAAAATTTCCATTTAATTTACTCAACTGAGCAAGTGCACGTATGCAAAGATCAATACGTTTTTTATGCGCAATTCTAGAGATACACATAAGAACTATCGTGTCATCTATTTTTCGCAACTTCTGGGTTTGAATTAAGCTACTTTTAACTCCCAATCCGACAACTACGACTTTAGCTCCCATAAATCTCTCCGTTATTGAATCAACCTCTGAATTTGAACCTACCAAGTATGTAATCTTGCGTTTACCTAAAAGTCTGTGAACCAAATAATCAAAAAGATGCTTGCGTAATTTCCCACGACTGGCTTGATAGTTCTCAAGTGAACCATGTGGCATTACAAAAATTGAATCAGTTTTTGAAAATCTAATCGCTAGAAGAGTAGAAAACAAATAATAACCATGAATCAATAAAATTTGTGCTGATGCTAAATCTTTACGAGCTCGTATTGGGGTTGGCCTACAAGGAAATCCATAGCGATTATCTGCCAAAGTCTTAATCTTCATTTGATTCCTTAATTGAATTAATGAAGTACCGAAAATCAAATTCCTAAGTTCAAAATTACTGTCTAAATATTCATTTAACCCTTCCACCACCATAACAGGTCCACCAAGTGGCAATTCTAAACTCCCACTCACCTGCACTAGTGATGGTTTATGCTCAGTCTGCATGATTAAATCATATTATAGTATTTTGACAGCAAGTGGTTTAAGGAAACAAATCATGTAGATTTGTTCATATAGAGATGCTTAAAAGTAACCCTAAAAATTAGCCCAATTCCGTGCAATGCTAGTGATACAGTTAATGAAAATACTGTTGAGAAAATGAGCGATACATTTGAGTTAGGCATTAATACACAACACAGTACAAATGACATTAAAAACGTTGCAGTTAAAGAAAAGCTGAGAAAGTTAAGATCCAGAGACCTCAAAATTGTGTTGGATGTTTTAAAGGCAAGCATTAAATAGCCCATTACTACAATAGATATTGTATAATTAGAAAGTTGAGAATACTTTTCACCAAATATAAATGGAATTGCATACTTAATAACATTAGCATAGAAAGTTGCAGATAAAATTAAAACAAGCATGACGCATGAAACTTGTAAAGCTTTAAATCTAAATTTAACTATTTTTGGAAAAGTAAGTAACTTATTTTGAAAAGCTGAATAAATTATTAATATTGGCGATATTGTAGATATTGCTACAACGAAGTAAGCTAAACCTGCTGCATCAGAAAAATACTTGGCAATAATTACAATTATTGGGTCGGCTAAGGCAAAAAACACGGCAGCAATGCTGAACTTAATTCGATTTTCGCTAGCCGTACGGAAAGGTATAGATTTCATTGGTTTTGAGTAAAAGAAATAGAGCTGTAATAAAATAAAATCTGCGACAATGCTAGTAAATAGCCAGGTGTAAATATTCAAATAATTAATTAAGATTAGAAATAGCGTTAGAATTAGATTTGTTATGTAAAAAACTAGTGAAAGCATCAAAAAATTAAGATTACCATTAGATTTAAAAAACTTGGCTCCACGCAATTGTACAATTGTATTTAACAACAAATAGAAAAAAACTAATGGGAAAAGCCAAAATGTAAGGTTTAGCGTATATGTTGTAAAGCTGCTCAATACTAAAATAGGGAGTGCATGACGAAAAAAACTAATACCAGTAAAATCTAATTTATCTCTTATTATCTTTTCGAAATGACTCTGATTCAATAAAATTAGAGAAAACCCCAGCAAGGCCATCAGCGATGAAATATCGGCTCTCAAATCATAGTCTGATGACCTCGTGATAATTATTCCTGTTAAAATATTAGCGGTCATGATTAAGGATTGATAAAAAATTGGCTTTAAAGTGTTTTGCATTGTTCTCCTAGATATTTTCCAGAAAATTGAAAAAATGAGTCGAATAATTTTTCATTTCAACTATGTACTCGTAATTGTAACTTGATTGCATCGCGGATCTGAGATTTACTAACAAATTGTCGATTTCTAAGTTTTCCGAGCAGTACACGTTAGGATTATGTTTAAATGTTGCAGCTGCGCCGTTAAAATTTGAACTCACCACTAGGCAACCAGATTCCAAAGCTTCAACCACCACTAATCCATAGGATTCTACCGAAGGAGCAATCACTGCATGGGTTTCGAGCATCAATTGTTTCAATTGAGATCGATTAACATGACCTTTAAACTCAACATGTTCAAAACTTTGTAGCCAGTTTCTTACAGAGATAGAGTAATGTCCGACCACCAATAATTTTACACCTAATTCTCTCGTGATGAGTACTGCCAAATCTAAGCCTTTATTTAAATCATCTCTTCCAACAAATAAAGTTTTTTTCGTCGTGGAAATTCTCTTTTTTTGAACAGTATTATTCGGATACTTTAGTGGAAAAATAAAAATTTTTTCCTCGGGGTAACCATTTGCAACAAATGAATCCTTCGAAATTATGGAGTAAGTGATTAAACCAGTGGCATTATTTCGGATTTTTTCAAAGCGATTGCGATAATCTGAATTTTTGAAATCTTTAGTTAAGTGATCGTATGGAAATCCTAAGATTGGCGTTTGTCTGCTCCATGGATTATCGCAATGCAATTCACGCATTTCAGCTATTAGTTTTTTCCTGGGAGATGGTTTCATACTAGGAAACACATCTCGAGTTGTTATGACAATGTCTTTATTTATACTGCGTCTTCTGATACCCATTTTGAGAAGGCCATTAACCATATTTGTCTCCACAGTTGACAAATGTGAATCTGAAGACAAGTTTTTTATCGGAGCATAGAATTGAGCAATCCCAAGTTTCAACGGGGTGAAGCTAGGATTTACCAACCTGTCACTATCTCGAGTTTTCAGTAAATCATAAATTCTGCCAGGAAATTTACTGAATGCTCTAATTAACCATTTTTTTGGAACCCATGGACGCATTACAAATACTAACCAGGATGGATTATTTAATATGTATTCAAGGTGAGCAATATTGGAAACATTTGATGCATATAAAAGTTTTTTACTTGTGGGTTTAAAAGTCATAAGTATTCAGAAATTATCAATGAGCTGTTCAGGAATACCCTCCAGGTTGAATGCAATTGTGCTCGGAGCATCTTTTGATTGTTTATATTCTATTCCTGAAAACTAACATCAGCATCATTACGGCACTCATTCCCTGAATTGTGGGTTGTGTTGATATCCCACTAACCAAAAATGGGCCCATTGATATAAATATCATTGGGCTTAAATTGCGATACTCAACATTGCGAATAAGCACTGATGCAGCCAGAGATAAAATCCAAATTTGCCTAAGAATGATAAGGGTAAATCCAAATAAACCTAACTCAGCACTCCATCTCAAAGTTTCATTCTCAACCCATGGCTGAATCCAACCGAGGGCGAGAGCGGATTGGTGGCGCGTTCCCATTCCAGTTCCGATCAAAGTGAGATCAGAATACTGATAGCCAAATATAGAATTTAGAACTCTTGAACGAGTACCACTATTGCCTTCGGTCTGGTAATTAAGACGAAAAATAAATGCATTGATAACTGGAACTAATTTGTATAAAATGAAAACAAGTGACGTGTACATGAATAAAAGTAATAAACGTGAACTTTTTCCTGTATGTTTAATGCCACCATTGTTTTGGAATAATCTCTTAATACTTACAAATACAAAAAGTAGAGCCGTCAGGGATAATCCTAAAAGCACAGTCCTTGAGCCCGAAATCGCAGAAATGATAAGTAACATAAATAAGGCGAGAGAATTTAAATTTGCCGATTTTTGGGTTGTAAAACCTTTTAGGTGAGCACTCAGTAATAAACCAAAAACTATAAGTAGATAGTACCCCAATCCAAGTGCATTAGTAAAAGTTCCAGGAGGCCTCACTACTTCTCCAGATGTGAAGACGGTAGCCCCAATCTCCCATCCAGTTTTATTCACAAATGAATTGGGCCCAGAAGATACTTGTAACACAACAATAGGTAATTGAAAAAACAATGCAAGCAAAAATGCTTTATAAATTTTGTCAAATATGCGACTTTTATCTCGTATGTAGCTACATAGGTATACCAACATAAAGATAGATGTGTAATTTCTGAATCCAAACAATACTACTTGAGCGGGTATACTTTGGATTGCTATTGCAATAAATGCATATATAGAAAAAAACAAGAAGATTATGTTAAGACCAAAACGGATATTGTGGTCTGATGAATTCTTGAATCTACTGGAAAACACTAATTTCAAGATCACAAGCACTACCAATAAATCTCTTAAGAAATAGAAAATATCTTGATTTGAAAGGCGAATCCATTTTCTAAATACACCTTCAAAAATTAAAAGTAATAGGTACACGTGAAGGTATTTGTAGAGTTCCTTATCTTGCTCTAGAAATAGTGTGTCTTGGCTTTTCATAAACTCTTTCTCGATGTTTTGTGAGTAAAGTTTACATCTATATACAATTCAATAGTCAAAAGATTGATCGTAGAGGGCTCTAAAAACATCGTATTTTCGCAAATCGATTTAGTAAAAGACTAATCTTATTTGGCTCACTACCTCAACTTGAGTCCAAACCAAATTTTAAGCATCAAAAAATGAGATTTATCTATTTCTGCTAGCTCCTGCGATGTTTAGTTTCCTTCCAAATATAAATGGATGAAACCCCATTGTAGGCAATTAATTCATAATCTTGAAGTGTGAGAAACCCTCTAATTTTTGAATAACTCAAAGGATTCTCTAGTTCCTCAATACAGATAATGTCTGGTTTAGCTATTTCCCAATTATTACTATTTAGAACATCCATTTCTGCACCTTCAACATCTATAGAAAGAATTGCGGGCCTCTTGATAGGGTTTTCTCTATATATTGCTTCTAGCGAAGTTGGTTTGATGTAAGTCTTTGCGATAAGTTGATTGCCAGCTGCAATGCGTTGATAAGCAATTTTCGAATCTATAGTTGACAGTTCCCATGGACTAAGTTGATAGAACTCAATAGTCTCAGGATTTGATGACACTACTGTTTCATATTGTTTGTCTCTTGGTCGAAATCTTTTTTGCATATTAACATTAAAGGCGATTGGATCGAGAGTCACTCCAGCCCAACCCCTTCTGTAAAAATAATATGTGTTCGACCCCCAGATTGGCGTTCCGGCTCCAATGTCAACGTATGAACCAATTTCTGGAACTATATTTCGTGATATCAATCGGTCTTCCCAGAATTGCGAATAACTCTTTGATCTAATGAGTGATGCAATCGGCAAAAGCTTAAGTAAGTTGTCTAGATTGGAAAGCTTTCTAACGAATGCTGATTTAATTCCCAATTCATCACTCCCTTTTGAAAACCCTCGAATTTAAATCCAAGATTATGCTGAATACAATGGTCCCAAAGAATGGCACAGATTTAAGTGCACATGCAAAACAACTTTCACTAAATGAATCAAAAGTGGGTTGTGAGGGACTCGAACTACATATCCTTCATTGGCCACATATGGATTCAATTGACCTTGATCCACAACCCATATTATTGATGGGGTCTGAAATTTACTAGATCTTGAGCAGATTTAGAATGGAATTGGGGATGCCCGTGAAAATCATGGATAATCTCGTCCATGGTATCGGAGAGGTCTCTATTCTTACACTTTCTTAGAATCTTTTCTGCGTTAATAGTTTGCGTTGGGCATACGAAAGAGTTTCTATTTGTCCATATGGATGACGCAGTGCATTTCCTTGAAAAGCTAACACGACTTTTTCTTGGACTCGGTCCTGCAGCCGTCCTTGTCTTCTTTTTCTTGAGTGGCTATCTAGTAGGCGGGAGCGTAATCAGGAGTTTAATCAAGCAAGATTTAAATTTTGGAACCTATATTTTTGATCGATTGACACGTTTATGGATCGTTCTTGTTCCAGCGCTGTTATTAACTTTTGGTTTCAACACATTTACTTGCAGGGATTCAAATATTTCTTTGTATTGTACAGCTGATCCAAAATTGGCATCACATGCGGATATACCTCCGTTATTTTCACAAAAAATCTCTGATTTATTCTCTAATGTGTTTTTCTTACAACCATTCAAAGGTCTGCCTTGGGGGGGTAATGGGCCATTATGGAGTTTAAGTTATGAATTTTGGTACTACATTGTATTTTTTAGTTTAATTGTGATTTTGAATAGTTTCTTGAGGAGAAATGTGAGTTTTAGATTAATTCCACACATATTTATTTTATTTCTAGCTTCCAAAATCTTAAATATTGATTGGTTGGTACTTGGGAGCATTTGGGTGAGTGGGGCAGGTGCGGCATACTTTTTGAGTACTGATTGGGCAAGGACGTTTTCTGCAAGATATCAAAAGTCAGTGGCTTTAAAATTCACATTGCTGACTTTTTTTCTAATTATTCCAGTACTTATTACTGTAAAAATATTTCCCCGTTTAATCGCCTTCCCAATTTTAATTTTGGTGCTCACATTGTGTATATCAACCATGCAAAATGATCATCACAGCAGAATAAATGGAAAGTTGCAGGAATTAATTGTTCGAGGGTCTGAGTTTTCTTTTAGCCTATATTTAATCCACTTTCCTATAATCGCATTGGTAGCTTCGCAGTTAACACCTATAAATCGCTGGACTATGTCGCCAATGGGGTTATTGGTCCTTGTGGGGATTACTTTTGGGGTATTACTGACAGCATACGCTTTCGCTTGGCTTACTGAATTTAACCTGGTGCATCTTCGAAAAGCTTTGAGGCCATCTATACGAAAACTTTGAACTCAATCTGACGAAGTGGGTTGTGAGGGACTCGAACCCCCGACCCGGTGATTAAGAGTCACCTGAAGCGTGAATTCTGAGTTTCAAAAACCATCAGATAAGGTATCCAATTGAAGGTTTTCAACGTTGTCTTTAGTTGTGGTTCTGAATCTACATCCAAGAACTGACAAAAACTAGAGTTTTTTGAGTTTTCTACTGCTAACGGGCTACTAACAAGGCAGGCTCAGAATCCGGCTTATAGGGCGACTCTTCTTTATTTTTATAGTTCATGAAGTTAATTTGTGCTTATTTTGACCAAAAAAGTTTGTACAGGTTATGGCGAAACCTGTCGCAGATATAGATGTTTTTATGGGGAAACCATGGGCAAATATGGGCAGTTTTGTGGGCATCGGCTGAGCGTAAATGTATATCTCCAATCACAATCTAGTCTCGACTCTTTCTCAGATATTCGTCTGAAAAGACTCAACTGGTAAAGTTTGGGCATGCGCATGGTGGCCAAAAGCAATAAGCGAATTGCTGTGCTTTTTGCCATTTCTTTGTCTGTGCTTTCAACGGGGATTGTGATTGCAAATCAATGTCACTCCATGTCCAGCAATCAAGTATCGATGCAGCACAACTATTCGGATCATGATTCCGCTTCAACGGCTGCAACTAAGGCTGTAAATGTTAATTCTAATGCGGAGCGATTAATTGATACCGGGTGTGCGACACTTTTCGCGGTTGTACTTTTGATTGGAAAAAAGTTCGTAAATTTAAGAGCCCCAAGGACTCGATTGAGCAATTTCATGGCTTTGAGTCGCGATCTAGTGACAGTGTATCGACCCCAGGTTTTCCAGCTTTCTCTCTCTCGCCCTGAATTGGGAGTCTTCCGCATCTAATCCTTCTTCGATTTAAAAACCCTGGTTTATCAAATCGAGAAAAGGATTCTACATGTTTAAGAAAATTGTATTACTTCTTACCGTCATTTCCATTTCATTATTTATCCAACCTGCATCAGCAAGCACTCATGCCAAAAGCCTGAAGAACTTGGGAATGAATGAAATTATGTTCGCGCAAAGCATGGCTCCTCATCACCAACAGGCTATAGAACTGTCCAACATGGCACTTAAAAATAGTTCTAACTCAGAAGTGAAGAAGTTGGCAAAGGCGATTATCTCTGCGCAAGTCAGAGAAATGGCCCAGTTGAAGTATTGGCTGACTGCAACTAAGTCATCTATGAATATGGACCACGACATGGGCATGAGTGGCATGCTCCCTAAAAGTTCATTGACTACCTTGAAAAAACTCAAAGGTGGCAAATTCGACACAGTGTTTCTGCAATCGATGATTGCTCATCATGAGGGCGCTTTAGAGATGGTCTCAATGCTTGATGGTACAAAAAATAGTGAGGCCAAAAAGATTGCAAGCGATATCCGTACAGGGCAATCAGCTGAAATCACGCTCATGAAGAAATTATTGGCTAAGAGTAAATAGGGTCCACGGCCAATATATGAAGAGAGCCCTTACCTCACTGCTCGTTGCAGTTTTAATGTCGCAGTCGATAGCCGCACAGGCTGCGCCATCGGTGGCATCTGTGCAGCGTGATATTGATCAGCTGCGAACTTTAGCAGCCGAAAAGTATGAGGCTGCAAACGAAGCAACCATAAGAATTAAATCACTTCAAAAGGAGACTGCGGCGCTGCAACAGCGCGGGGTAATAATTCAAGAAGAGTTGAGTATAGTAAGTAAAGTTCTAGTAAAAATTGCAATTTCTGAATATCAAGGTAGTCGTTTCGATGAAACCTTTGGATTGCTATTCTCCTCCGACCCAACGCAGTATATTTCGGATGCATCTGTATTGAATGTAGTGAATAGAGGATATTCAAAGCAGTTACGAGAATTTGCAGCAACCAAACAAAGAGTTCAATCTACGCAGTTGGTTTTGGCTGATCGGACTGCTCTAATTCTTGCAGAAAAGAAGCGACTTGATCGACAGGTGGCGGAAGCAAAAGCAGCATTGCTTAAAGCTGAGAAACTTCTTGAATCACTTTCTAAGCTGGATAGAGAACGTCTACTTCGGGAAGAAGCTGCTCGAGAAAATAAGATACTTAGCGATTCGAAAAGATATGCCGATTCCTATGAAGGTGACAACACGCGTGGATCAATTGCACTCAAGTTCGCCCTTCAACAAATAGGTGATATCTATGTTTGGGCTGCAGCAGGTCCAACTCGTTGGGACTGTTCCGGGCTTACGATGCGTGCTTATCAAGTAGCAGGGGTCTCACTACCCCACCACTCCGGATCGCAAGTTAAATACGGAAAGCCGGTCGCTTACTCCAATGTAAAGCCAGGAGATTTACTCTTCTATGGTAAACCAATTAGCCATGTCTCCATATATATGGGCAGTGGAAAAATGGTTCAAGCCCCAAGGGCAGGTAAAAAAGTAGAAGTAGTCAATTTAACAAAAATGTTTGGCAAGAAACCATTTGTGGGCGCTAGACGTCTATGACTAAGTTTAGAAAATGGCGATTACTTTCGGGCGTGTTAATTTATTCCATATCCATTTTAATATTGCCACAATCTTTTGCTACCACACATAAACCTACAATCGCTCAAATTGAAGCGGCTAAGCGAATTGAAGAGGAAAAGAAAAAAAGTGCCGCTATTTCTGCAAAGAAACTTGCAGCAGCAGCAGGAAGTCTCAAGAAGCTTGCAGCCCTTGCAGCTGAAGTAAATAGAAAATATCTCTCTGCCAAAAATGAACTTCTAATTGCAGTGCGTGAATTGAATTCTGCCACCCAAGCGGTAGAAGCAGCTGAAGCGGAAGTTTTTCAAACTCATACAGATATTGGGAAATTAGCAGTTGCTGCGTATGTTTCAGGAAGCGATATGGGAGGAATTGAAAATCTCTTGAGTGCCAACGGGCCACAAGATGTAATTGACACACTTGCGTTACTTGATAATTTAGGATCAAAAAAT
>Ga0315906_10004509_pt1 | contig 17892 bp, 12 predicted proteins | sample LakEriMetagenome_4_FD_203526 | JGI IMG/M metagenome (GOLD analysis project Ga0315906, IMG submission 203526) | Freshwater fungal communities from buoy surface, Lake Erie, Ohio, United States - Buoy 2 MA122 | ecosystem: Environmental > Aquatic > Freshwater > Lake > Lake biofilm | place: USA... | reverse complement strand
TGACCAAGGAAGGGTACATCCTTCAAGCTCGGTGGTTGGATGAAGCATTGGAAGCCGCCTACCACGACTATTTAGCGAAGAACTCATGAGTGAATTTTTGCAGCATTTAGCCTTTGACCCCAGCCGGCCGCTCAACTTTGCGAGCCTGTTTTTTTGGGGCTACTTTGCCGTGGTTCTGGTTGGTTTTGCCTTGATTCACAAGCGTTTGGCGTGGAGAAATGCCTACCTGTTTTTGGTGAGCATCTACTTTTACTACAAAACCAGCTACTTCTTTTTCTTCCTCCTTTTGTTCTCCACAGGGGTGGACTACACCTTGGCGCGGTGGATGGAAAATACGGCTCGTCAGCCGCTTCGGGTGGCGTTGGTTGCCGCCAGCGTGGTCGTCAATCTGCTCGTCCTGTTCTACTTCAAATACGTCTATTTTTTTGCCGACGTCCTCAAGGATCTAGCGGGCATTGATTGGCGCCCCTTACCGCACTATGCCCTTTGGTCCAACGCTCATTTTGGCACGGATTTTCCCATCGACCGCATTGCCCTGCCGGTGGGCATTTCGTTTTACACCTTCCAGTGCATTTCCTATACGGTGGACGTGTACCGACGGCAGATTCAGGCGGTAAAAAACCCGTTGGATTTTGGCTTTTACATCAGCTTTTTCCCGCAATTGGTGGCCGGGCCTATTGTGCGCGCGTCGGACTTCATTCCCCAGCTGTACCAACCGTACTCCGTGGATCGTAAAACTTTTGGTTTGGGCCTCTTTTGGGTGTTGAATGGATTGCTCAAGAAGGTTTTTTTGGCGGATTACTTGGCCGTAAACTTCATCGACCGCGTTTTTGCCCAACCCACGTTGTTTTCCGGGGTGGAAACGATGTTGGCCCTTTTTGGCTATTCCTTGCAGGTCTACGCGGATTTTTCCGGGTATACGGACGTGGCCATAGGCCTGGCCCTTTGGATGGGCTTCAGCTTGACCAAAAACTTCAATTCGCCCTACAAGGCCGCAAACGTTGGTGAATTTTGGCAACGCTGGCACATGTCTTTGAGCGGTTGGTTGAAAGACTACGTGTACATCCCGCTGGGCGGCAACCGGACGGGTTCGTGGATGTCCTTCGTGTTGGCATTTTTGGCGCTTTTTGGGGTGGCCGTAGCGGTGGACGCGTATTGGGTTTCGGGGGCTTTGGCCACGCTGGTTGGCCTTTTTTACTTGGGATACCGTCGTTCGCCGTCGTTCCGAAAAAACGTCAACACCAACATCAACGTGCTGTTGACGATGCTCTTGGGCGGCTTTTGGCACGGTTCCTCGTGGAACTTTGTGCTGTGGGGAGGGATGAACGGCGCCGGTTTGGTGGTGCATAAATACTGGAAGCGCATCCGGCCCTACAACGCCGGGCACTGGGCGGCGCGCGTGATGGGGGTTTTGCTCACCTTTTTGTTCATAACGTTTACCCGCATCTGGTTCCGCGCCCCCACTTGGGACGGGGCCTTGGAGGTACTCGGCCGAATGACCACCAACATGCAGTGGAACTTACTGGACGACGTTGTTCTTGGATTTTGGAAACCCCTACTGGTTTTTGCCTTAGGCATGGGCATTCATTGGATTCCTGAAGCGATTAAAGCGGCATACCGACGGCGGTTTGCGCGGGCGTCGGTTTGGGCTCAGGCCGGAATTTCGGTCTTGGCGGTACTGTTTATGTACCAGGTCATGACCGCGGACGCACAGCCCTTTATTTACTTCCAGTTTTGAGGGAGGGAACGGACGGGTTGAATCCTTCCGGTTGCGGGGTCGCGTTCAACCGCCAGTAGTTTCGGTACACGTTGGCGATTTCAGCAATTTCGCGGGCATAGCGCCTTCCCGGGCTCCGCAAGACCGTTTCCACGTTTCCGTGCCATCGGGTTGGGTCCAAACCCTTGATACGTGCTCGTTTGTGTGCCCGAACTACCGGCGCAGGCCCGGTGTTGTAGGAGGCCAAAACAAAATAAAGACGGTCCGGTGCCGGAACCTGTCGGTCTGCCCAAAACTTATCCAAAAAGTGCAGGTAGTTGATGCCCGCACGCAAATTGCCCTCCGGGTGGTACAAATCGGTCCCCTTGGGCACGAATTTTTTGCCCGTTCGGGGCATCAGCTGCATCAAGCCCACCGCGCCTGCCGGAGAAACCACCGATCGTTTGAATCGACTTTCCCGATACGCCACCGCCAACACCAAGGGTGCGTCGTACAACCCCGTGGGATCGGCCCATTTTTGGGCCCACAAGTCAATAGTGCTGATGCTGTAGTTGGCCGGTCGGAGGGACCCTTGGGCGTAGTGCGTTTGGAACCAATGCCGGTAGCGTCGGCTGGATTTCTTGCCCAACAACCAATGGGAAATCTGCTGCTCCAATTCCACGCTTTCTGCCCGAAACGCCCATCCAACGGCCACTTCAGTGCCGGTAAGTACCCCGAAAGACCCGCGTCGGTTTTTGCGCTTCCAGGCCAAGGCCATCCACTTGGGAGCAACGGCCAACTGCGTAGCCCGTTGGAGCGGTTCGTTCAAAAGTTCCAAAAACAAATTGGAAGCCGAGGAGGCCGCAACGTAGATTTCGCCGTCGGCCTTGGCCCATTGGGTCAGTTCCGAGTTGTACGGAGATTCGCCCAAGGCCAGAAGCGTATCACCCGGTAAAACGGTTTCTCGTTGGGAGGACATCCAGTACATGGGCCCCTTCCACAGCGGAACGCCAAACCGCATGCCCACGGCATCTTGTGCCAATAAATTGCCGCAAGCCACATCGGCACGCCCTTGGCGCACACTGTCCAAAGCGGCCAATCGGGTAGGGGCAAACGTGATTTCCAGCTTGAGCTGGGCGTCGTCGGCAAACCACTTCAGGAGTTGGTAATCAAAACCGGTGGGAAGCCCTTCTTGAATTCGGAATACACCAAAATCAGGTACCAAAACAGCTTTTAAGCGCCCGGGTTCCCGCAAGCCGGGAAGAAAAAGGGCGTCCCGGTCGTCCCGATCGGACCACCGATTATCGGCCCAAAAAACCAGCCCAAGAGCCGCAAAAAGTCCGATAATCAGGCGCTTTTTCACACCGAAAGGTAATCAAATTCGCCGCAATGGGACGTACTTTTGCATCATGTTAGGCCTCAAGCTTCCGACCGATCCCCGTTGGGCTACTGCTGCGCAGCACCATCTGGAAGACCTGTTGACGGACCACGCTTACTGCGAACAAAAGGCAGCATCAACCGCCATTTCCCTGTTGATTACCTACCCGGAACACACGGAATTGGTGCGCGAAATGGCCGCTTTGGCGCGCGAAGAAATGAGTCACTTTGAAATGGTTCACCAATTAATGGTGAAGCGCGGCTTTGTTTTGGGAAGGGAACGCAAAGACGAGTACGTGGCGGCCTTGCAGCAGCACTTCCCCAAGACCAAGGACCGAAACCTGCGTTTGATTCATCGTTTATTGGTGGCAGCGTTGATTGAGGCGCGAAGCTGCGAGCGATTTCGCGTGATTTCGGAGACCCTACAGGACGAAGAATTGGCGCGCTTTTACCGCGGATTGATGGCTTCTGAGGCCGGACACTACACCCTTTTTCTCCGATTGGCCCGCGATACGGCCGGACGCGATCAAGTGGATCCCCTTTGGGAAGGATTGCTGGAGTACGAGAAGAATTTAGTGGCATCCTTTGAACGCCCGCAACACATACACGGATAGTTAACGAACAAGACACCCCCTATGGAAACTTTGAAAACAACGGCCCTTACGGACATCCACCGTTCGATGGGCGCCAAAATGGTCCCCTTTGCGGGCTACGAAATGCCGGTTCAGTACGCCGGTCTGCTGCACGAGCACCACGCCGTCCGCAACGCGGTGGGCCTGTTTGACGTTTCCCACATGGGAGAATTTACCGTGGAAGGTCCGGGGGCCTTGGACTTCCTGCAGTACGTTACCAGCAACGACGTTTCCAAGTTGGTTCCCGGCAAGGTGCAGTACTCCTGCTTGCCCAATTCCGACGGCGGGATTGTAGACGATTTGTTGGTGTATTGCCGCGGCGAACAGAAGTATTTGCTCGTGGTCAACGCCTCCAATATAGACAAAGACTGGGCCTGGCTCCAGCAGTGGGTTCCCCAGTTTGACGTGCGCATGGAGAACCAGTCCGAACAGTGGTCCTTGTTGGCCTTGCAGGGCCCCCACGCCGCAGCATTGCTCCAGCCCTTCACCAGCACCGACTTAGGTGGATTGGCGTATTACTCGTTTGCGGAGGGAGAGCTTATGGGCTTCCCCGGTGCGATCTTGTCCGCAACGGGCTACACCGGAGCCGGTGGATTTGAATTGTACCTCCCCAACGACGCCGCAGAAACCGTTTGGAAGACGTTGCTGGACGCCGGTGCGGTACCCGCAGGTTTGGGCGCCCGGGATACGCTGCGCTTGGAAATGGGCTATTGCCTCTACGGAAACGACATCGACGACACCACCAATGCCCTGGAAGCGGGCTTGGGCTGGATCACGAAATTCAGCAAGGACTTCATCCAGAAACCGCACTTGGAAAACGTCAAAGCTAACGGCGTGGAACGCAAGTTGGTGGGCTTTGTGCTGACCGATCGCGGCGTAGCACGGCACGGCTATCCCATAGTGGACGAGTCCGGTACGGCCGTGGGTGTGGTCACCTCAGGCTCGCCATCGCCTACCTTGGGGCAGTCCATTGGTCTGGGCTACGTCCCGGTTTCCAGCAGCACTCCAGGAAGCAAAATTTTTGTAGAAGTTCGCAACCAACCGCTGGCCGCAGAAGTGGTGAGCTTGCCCTTTTTGAAAAAAGCATGAGCGAGCAAAACCTCCCGTTGCCGTCTCTGGACCACGTGGACCGTCAAATCCTTTTGGCGCTGCTGGACGACGCCCGCACCTCCTACACGGACATCGCCAAATCTTTGGGCGTTTCTCCTGGAACCATTCACGTCCGCGTGAAGAAAATGGAGAAAGCCGGCATCATCAAAGGCGCCAGCTTGCACGTGGACTACGACGTTTTGGGCTACGGCTTCATCGCCTTTGTAGGCATTTATCTAAGCCGGTCCAGCGCCACGATGTCCGTCATCTCTGCGTTGGAAAAAATACCGGAAGTGACGGTAGCCCACGTGGCCACAGGTCGCTTTGCGCTTTTTGCCAAAATTCGCTGCCGCGATGCGCGCCACGCCAAGGACATCATTTTTCAGATCTCGGACATCGAAGGCGTTCAAAACACCGAAACCATGATCGCCCTGGAGGAATGCGTGAACAGCAGCAAAGGATTGTTGCGTTCCATCATTCAAGCCTGACGCATCCAGCGCCCGCGCGGCGCTGGGTTTGAACCGTCGCATCCATAAAGAAAGGGGCTGCCTCACTACGAGACAGCCCCTTTTGCGTTCTACACCGCGATTGTGCGCGGCGGTTGTCCAGCCCGCTTAATAGTACTTCAAACCCTCCACGCCCGCAAAATGCTTGGAGAGGCGCAGCACCTGACGCGTGTAGCCGTATTCGTTGTCGTACCAAACGTAGAGCACCACCGAACGGTTGTCCGTGTGAACAATGGTGGCCTCGCTGTCCAAGATGCTGGGACAGGGATTGCCCACGATGTCCGACGACACCAGCTCCGGACTCACGCTGTACATGATTTGCTCCACCAAGGGGCCGCTGTAGGCGGCCTGCTTCAAGGCCGCATTTACCTGCTCCCGGTTGGCATCCCGGGACAACGTCAAATTCAAAATGGCCAACGATCCGTTGGGCACCGGCACCCGGATGGCGTTGCTCGTCAACTTGCTGCCCAAACCCGGCAAGGCCTTGTCCACGGCACTGCCGGCACCGGTTTCCGTGATCACCATGTTCAACGCAGCAGCCCTACCGCGACGGTACTTGGGGTGCATGTTGTCCACCAGATTTTGGTCGTTCGTGTAGGCGTGGATGGTTTCGATGTGTCCTTTTTCGATGCCAAACTGTTCGCTGATCACCTTCAACACCGGAACAATGGCATTGGTGGTGCACGACGCGGCAGACAAAATGTTGGTATCCGGTCCCACCATGGACTCGTTGACGCCCATGACCACATTGGGTACCCCTTTGCCGGGAGCCGTCAGCAAAACCTTGGCAGCGCCTTTGGAAGTCAAGTGCCGGCTCAATTCCGCATCGTCCCGGAAAGCGCCGGTGTTGTCGATCACCAAGGCGTTGGAAATTCCGTAGGCCGTGTAGTCAATTTCCTCCGGTCCTTTGGCTGAAATCAAGTGGATGGGCCGACCGTTCACCACCAACGCCTGATTTACCACGTCGGCCTCTACCGTTCCGGCAAAAGCTCCGTGCACCGAGTCCACGCGCAGCAAAGAAGCGCGCTTCTCAATGCTCAGGGCGTCGTTCCCGCGCGCCACAATGGCGCGCAAACGCAATTGCTCGCCCTTGCCTTCCTGCGCCAACAGTTCGCGCGCCACCAAACGACCGATGCGCCCAAAGCCATAAAGCACCACGTCTACGGGTTCGTTCTGGTGCTTTTTCTGAGCAAAATCACCCAGTTTTGCCGCCAAAAAACGATCCCGTTGCAGATGCGCCGCGCCTTCGCGCTTCCATTCCACGGCCAAACGGCCGATGTCGATGCGCGAAGGGGCCAGGTTTATTTGGCTCAAGGCATTGGCCATCAACAAGCTCTCTTCCACCTGTATGGGGGAGCCGGACATGACCGCCGCGTGGGCGTGGGCAGACAAAACCTCCGACGGTTTCAGGTCCAGAAGCCTTTGGCGGAAAAGCACGACTTCCACGCCTTGGTCGTAAAACAAATCAGCCACGGCTTTGGTGAATGCAGCGGCTGCTTTTTCTTTTTCGACACGTTCGGCAAGGGATTGGTTGTAGTGAGCGGCGGTGCGCATGTCAAGGGTTTTTTGGTTGGATGCCGCAAAGGTACGGGCCTTAACACGGGCTTAAAAATTAGTTAACTCCCAATTAATCAATCAAATAAAGTGTGTATTTTTCACACCAAGGCAGGTGTTTTTTGCTTGAAGTCCACTGCAAGTGCGTGGTTGTGCGCACTAGGCATGCTTGGTTCCAGAACGGAAACCGCAAAAAAAAACGGCCTCCTAGGAGGCCGTTATGGTACCCGGTGCACTGTTATTTGCGCATCGGGATCGGATTTTCAATTTCAGAGGCCAAAGGCATAAAAGTCTGCGCCGCCGTCCGGCCGGTAGCCCTGCAGCAAAATACCGTCGCCAGGCTTCAAGGGGCCAATGATCTTTTGCACGTCCTCCACGGTATTTACCAGGACATTGTTTAGTTTGACCAACACAAACCCGGCGGGAACGCCCGCCCGGCGCAACTTGCCGGTTCCGGGATCCGTTATTTTGACGCCAGAACGCAAGCCCAACTGACGCTTTTCCTCGGCGGAAAGCGGCTCAAAGCGCGCGCCCAGGCTGGATACAGCCGTCAAGTCGTCTTTTTTCACCAAATCGGTGTTTCCCTCGCGGTTGCGCAAGGTCAATTCAAAATCGCGGGATTTGCCGTCGCGCAGCACGGTGACGGTGAGTTTATCCCCCGGGCGTTTGGCGCCCACCACCTCCAGCAGTTCGTTCATTCGGGTGACGGTTTTGTTGCCCGCGCGCACCACGATGTCGCCGCGTTGCAAACCTGCTTTTTCTGCGGCACCACCGGCCACAACATCTGTCAGGTAGGCGCCTTGCGAGATGTTCAGGTTCATTTCCTTGGTCAATTCAGGCGTGAGGTCGGACAGCGTAACCCCCAAGTACGCGCGTTGCACCACTCCGTACCGGGTGAGGTCGTCCACCACTTTGCTGACAATATTGACCGGTACCGCAAAGGAATATCCCTCGTAGCTGCCCGTTCGCGTGGAAATGGCGGTGTTGATGCCCACCAACTGACCTTGCGTGTTGATCAACGCCCCGCCGGAATTTCCGGGATTGACGGCGGCGTCGGTTTGGATGAAGGCCTCAATGGCGCTTTGGTTGTCAATGATGTTGATGCTGCGCCCTTTGGCGCTGATGATGCCCGCAGTTACGGTAGACGTCAGGTTGAACGGGTTGCCTACGGCCATGACCCATTCGCCCAATCGCAACAAATCCGAATTGCCAAAGGCAAGGGGTTGCAGGTTGTCCGCCTTGATTTTAAGCACCGCCAAATCCGTGGTGGGGTCCGTGCCCACCACTTCGGCAACGTACTCGCGATTATCGTTGAGCGACACCCGGACCTCCTTGGCTTTGTCGATCACGTGGTTGTTGGTGACGATGTACCCGTCTTTGGAAATCACCACGCCGGACCCGCTGCCTTGCACGATTCGGGGCGTCATTTGCGGTGCTTGTTCGCCAAAACCAAAGAAAAAATCCCGGAACGGATTGAAGTAGTACCCTTGTTCCACCGACGTTTTGACGTGCACTACCGAATGCACGGCGTTTTCGGCCGCTGCCGAAAAATCCGTGGACGAGGTAATTCCCGGCACGTTGGCCACCGTTTGTACGGGGGCATTTAAGGGGGTCCACCCACTTCCGGCGGCGGTTTCAACGGTCTTTACCGCGCCAAAGGCCAACAGTCCGCCGGCCAATCCCAGCCCCAAAGGCATCCAGTTTTTTTTGTCCATTGCTTTGCAAATAGTAGGTTAAGAGAACGGCAAATTCTTGCGGGAGGTACTTTCAAAAACGATGCCAACCCGTACCTTTAACGCATGGCATACGCCTTCGTAAAGTACCACGGAACGGGCAATGACTTCGTGCTTTTGCACGATTTTACTGCAGTTTTCCCCCACCAGGATGCGTCGTTGGTGGCCCAAATGTGCAACCGCCATTTTGGCATAGGGGCCGACGGTTTGATGCTCCTGCGTCCTCCGGTTCGCGCGGGGCAGTCCTTCTCCTTGCTCTACTTCAACGCGGACGGCCAATTGGGTTCGCTGTGCGGCAACGGTTCCCGTTGCGCCGTGGCCTTCGCCAAATCCTTGGGTTTGTTTTCCGGCCAAGCGGTCTCTTTTGAGGCGGCGGACGGCGAGCGTACCGCTTTTGTGGAGTCCGACGGCACGGTTCGCATCCGCATGGCAGATGCCGTGTTGCCCCAAGCCGAGCACGGTGGGTACTTTGTGGAAACCGGTTCGCCGCATTGGGTGGGATTGGTGACCGATTTGGCGGAGTACCCGGTTTATTCCGAAGGAAAAAGAATACGGAACGAGGTGTACGGTCCGTCCGGCGTCAATGCCAATTTTTTGGAACAGGACCGAAACCACCGTTGGCACCTGCGCACCTACGAACGTGGGGTGGAGGACGAGACCCTCAGCTGCGGAACGGGGGCAACTGCCGCCGCCTTGGTGCTGGCTTATTTGCACCCTTCCCACGACGCTTGGACGGAATTGCACACCCGAGGCGGGGTCCTGCGTGTTCGGGCGCAACCGGTACGCGGTGGTTTTCAAGGAATTGAATTGGAGGGTCCCGCTGAACTTGTTTTTTCTGGAACATGGCCTATCCTATAAACGGTCCCATACGGCTGCGCCTGCCGGAACCCCGGGACTTAGCCCAAACGGTGGAATGGGAGAACAGTCCGGAAAATTGGTCCGTGAGCAACCGCACCACGCCGTACAGCGAAGATTTTTTACGCCGCTACCTGGACGAGGCCGGCAAAGACTTTTGGGAAGCCCTGCAAATTCGGTTCATCATTGAATGCGTGGAGACCGGAGCGGTCGTTGGAGCGGTGGACGTCTTTGACGCACAACCGGTGCACCAACGGGCCGGAATTGGCATTTTGTTGAGCGAATCCGCGCGGGGAAAGGGCTGGGCATTATTGGCGTTGGAAGCGGTCCACGAGTGGGCTTTTCACCACGCGTTGCTGCGCCAAGTGCACGCAGAAGTTCACGCCAACAATGCGGACAGTAGAAAGCTTTTTGAACGCGCTGGGTATCGGGCTTCGGGCCAACTGAAGCAGTGGCACCGCACGCTTAAAGGCTTTGAAGATGTGGTGGTTTTTCAGTGTTTTGCGCCCCCGTACGAACCTTAATAGTGAAGATAGACGGAATGAATTTGTTTGGCATTTCCAAGAAAACCGCGGCCCTGTTGGGCGGTGGATTGCTGTTGGCTGCAGCCTTTGTGGGCTCCGTGCCGTTTCTCCCCAACGGTCCCCAGGAACCGACGTCGGTGCGCATTCCGCGGGGTGCTCCGTGGGAAGAGGCGGTGGATTCCATTCGCCCGGCGCTGCGTTTCCCAATTCTTTTTCGGGTGTGGGCGTCGCTCAAAAACCCGCCAGACTCCGTTCGCGGCGGACACTACGTATTGGAATCGGGGGAAGGCAGTCGGTCTTTGTACGGCCGCATTGCTGGAGGTTGGGAAGATCCCGTGCGGATTTCCTACCACAGCGTGGATGACTTTGGTGCGCTGGCGGCTAAGTTGAGCGTGCAATTGGACGCGGATTCTGCGGCTTTTGACGCGGTCCTGCGGAGCGATTCCTTTTGGGTGGCGAATGGAAACATTCCCAAAGCAGAGCGTTTGGCGGCCTTTGTGCCCAATTCCTTTGAGGTGTACTGGTCTGCGAAGCCCGAGGAGGTTTTGGTTAAATTGCTGGAAGGGTATGTGGCGTTTTGGACTCCGGAACGCAAGGCGCAAGCCCAAGCTCAGGGTTTAACGCCCGTTCAGGTGGCTACCTTGGCGTCTATTGTGCAGAAGGAAACGGCGAAAGGGGAGGAGATGCCGCGTGTGGCGGGGTTGTATTTGAACCGACTGCGTCAGGGCATCAAGCTGCAATCTGACCCCACCGTCATTTATGCCTACCGGGCGTGGCGGCCCCAGACCAAGCCCGTGCGGCGGGTTTTGAACTACATGCTCCGCGCCCCAGGTCCCTACAACACCTACCAAGTAATGGGCTTGCCCCCCGGACCCATTGCGGTGCCGGAAATTCAGGCGTTGCAAGCGGTGCTGCAGGCGGAGAAGCATCGGTACATCTACATGTGCGCGGATCCGGACCGTCTTGGTTTTCATCGATTTGCCGTGACGGACGTGGAGCACGAAAAAAACCGACTGGACTACATCGCCTGGTTGAATCGGCGAAAAATTTACCGGTGACGCGGAATGAACCGCGGTAGGTTAAGGGGACGTCTCGTGGTGAAGCGGCCCCTTTATTTTTACCGAAAAGGGGTTAAGTTGCGCGTGTTAGGCCCCCATGCTTTTGAATTCCAAGCCGTTGGGCCCAATATCCACCAAGACCACGGCGTCGGCCATTATCCGGCCGGCGAGTAGTTCCTTGGACAGCGCGTTGGTGACCAAGCGTTGGATCAAACGTTTGACCGGACGCGCGCCAAAGGCGGGATCGTAGCCTTCTTTGGCCAAAAAGGCCACGGCGTCGTCCGTGAAGTCCACCGTGATGTCTTGTTCCTTCAATTGATTGGCGAGCAGCTGCAGTTGAATGCGCACCACGCGGTTCAAATCGGAGGCCGCCAAGGGGTGGAACATCAAGATTTCGTCGATGCGGTTGAGGAACTCCGGTCGGATGGTTTTGCGCAGCAATTCCAACACCTCTGATGGGTCTGCGCCTTCCAACAAGAGGTCGGAGCCCAGGTTGGAGGTAAGCACGAGCAAGGTGTTCTTGAAGTTCACCGTGCGTCCTTTGTTGTCCGTCAGGCGGCCGTCGTCCAGCACTTGAAGCAGCACGTTGAACACGTCCGGATGGGCCTTTTCCATTTCGTCCAAAAGGATGACGGAGTAGGGCCGACGCCGTACCGCTTCGGTCAATTGACCGCCTTCGTCGTAACCCACGTATCCCGGAGGCGCTCCCAGCAGCCGACTCACGGAGTGCCGCTCCTGGTATTCGGACAAATCAATGCGCACCAAGGCGTTTTCGTCGTCGAACAGAAAGTCCGCCAAGCTCCTCGCCAATTCCGTTTTACCCACCCCGGTGGGGCCCAGAAACAAAAAGGATCCCATGGGGCGTTTGGGGTCAGACAGTCCGGCCCGACTCCGCCGAATGGCGTCGGATACCGCGGCAATGGCCTCGTCTTGGCCCACCACGCGCTGGTGCAGCACCTCCTCCAAACGCAACAGTTTGCTGCGCTCGCCCTCCAACATCCGGGATACCGGAATGCCGGTCCAACGCGCAACAACCTCCGCAATGTCTTCCGCGCCCACTTCCTCTTGCACCAGGTTCTTTCCAGTGCGGGAGGCGTCCAAGTCTGCCAAGGCCTCTGCCAGTTCCGCCTCGCTGGATTTCAACGATCCGTACCGAATCTCCGCCACTTTTCCGTACTCTCCAGATCGTTCGGCCGTTTCCGCCTGCAGGCGCAATTCTTCCAGGTGCGCTTTGATCTTCTGCACGCGTTCAATGCGCTCCTTTTCCGCCGACCACCGGGCATTCAGTGAAGCCCGCTCTTCGTTCAACGACGCCAATTCTTGCTTGAGAAACGCCAGTTTTTTGGTGTCCTCCTCGCGCTTCATGGCTTCCTGTTCAATTTCCAATTGCAGAATTTTCCGGTCCAGAGCGTCCAACTCCTGGGGTTTGGAGTTGATTTCCAAGCGCAGCTTGGCCGCGGCTTCGTCCATCAAATCAATGGCCTTGTCCGGCAAAAAGCGGTCGGAAATGTACCGCTGGCTCAGCATAACAGCGGCCACTACGGCCTCGTCCTTGATGCGAACCTTGTGGTGTGCCTCGTACTTGTCCTTGATTCCGCGCAAAATGGAGATGGAAGACTCGGTATCCGGTTCCTCCACGTACACTTGCTGAAAACGTCGTTCCAAAGCCTTGTCCTTTTCAAAGTACTTCTGAAACTCGCTCAAGGTGGTGGCGCCAATCGCTCGCAGTTCTCCCCGCGCCAAGGCCGGCTTGAGGATGTTGGCGGCATCCATAGCGCCTTCGCCGCCGCCCGCACCCACCAGGGTGTGGATTTCGTCAATGAACAAGATGGCGCGGCCGTCGCTCTGTTGCACTTCTTTCACCACGGCCTTCAAACGCTCTTCAAACTCGCCCTTGTACTTCGCGCCCGCTATAAGCGCGCCCATGTCCAACGAGAAAATGCGTTTGTCCTTTAGGTTTTCCGGTACGTCGCCCCGCACAATGCGGTGGGCCAATCCTTCCGCGATGGCCGTTTTGCCCACGCCCGGTTCGCCCACCAGCAACGGGTTGTTTTTGGTCCGACGACTCAAAATTTGCAGTACCCGGCGAATTTCGTCGTCCCGTCCAATGACCGGATCCAATTTTCCCGCCTCCGCTCGTTCGTTCAAATCCACGGAGTACTTGCTCAAACTTTGGTAGGAGGATTCCGCGCTGGCGCTGGTGGCATTCTGTCCACCCCGCAACGAGGCAATGGCCTCTTTCAATGCTTTCTCCGTAATTCCAGCGTCCTTCAACCCTTGGGCAATGTCGTCCTTCCCGCGAACCAAACCCACAAACAGGTGCTCCAAGGTGACGTACTCATCCCCGTTTTCCTTGGCTGCTTTGGCCGCGGCGGAAAGGGCTTCTTGGGCCGTTCGTCCCAAATACGGCTGTGCGCCGGAGACTCGAGCAATGCCCTGAAGCACCTTTTCGGTCAGCGCATTCAAGCTGGTCGGGGCGACGCCAATCTTCTTGCAAAGCACATCCAGTACGTCCGCATGGTCCGATTGCAACGCGCGGAGGAGGTGTGCTGCCTCAACGCCTTGGTGTCCCAGTTCTTGAGCCCATTCCTGAGCACGTGCTACGGCCGCTTGGGCCTTTAAGGTGAGGTTTTCCATGCAGAGGTAAGCGCCAAAATTGAGCCAAGAGCCATTCACGGTGTCCCGGCTTTAGGAATAAGACATTTTGTCACCTAGCACAATCGAAAGTGGACAAAAAGACAGAGCCCCTCCGAGGAGGGGCTCTGCAGTAGCATTGCGATTAGCGCTTAGTGCTGCACCACAAAGCGGCGCGTCACTTGCTGCCCGCCGTAGTCCACCGTGATCACGTACATGCCGGAAGACCACATCGAAGTGTTGAACCGGAACATGTTCAAACCAACGTCCGCGGACAAGTCTTCTTCCGCAAGTACCTGACCTTGGAGATTGGTCACACGAATGGAGACCGCTCCGCCGGTGGCGGTGTTGAACGAAAGGGTAGCTTCATCCCGCGCTGGGTTCGGCACAATTTCGCCCGTGAATACTCCGGGAGCATCGTATTCCTCACGTCCAATGCCAATGATGTCCGCCGGTGTTCCGGCAGGAGCCTCGTTCAAGCAGAACTCATCGATGGCCCAACCTTCTTTTTCTAAGGTATAGTCAGATCCGTAGCGGAAACGGAAGATCAATTTACCGGCGTTCTCCGCGGTGAATCGAATTTGCGCTGAATCCCAACCACCGGTTTCTCCAGACCAGCCCGGACGAACCAAATCCAAGGAGGTTACGTGTGCGGTGTTGTACCAACGACCGTTGACCAAAACGTTGCCCAAGGTGTACCACGTAATACCGCCGTCGTAGGACCAATCGACGGAACCACCGTCGTGGTACAACTCAGAGTACATGTGGTGTTTGAACTCCATGGTGTACACCTTGTTGCTGTCCAAGACGAAGAACGGTGTGTGCAAGGCACTTTGGGTCATGTTGTCGTGGGGGCCAGACAACTTGGTAATCCACGCTTTGGTGCCGTTGCTGGCTGCGTTGATGACGGTTTTGTTGGGTGTTCCAAACTCCCAATCGTGCGGTAAGTCTTTGTTTTTGTAGTGGAGGCCCAACCAAGCTGGGGTTGCCGGATTTTCAAAATCGTTGCAATAACCACTGGTGGCGGTGATGGCCACTTCGTCCAGAGTAGTGAAGGACTTGCACAAAAGGTCATCCGTGGTCAGGTTGTCTTGCTTGTTGTTGGGGCGCGAAGTTTCAACACAGATGTTGTACGTACCAGCACCTCCGTTTACCCACACTTCGTCGAATTCGTACCAACGAGTGGCACCGCGGAGCAAGGGGGGGCTGAAAACAACGGTCTCGTAGGAGCTCCATGCACCACCGTTCACTTGGTAGCGAACGCGGCAGGAATCCAATTTCTTAGCCCCGGTGTTTTGCAAACGAACCTTGATGTGGGAGGTGTCTCCCGGGATGATCAAGTATTCGCGGGTGTCTACAACGATGGGAGCCGCTGAGTTTTGCGGTGGAACGTACAATTCAAAATCGTCGATGGCCCATCCTTTGCCCGAGCCGGAGGCTCCGGTTGCCATTCGGAAGCGCAGACGCAAGGGGTTGGTATTACCGTTCCAGATGTTCAAGGGGATACTGGACGAAATCCATTGGTTTCCGGTGGTACCGGCCCAGCCCGGTCCGTTGAGGGACGTAAGTGCTGGGACGCCGTATTGGCTACCGTACCAATTCACGCCCACGTTTACCGAACTGTTGCCCAGTAGGTTCCAGGTGTTGTTGTTGAAGTACTCCACGCAACCGCCGTCGCCCGCGGCAAAATCAAAGAATTGCTTGAAGCGCAACTCGGCACCCACAATGGTGTCGAAATTTTTCAGGGTGGGAACGCGTAGAACTTCGTTCCGTGCGGGGTGGTAGTTCTCCTTCAGTCCGGTAACCCATGCATTGGTTCCAGAAGCCGCGCCGGTGAAGGCGCCGCCTTTTTGCGGGGTACCAAATTCCCACATTTGCATGGAGGTTACGGCCGTGTTGGTAGGACCTACCGTAATGCCGTTGGCTTGCGTAAAGAAGCCCATTTGGTCGCCGGCACAGCCCTCAAAATTGATGGGGCCGAAGGGAATGTTGAACTCTGTGGTGCCCGCCGTGGTACGCTTCGCCGTGTCGTTGAAGGCGTAGGCGTCTCCCGTTAAGGCCGTCCAAGCCTTCAACTGAAAATCGCCCGAGTAGTAGGTGGGACCTACCGGCAAGGTGAAGTTTGCGGTGCCGCCAGCAGGAATCGGACCCGCAAAGGTTGCGGTGTAGGTTGCCGTGTTTGCTGGAGTGCACAAGTCGCGTACCGTGTACGAAACAGGTATGTTCGATGCAGCCGATGTACCGTAGTTGCGCAAAACCAAGACGGGGGCAACCGAAGGAGTTAGCACTGCGGTGGAGTTAGCAGGTGTGCTCACCAGTGCAACGCCAACGTCATTGGCAGCACGGTTGTACAAGGTGAAGTTGTCAAAAGCAATGTCTGCCAAAGCTCCTGCGTTGTTCTTCTTCGTGGTCAAACGAAGTTTGACCACCTTGTTGTTGAACGCACTCAAGTTGACCGAGAAAAACTTCCAATCTTGGGTGGCATCCGTGTGCTGGGCGGGTGTGACGGAAATAGCACTGTTTGGAACGTTGGTCCACACGTTGGAGTTCACGTCCACTACTTGCAATCCCACGGAATTGATGTCCGCACCGTTCATGTGGTACCAAAATTCCAAGGTCGCATTCGGCATACCGCCCAAATTGATGCAGCGCGTAGATTGCCAAAGGGCGGTGGGTGAGTTGGATCCAAAGGAACCTTCGGTATAGAGGTAATTGCCCGTTCTGCCGAAGCCAAAACGTGGCCCGGTGCTCGCCGTAGTGGTTAGGCCGGACTCCACCATGAAGGCGTATTCCCCGCTGTTTGAAGCCGGTACGGAGGACCATTCGGTGGTGCCAAAGGTACCGGGGTTTAAGGCCGTCCCGTTGCCAGGGTTCCAACCGGCACCTTCAAAGGTCAAACGATGCGGGAAGGTTGCAAGGGGAGCAAAGTGCTCGATGGTACGCGGCCCAATGGTATCGTTGTCTACTTTGTTGTCGTTGGCAGCGTCTACAAAAACCTTTAAGGTGTAGGTCGCGTAGGCAGACAAGTTTGCTTTTGGAACAAAATTGTAAAAGGCGGTATCGCCCAAATTCAACGTTTTGTTGATGGTGTCGCGGAAAACAACCGGAGGGTTGGTGCCTTGACGTACCACAAAGCCAACAGGAATTCTCAGGATAGGCGAAAACCCGTTGTTTCGAACGTGGATCCGCACCACTTCTTGGTTGGTGTACGAGCAGAAACCATTCTGAGGTTTGTTGAAGGCCAAGACCTCCATTTCCACTGGGTTTGGCTCGTAAACCTTGAGGTCGTCGATTGAGATGTCGCCCAAGTCTTGGGCAGCAGCACCGGTTTTAGTAGCCCGAAAGCGAATGCGGATGTTTCGGTTTTTGTATGCCGTCAAGTTGACAACGGCCTTTTTCCAAGGGGCAGCAGACGCAGTTTGTTGCGCCCCCGTTAACGTAAACACACCCAACACCCAATCTGCGTTGGCGTTGGTCAAGGAACTGTTGGTGTCTACGTCCACAATTAGGTTGCCCATGTTGGCACCAAACATGTGGTAGTAGAACTCCAGTGCAACATTTTGCATTCCAGACAGTTTCAAGCAAGGCGAAATCAGTGCTGTGGAAGCACCCGCAGTGCCCTGCGACGCTTCGGTGTACAAGTACTTGCCGTTGCCGGTGGTGTTGTCGCCAGTAGGTCCTGTATTGAAGGTACCCGTCTGGCCATTCCGAATGGACCACGCAAATCCGGTTTGGTTTTGCAGTGGATTGACGGTCCAGTTTCGTCCGGCGGGCGGATTGCCCACGGGGAATATTCCGCGGTGGGTGGTTCCGGTAGCTCCTGTTCCGCTACCGGCAATCCAGGAAATGTTGTCAAAGGTCTCCGTCCAAGGGAAGGTGGTGATTACGTTGGGAAATGAGTTGGGTAACGTAGTTCCGCAAACCAAGGGGGGGGATGGATTGCGCCAAAAAGTGTTGAAATTTGGATTGGACGTAAGTGCGGGGACCCGTGTTTTGTTCATGCACGAGGTGCAGTCGAAAATCTCCAAATACCAATCAATGGTATCCCCAACGTTCAAGCCCGTGAAGGTGTAGGAATAGTTAGACGAATCCGGGCAGGCAATAGCGTTCACCGCGGTCATGTTCAAATTCTGCCAACCGGTGTTGTTTTTGTTGTAGAACAACACGACGCTGTCCACTCCGGAGGTAATCCCTTGGGTTTTGGGGTCGCGAGCACGTAAAATGATGCTTTCGT
>Ga0315906_10004508_pt1 | contig 17892 bp, 33 predicted proteins | sample LakEriMetagenome_4_FD_203526 | JGI IMG/M metagenome (GOLD analysis project Ga0315906, IMG submission 203526) | Freshwater fungal communities from buoy surface, Lake Erie, Ohio, United States - Buoy 2 MA122 | ecosystem: Environmental > Aquatic > Freshwater > Lake > Lake biofilm | place: USA... | reverse complement strand
CTGCCGCTCAGCCTCAGCTTCAATCTTATTCTCAATCTCAATTAAATCAAACCGAGCCCTGGTTAAACACTGAAACCAAAATGCCTTTAAAGCTTTAATTAAGTCGTGAAAGAACTGAATTAAAACGGTTTTATACATAAGTAAATTAAAGCTAAAATTAATCTAAGCTATTAAAACTGTCATGGAATTAGCCGGTAAGTACGCAGGCAAAGGCTCCGAGCGTGGTCAGCAACAACGTGCAGCAGGCCAAGCTCGTGCCGCTGAAAACAAAGCAGCCGCCAAGGCTCGCGTTGAAGAGAACAAAGCTCGCGCCACCGAACGTAAAGCTGCAAAAGAAAAAGCTCGTCCCGTAGCCAAAGGCTCCAAAGCCACCGGTACCGCTAAGTCTGCTGCTGGTCGCGCTCGCCGTCCTGCTAAATAAGGTCTGGGTCGTACTGACCAGACTCCTCAACCTGGCTGTAGTATTCAGCCACGACTTTCAACCAATCTTCCTGGAGGCTATCTAAAAACCTCCGGGAAATTTTAAATACCTGTGTACGAACTGGCGTTGATACAAGGATTGCCGCTTGTTGAACTTTCATTCCAAGCGTCTGTTCAATTGCCAGATCGTACGCAGCCAACTGCTTGCAAGTTTTTTTAAATTTCATATGCCCACCCAACAGGTCTCTCCATTCAGGAGAACCTTTCTCTAGATGGCTGGGCCATTTTCTGCTATAAGGCTTAACACTTGTTTTCAAATCAGCAAGCGTCAATTTATCATTAGCCACACCAATAATGTCAGGAGCCCCAGCCCAAGCACGGCCTGCGGAATCGCAACCCCACACGCGAGCCACGTCATCAGCACCAACAGTAAAATTAAATTTGTCCAGTACAGGGGATTCAGCCCAAAGAATTTCCTGGAACTGATCCAGAATTGACGGCATACCCGCCCAAAAGTCCGCATATTCTTCTTTGATTTCAGGATTCTTATTCCCTTTCAGGTACTGTTCCATCCCATAGTGGATTGCAGTACCCCTCTCCGCCGCCTGCTCCTTCACCCCTGGATTCGCCTTGGACCACATCTCCAACTTTTTCTTGTTGGCTTCCGATGCAGTTTCCGAAATAATGGTAGTTACTGACGGAGCAGGACCCGTCGGTAAAGGTGTGACATAATGACGTTTGCCATTAAGTGTTATCCGTGCAGGACCTTGATTCAAATGCTCAAGGCTTTTATTCCACTTATGTACGGCCAATGTTTTATTACAGGCCTGAAACCTGATGTATTACATATATTTTAACGTATTACAAAAGTAAACCAATGTACGACTTTGACCCTTTAAACGAATTATTTGCCGTAATTGTCGGAGCTTTTGTGCTCACCCTGGTAGTAGACGTTATATTAATCGTGTCAGATCCGACTGTTTTTCAATAATGACATCGAATCTGACTCGTTTCTACTTCAACGAGTTTCCTTCTCCCACCGAAGGGGGAAAAGTTTTTGTTGATATGGAAACAATTGAGGCAGATCAATATGAGCTTGACCTCCAAACCGAAGATGTCGACTACACCCGCATTGATTTCTAACCCATGAGCAGCAAAACCGTCGCCGTCCTTTCCCTTTGGCGGAACAGCGAACCGTACATCGAGCGGTCCCTTGCTCAATTTGAAGAGCTGCAAGACGCTCTCGTCCAGCAACAAATTGCAACAGTCTACGGTTTTTTTGAAAACGACTCAACTGACAACACCCCACACATCCTCCACTCTTGGCTAAAAGAACGCATTGGTTTTGTTGTAGCCGAACGAATTAATGCCCCACGTTGGGGAAGTGTCGCCTCCTTAGATCGAGTCCTCTACCAAGCCAGGTACCGCAATGCAGCTCTCGACCTACTTGACAACTACAAATACGATTACCTCCTGGTTGCAGACAGCGATATTTATTGGAAGCCCGATCTGATCACGGGGATGATCGAACGGCTAGAAAATAATTCCTCCTATGGAATGATTTCCCCCAACACCACGCAAAATGTGCGTGATTTCATTGGTGATACCGACGCCGAATCCTATTTTGATAGCTGGTCTCTCCTTGATCTGGACGGCAACCAGTGCATGACGTTCGCAGCCAACCCCTTCTTGCGTCCGGAAGACCGCAACCGCTGGGACAACAAGCAACCAGTTACATGTAACAGTGCGTTCGGTTCTATTGCAATGGTGAAATCAGAAGCCCTCGATGCGGGAGATGTCTATTGGAGTGTGGTTGACGGTGTTGAGCACTGGGAATTTTGCAGGCGTGTTCGCGAGGCCGGCTTTGAAGTTATTGCCGACCCCACCCTTCACGCCCAGGTCATCCATAAAGATGAAGTTGTTCCCCACCCAGAAATCGTTCGCTTCCACCAGCAACGTCTTCAAGAATTCCTGATGCCTCAAAGGGTAGCCAAATCATAGGCGACCATTTCTTCAACCAAGTTTTCAAGACTTGTAGCAGGCTCCCAGCCCAAGATTCGTTTTGCCTTGGAAGCATCCCCAAGTAAGGTGTCAACTTCCGCTGGGCGGTAGTATTCAGGATTAATTTTGATTACAGTTTTATCAAGGGCCCTGCTGTAACCAATCTCATTCACACCCTCACCAATCCAAACTAAATCCATATCCAGATAGTCGGATGCCATCTCGCAGAACCGACGCACACTCGTTTGCTTTCCCGTAGCCACAACGTAATCACCAGGTGTATCCTGCTGGAGCATCAGGTACATGGCTTCGACATAATCCCGTGCATGCCCCCAGTCCCTAAGTGCATCTAGATTTCCCAACTCCAGAACTTCCTGCTTACCTTTCAAGACTGACACCAGTCCTTGCGTAATTTTTTTCGTAACAAATTCTTCACCACGCACCGGGCTTTCATGGTTAAAGAGGATGCCATTACATCCAAACAACCCATAGCTTTCCCGATAGTTAACCGTTAGCCAGTACCCAAATAGTTTTGCAACACCATACGGGCTACGCGGATGGAAGTACGTGCCTTCATTCTGGGGAACTTCTTTGACCTTACCAAACATCTCCGATGTAGATGCCTGGTAAAAAGCGGGAACCACTGGTGCATTACGACAAGCTTCCAAAATATTTAACACCCCAAGTGCGTTGGTATGCGACGTACTCCCCGGCGATTTAAAGCTGACCCCAACATGGCTTTGGGCAGCCAAGTTATACACCTCATTTGGTCCATAGCTTGCCACCAACCTGCCCAACGAGGTGGCATCAGTCATATCCGAATATTCCAACTTCAATTTCTTGGGAATCTCCCCACCAAAAATCCACTTAAGCTTGGATGTGTGATTGGGATTTGCATTGTTACGCACCAATCCGAGCACATCGTACCCCTTGTCCACCAACAGTTTGGCAAGGTAGGCACCATCTTGTCCGGTAATTCCCGTAACTAATGCGCTTGTCATTTGGATTGTTGTCTATACTCTTACTATAACCATAGTTGAAAGCACGGGAAATGGCGGAATTTAATTGGCCCCTCCAAAAGAACACCATTGGCTGGAGTGAAAAAATTTCGCTAATCAAATTTATTCTTACTAGTGACCGTTTCACCAACGGCCCTAAGTGCCGCGAGTTTGAACAAGCATGGTCCCAATGGCAAGGCTGTAAATACTCATTGTTTGTAAGCAGTGGCTCTACAGCCAACACCCTTCTCCTTGATGCCGTACATGAGAATCACTTTTCACGTTCACAAAAACTAAAGATTCTTTCCCCTGCAATCAACTGGGCTACAAACATTTCAACGTTCAGGCAGCAGGGCCACGATCTTTTCTTTTACGACATCGATTACAAAACTTACTCACCAACCGTAGAGTCCATTCGCAAATACAAAGAGATGGGCTTTGAGCCTGACATTGTCTTTGTAACCCACATCATGGGTATTGCGGCAGATCTTTCAATGTTAAAAGACACCTGGCCCGATGCCGTCATCCTTGAAGATTGCTGCGAATCCCACGGTGCCAAAAACCTTGGCAGCCAAAAGGTCGGCAATGCAGGAATGGGATCTACCTTCTCCTTCTACTTTGGTCACCACATGACCACCATTGAGGGTGGCATGGTTTGCACTGACGATGAAGAATTGTATAACTTAATGCGGGCCAAGCGCTCCCATGGTATGTCCAGGGAAATGATCTCACCCTATCGAGAAGCAGAAGAAGCAGCGGCTGAGTCCATCGATCCGATGTTCCTCTTCCCAACCCTTGGCTATAACTTCCGAAACACAGAGATCGGTGCTGTGCTTGGCTTATGCCAACTGAAAAAACTTGACGAGTATAACCAGCGACGTGCCGAGAACTACGAAGCATTTGTCCATTACTTCTCCAACCACCCCTGGATCCAATACCTGCCGAAGGTGTGTGGCAACAGTGCAATGACCCTGCCATTCCATTGCCAAACTCACTGGCAACGAGACGAGCTAAAAATTTGCCTTACCCAATTAGGTATTGAAACTCGGCCGTTTTTGGTTGGGAATCTTCTTAGGCAACCCTTCATGTGCGACTATGACAAGCGTCCACACCTTCCCAATAGTGAACGTATCCACACCAACTCTTTTTACATTGGCAACAACCACTTTGTTACCATTGAAGATATCAAAAACATGGCAACGCGAGCCCACCAATGCGCATACTGATCTCCACCATTATTCGCAACCGTGAAGCCCATGTATCTCGGTGGGCAAACCAACTTTGCGCTTTGACCAAACTCAATCCAGACATTGAGTTTGACTTGTCAGTTTTTGAGAATGACTCTACAGATAACACTAAGCAGCTCCTAGCGGAGCACGAAGAGTTACTCCTTAACCATTTCTCATCTGTCTTAGTTGAGACTCAAGATTTAAATTGGCCCTACTTCAATTCCATCAAGGAGGAAGAACGTGTCTCATTCTTGGCAAGAGCCCGCAACTTTACCATTGATGTCATCGAAGAACTTGAGGGCCTGGAGCAGTACAGCAAGATTGTTTGTATTGAACCAGACATTGATTTTGATCCAGTTGAACTGAGTCAACTTCTGTACACAACAGATGACATTGCTTCTGGTTACAGCATTCTTCCTGGTTCCAGCAACTGGATTTATGACTGCTGGGCCACGCGTGTCCATCAGATGGATGAGGAATTTGCGGGGCCTTCACTCCCAGACATGCCCGACCGCCTGGACGTAGCCAGCACCTTTAATTGTTTCTGCGTCTACAACGCAATACCTTTTATAAAAGGACTTCGCTTCTCAGGTACTAACCCACTCACCAATCGTTGGGACTGCGACACCACTAACATCTGTTTATTGTTTCGGAGATCCGGCTACAACAAGATCGGTCTCTACAACATCCCCGTGGTTCACTGCAGCTGATAATAGCAACAGTTACATTTTTTAAATGTTTTGTTCTGCGGTTATACTAAGATCACCAAAAGATTCTGAAATGGCATTATCTTCTCAGGTCAAAGAAGCAGTAAATCAATCCGCCGCCGCATTGCGCGAAGGACTTGCATTTGCCGCTCGTACTGAACACCCTATTGTCATTAACTCGATTACGGATATCTTGGTTCGACTTGAATCACTTGAATCCATGGAAGAGATCATGGAGAAGTACGGCAAGCCCCGCGACCTACCTTCTTTCTTTGGCTGACTTTCACATCCCAACAGACGAAGAAAGGCTTGCAGATTACTTCTGGAAGCTAGAAGAACTTCTCCCCAGTCCAGGGAATGATTGGGCCAAGGCTGCAAAACCTTGTAAGTGGGAACGTATAATTAAAGAAAGACAAAAAAAAGATCCTAATGCCACAGGATGATAGTAAATACGATAAACCCGAGCTGCGAGAGCGGATTAAAAATCGCATCATGGCTGGTTCAAAGGGCAGTAAACCAGGGCAATGGAGTGCTAGGAAAAGTCAACTTCTAGTACAAGAGTATGAAAAAGCAGGCGGTGGATACAAAGGCGGCAAAGGTGAGAAACAAAAAGATTTAGAAAAGTGGGGCAAAGAGAAATGGCAAACGAAAGACGAGTATGAGAAACGAGCCAAAGCAAAATCTGCGGCCAAGAAGTACAAGGAGTCAAAGTAATGAAGCTTGCAGGTAGCTATTTAAAAATGTTTCAAACTGCCCAACAATTAGGGGATGCAGCAGTTTTATCTCCTTTAAGACATCAACAAGTTTTAAGAAAACCAAGTGGCGATCTAACTTATTCTAGTATTCCTGCTTTAGCAAAAGAAGCAAGAGAGAACTTGGCATCCCAAGGAATTTCTGTAACACCTCAAACGCTTAAAGAAGAAGCTCAAAATATTATTGACCAACAAAAAACGTTATCACAAGATATGCTTGGTATCCTTTATGATGATATGGGACGTTATTACGAAGAGTTCCAATAACTTTTGTAGAACAATAACAATGACAGCCGATAAAGCAATTCAAAAAGGCCAAACCAAACGCTACTTACCAGAGAAAGCCTGGGCCTCCTTATCAAAAGAGGAGCGAGCCAAGACTGACGCAAAGAAAAAAGCTGCCAGCAAACAAGGTAAACAGTTTGTGCCTAACACTGAAGCTGCAAAGAAAGCCAGCAAAAAAGCCAGGGCCACAAAGAAAAAGTAATTTAGAATACCAAAGTCCATCCCAGATGGAACGGGTATTGGTTGCTGACCTCAGGTATAAAAACCTGGGGTTTTTGTTATGCTTTAGTGATAAGGATTATTTTAAATGCCAATTAGGGATACAGAAAAAAATAGAGAATATCAACTTGCCTGGTATCACAACAATAAAACACGCCTTAAACCAAACGTTAAAAAACGACGAACTGATAACCGAGGTTTAATTGACGCGTATAAAGAAGAGCTTGGATGCAACTGTAGTTTATGTGGTGTAATTGACCACCCCATTGCTTTTGACTTTCACCATATTGATCACAACAAAAAAGAGTATACAGTCTCCAGGATGGCAGGATATAAATGGGAGCGTATAAAGAAAGAGATTGATAAATGCATTATGGTGTGTGCAGTCTGCCATCGCAAACTACACAAAGGTTTATTGTGTTTACTGGGTTAATTAACGAAAATCTACAGCCATTCTTGGTAAATCAAATTTAGTTCTACCGCCTTGTCCTACGTTTGCTCCAATTGGAGATTTGATTAACACGTTTGATGCACTTGGGTTATTTTTATTTTGTGTTTTTAACCAATCTTGCAATGCACCATACATTGGTTGTTGCACTTCACGTTTGATTTCTTAATTGGTTACGTTAGGTCGCAATAAATTATCTTTTTTAGCTTCTTGGAGTAATTGATTTACTAAACCCATGTGCTTACCTGCTAGTGCAGGATTAACACCTTGAATTAAATCTCCAAATTGATTTACCGCTTGAGAAGCCAAGCCAGGATTTTCAAGCATTAAAGCACCCATTGGGCTTTTTAACGTATTACGAATAGTGCTACGAGTAAAATCAGGGCTTTGACCAACTTGACCTAAGTAATACAAACCTTCTTGGAATGCATTAGGAGTTATGTTTTTTCTTACAGCTTCTTGGGTAAACCGATCAATAATTTGTCGTGCTTGTCCACGAGACATCGCAATGTCACCGTAGTCAGCAGGAAGATTAGATAGCGAAGCTGAATTAAAAAATTCCATTAACTGTTTCTAAGTGTTGCTTTGATAAACCAAGCAGCTTTAAATGCCTGGCCAATAAGGTCAGCCATGTAGTTTTGGATATCGATAGCGCCCACCTTGGCAGCGATAGGCTCAAGCTTCTTAGCCTTCATGCCCAACTCCTCAAGGTTCTTGTAGTACACAGCAAGCTGGTCAGTGCCTTTATAGCTGGTGACCTTCTGGATACCAGGAGACATATCGGCTAACCCGCAACCACACGTTGGCATCAGATAATCCATCGACCGAATGAATTCGCCTAACGTATCGAACTGCGTCAGGTGAGCTTCGTATTGATCTTTAAGAAAGGCATGCACCCCTAAAAAGTTAGCACCCTCATAATTTAAATGGATTAAATGAGACTGGGTCTCCAGCTCTTTGATGTAGGCACAAAGGGCAATGCATTGCTGGATGAACGAACCAACGTCCCCGTTCTTTGATTTAGCAGGACCCTTAGGCTTGTCCTGGGGCTGAGGCACCGCTTGAATCGGAGCAGTCTGAAGTTCTTGAGCTGCTTGAGGGCTAGGGGTGTACATGATTCAACACTTAATACTTTTAGTTTATCAAACAATTATTCAGTAACTTCTTCCCAGTTAATTGCCGCAAGCACATCAGCACCTGCTACGTCTGTTTGAACAATTAGTGTTAATTCAAACGGTGTTGAAGTAAAAGAATTACGTTCGAGTTGGTATTTAAGAATATCTGTGCGACTAAGATCAGTGACTGTTGAACCCTGGTTAGAACCAACCATATATCCTTCACTTAATCTTCGACCACCAGTAAAGCCAGTTGCCGTAAGATTGTATTCGACATCGGCGTTTGTTCCAGCATCAACCCATGTACCGCCAGAAGAAGTAGCGTTGGTAACTAATTGCCAGTTGTAAACGGCATTATTGGTCGTTCCTATTAACGAAACACCAGCCAACACGACAGCAGCATCTAGCCTGGTACTTTTTAATCGAATACCAGCAACAGGATAAAATACACCAGTAGCTGTAAGATCATACTTTTGAGTAACGGAATGACCGGCCGTACCACCAAGACCCTTTGGTTCATAGCCGCCTTCTGAAATAACAGTGGCACATATTTGCTTTGCAGTTGAGCTGGAAGCTGTTGTACCTATGTTTTCAATCTCTTGCCGCAAGGGCAAGATTGCTGTAGTCATATAAGAAGTTGCATTAATGTTGTCGTTATGGAATGTATGTGCAATCTCTAAATTACCGTCTACAACAAACCCAGCACGAACGTCACCGACACCAAGCCATTCAATATCAGTCCAAAAGATATTAGCTTTGCTTGGATCTAAGATACGTCCCGTTACCCCAGAGCCATCAAACTTGTCATAGTTCCAATCTGTTTGTGCAATTCTTGTTTCAGAAACACTGCCAGAGGTATAACTACGAACAACAAGATAATTTACATTGTTAACTTGCTCAAAGAAAACCCCGTTTTGCGTACTAAATAAACCAACACGTTGCCTTAGATTGGTTTTACTTGTTGCAAAAACAAACGACAACATCGATAAGAATGATTTCCCTGGTTGGTATGGAAATACCCTTGTTGTTTCACGGTAAATATAATCGCCAGATGCAGTAGTTACTGCAAGATGAATGGCACTTTCATTTGCTTGATACGTTGAACTACCTGCTCCACCCGTTACTGTTACCCACTTACTGTTCTGTTGATAACGATGCTGACTATCAAAGACTGTAAAAGGTTCAGTAACACGTAAGCGACCAAATGCATCCCCAGCTGTTGTTGCTGGCTGCACATAAACAGGAGTTCCGCTGCTAGTTGTAACTTCTAATGGATGCCCGCTGCACGTTTGAACTTTAACAACTTCATACAGATTGCTATCAAGCTCGTCTCTATATAAAGGCATTGCTTTGTATCATATATTTCTTTATTCTATTCTTCCTTTACCGTTGTAATTACTTTTGAAAATACTCAAGCAACTCAGTTGCTCGTTTGTATTGATCAGAAGCTTGTGTATAATTTTCGGTAAGCACTTCTACAAAAGCATCAGCAATTTCGTTAGGTGTTAATTCACTTTCAAACTCTGTAATAGTGTCATGGAAATACTCTTTGAGTTTTTCTTTAGGCTTGCTCATGGAAGTGAAAGCAGCATTTAAACTTGCAAAAGTTTTTGATGTGTTGTGAAGAGTTTCTCTAGAATTTTTTGTTGCTAATGGCTCATCAATTTCAGCTACAACTCGATTTGCTTTTTGCCAATCAGAAAATGTCATGTGTTTTAAAAAGAATAGCGCCCACTTACGTGAGCGCACTTAAGTTTAAAGAGTTTCTTTTTTAGATTCAAACTCTTCAATAGCAGCCAGTGCGTGGAAGTATTGATTGCGGCAATACGGACCAGCTTCTGTCAAGCAAAAACGTTCCCACAGTCCGCTATAGCAGCTATTACCAGGTTGATAAATCTGGTACATGTGCTCCATAAAGTCTGCTTTTTGTTGTTCAAAACCAACATCCCAATTACGAAGTTGATTTTTAAGCCAAGGACCATCAAAAGATCCAGCAGTGTTCAGCTTTTTTTTCAGATCTTCAGTCATTGGAAGCGTTGTCGATTGAGTTAATGTTTGTAAAAACACCTTTGATTTTAGGATTGGCTTCCATAATCAAGTCGTTAATTTCATCCTGGAGCCCAATAGCCAGCTCTTCAGAAGTTCGACCTTCAAAGGGGTTGTATTCAATCTCAATCTCAACAGTCATTACGACAGTTAAGACTGGTGTAAAAACCTTTTCCATCGATAGAACAAAAGAACCTTAAAACAATAGCAGGCTTTTAAAGCAATGCCTCATAACGTCTTGGCAATTTCAGCATCTTTTTGCAATTGAGGCCAACGTGCTTCATATACATGTTGCCATACATGCTGATAGCCAAACAGTTTCCACACCAAGGCCCTTAGCCAATCGCCAAGCAGTAAGTCCCAAGGCTCAGATTTACCAACACTGGAAGGAGAAGCAACAAGCTTTACATCAGACAAAAAATAAATAACATGAGCAATGCCCATGCTTCTAGCCATATGGAAACCATCTGTTACAACATAAAGCGTTTTTGTTCCTGCTTTTTTAATTGATGATTGTGTCTTTGTAAAGTTTGTAACCGTATCCCAAGCCTGGTAATCTAATACAATCCGATAGCGTTCAATACCTGCGTCCAATAAAGTACGCATTACTTTTTGCGGGTCTCCCTCAGAAGACACAACAACTAACGAAGTAGGTTTTTCTTTTGCTAATTCAATCGTCTTAGTAAGACGCTGCAAAGAACCACCTAAATGCAGAATAGTTTCCATTACTTTTCCAGCAAGCGTTCTAATGAATGTGTTTTGGAAATTTCATAATACCCAAGGCGTTCTTGAATTACGTTGTAATAATTAATAGAAGCATCAACCATTTCTTCGGCAGTCATCTGAGAAGAAAGATTTTCATTAGAAATCATTGCAGCAGTAAGAACGGTAACACCCCACTCCAACTTGGAACCAATGATTGCAGAAAGAGGTGTACCATCACTGGTAAACCCAGCCAATAATTTGGACAGGTTGTCGTCAGTCATGGTACACCTTTAGTATCTACTTATTGTATTCCGTTTTATTTTTCCACCATCGCCATGTAATACCAGTAAGACCTGGCAGCATTTTGATGGAACCGCTTACCTAAAAGCAGCTTTAGTTTCTTGTGCTCAAGTTCGTCAGCTTTGTTTTCATGATAAGGAAGCACCTCTTCTTCTTTGTCAAGAAGAAGAGATAGTTCGATGTCATTCATTTGAATCTGAAGATTGAAATCATCAATAGCGTGTTGGTGACACGACATCTTGATGTGAGCATCCTCTAGACCAACCGGCGGATCAATCTTCAGATAGAAACTGTCCTGGATATTCGGATGCTTGTAGGTCCATCCGTGACTCTGCGTAGATTCGCTTGGAGCGGATTGCGTATTCTTGGAAGACTTTAACGCCATGGGGGATTTGTTTTCCTTCTTGGTAAGCAGTGCGGATTGCATCGAGATTAGGTAGTACTTCGACTTTGGTTTTAGGTTCAGTCCTTTCTTCAAGAACTGCACCACTCATAGAACGTACCACAGTTTGCTTCGTTGTGGTGACCTCTTGTTCAATACAGAAATCATCCCGTTCCTTTTCAGTCCAGTCTTCTGGTTGAATTGAAAGTTCTACAGTCAAATCTTTCTTTTTAACCAAAACAAATTGGTAGTTTCTACCTGTGATCTTGTTGGAATCAACAGGCAGTGAACGTCGTAACCAGTTGAGCAAACCTTTTAAAGAACTCAGTTGCGATTCATGATGGCGCTTGGCCAACACCATCAGTTCTGATTCTTTCTTAATGCGTTCCAAAGCATCCTCATGGGATGCCATTGCATAGTAAACACGATCCACCTTCTCTGAGCGAATGCTGGCGCAGGTCTCCAGCTCAGCTCTTGCCAAGTCTTGTGACTCAGGAGTGAGCAAAGGAAGAGAGCGTTCCAGGGCACCATAGTGCTCGTAGAGTTTGAGGATGTTCAGTTCTTCAAGCTTAGTCGTTGTGATTTGTGTCATTGGTCTGAAGTGTTGAATTGAATTTTGTTTCCCAGTCAGGAATTAAATGACCATAGTCTCTTGGTTCTGTAACTGTTTTTTCTTGTTTACATACACCACAGGTTCCTGTGTGCATGGTTGAACAAAGGTTAAATGGCCCAGTGTATTCACCACTGGCAAACCAATTACCTAACAGTTCTCCACAATCATGACAAATCCATGTTGGATACATCATGCGAAGTGTGCTTGAAGTTTGTTTAGTGTGTAGGCCAGCAGCGCTACGGCCGCTGTCCAAAGAAAATCTTTGAGAACAGGAATAACCATTGAAGCAAAGGTTTCAAACATGATTTTGAATTTAGGTTGGTTGCGGTCAGTTTAGGGTCATGACCAGGACCGGGCATTAGTCTACCTTATCTGTCAAGTTATCTTTCGATTTGTTTAACAGTTCAGCAAGATAGTCAGTCAGTGCGTCAAGTTTTATACTGACTACTGCAATTTCTTCGCTCAACTCCACATGACTTGGCATTAACAATGGTTCATATACATTTTCTTTATATCCTTCAGGGTCTTCTTTCTTTTGGATCATACGAGCTTCTTCAGTTACGTCGTACTGAATACTCTCGTACATTTTCCAAATTACTTCATGCGGCCAGTTGTTTAAATCAACCTTTTCTTCTATTCCACCAATAATCATTTCTCGCATCGTACAAAAAAAGAATTGAGATTGTTTTCGGAACAGTTCAAGATACTGTTCATCATTCATACCATAAGTGTTAATCGACATAGCAATCAATAGCAGCAGTTAATGCATCAATAATAAACTGTTCTTGACCTTCTGGATCAAGAGCAGTCCAGTATTTAAGATCTGGATCTGTCCCATCCCAATCAATGCGGATGATCATTGATCCATCTTCTTCGTCAATACATTCAATTTGCAGTTTGCTTACCCAAGTTGTCATTGGTTTTCAAAGTAGTTTTAGCAAGTTCACGTAGCTGGTTTGGCGTAATTGCCTGGATGCTACGTTTTTCTAATGCGTTAGCCAACACTGTAAGAGTTTTAAACAGCGTTAAGTTCTTAGTCATTTTTTGTTTGCAGAAGAAAGTTGTGGAAGTGCAATGCCTGGAAATGGAATGTAGCCCGCCTCCATCATATTAAAAAACAAATCCCAGGCATGTTCTTGTGTAAAGACTTCCTTAGGTTTGTATGTACGCCAGTGACTCAGAGGTGCCTGAGGACCTGACTTGGTATGCAGCAACAGGAATCGACCATCCCTGGCTGCATCCCCTGGAGGCGCATACCACCATGCTACGCACTTATCGGAGACCTGACCACGCGCTTCGTTGCGTACGTCAGTGCGTTTGCACAGCAGCTCACGGTACTTATTAAACCAAGTCAGGTGGATGCACCAGGGTTTGAATCCTTGGACTTCCGCTTGGAAATCAGAAAGACTGTTGAGTTGACGTTGAAAGGACCCACATGAACAGAAAGGTTCATTAGGCACGGTGTTGGCTTGAGGTCCATCTTCCAATTCAGATTCCATATCAACCGGCCCAGTTGTAAAGCGCATCCCGTCCGGTGAAACCAAATGGCCCAGATCCGTCTGGTCACTCTGGAGAAGAGTGATGACTTTCTTTGGGTCTGATAGGTGTATGAACTTGTCTGCCCAGTGGTGTTGGAGTTTTGCATTAGAAGTCAGATGCCCAAGTGCATGGGAATAATTCCATCCTTTAAACATGACATATGCATTATTGTGCCAGATGGAAGGGCCTCGATAGTTAGGGCCAAGATAAGAAAAGAAATCTTTTAGTCGATGGGTGTATTGAAGGAATGCATCTTTTACTTTTTGTTTTGGAAATATACGTTCAGCACCATCCCTGTAGACCACAACACAAGAATCATCTCGGACATAGATACCGGCCACATCCGTCTCATCGAATTCAACAAACGCACGACGGAGATTTGTGCGCGTGTAAATCGATGCCTGTGCCGCATTGAGTTCGGTAAGCGTTTGAGTTGTCATGATTGAATTGAGTTTGAAATGGATTAGATGAACAGGTGTTCGTCGCCTTGATCCTGGACCACAGTACCACGAGGTGCGGCCTGTCGGTACGCATTCTTGCCAATCTTATAGGTGCCGTAAATTAAGGCAGCCCATGTCAGCGGATGGGCAACGGCAAGAGCAACGGCCCCTCCAATAAGAGCAGCTGTACTACCCGCTTTGATTGCAGCTTTTTCCTGGTTGTTCATAACATTTAGTGTAGAAGTAGAATTAACTGTACGCTTCAATCAAATGAACGAGATTAAATACGTACCGTTACAGAAATTCCAAATCGAACCCTCAATGGAGGATAAGTTTTGGGAAGAGAAAATCAAACGAACCATAGAAGAATGTAACTCGGTAAGTACCTTAAAAGAAGTAGCAACCCTCTTGGCGAGGATTGCTACTCAAAGGCAAGGAATTATTCGGGGCTTGGTTCAAGATATGTTTATCTTTAACAATGTTGCAGTTGATGCAACAGACTTAACAAACCCCGACGTTACCTAATCAAAGGCTGCTGTCCTCACCTGTGTTGGGATCACGAGCAGATTGCAGAGCTTTCATTTCCATCCCATCACCACGCATGGCGGGCAGGATTTCAACCCCAGCTTTAATTCCGTAAGCACCGCCCAACTTCTCTGCATCTTGCCGGGAATGTTGGTTGATGTAATCCTGGAACAACTCTTGGAATTTCCAAGTGGAATCTCGATCTTCATCAGGGATTGACATACGGCTGAGCGACTCAACTGCAGTTTCCTGATCGCTGTAATCAGGAATGTCAAACGATTCGATAGCGCAGATCTCAACGTTGTTGGCACCACGCATCTCATTAGCAAGCACAGGTGCAAACACCGTGGTTGCATAGAACTTTTCGTTAAAACTCAGTGGTACTTCTGCATCCAGTGCCTTGCTCAGACACTTGGACATTTCTTTTTCGTACAGCTTTACTTTCTCGGATACATCAGTACCATTCAGCCCTTTCAGGGTCAGAACCATTGGGATTTTGTGAGCCCGCTTATTCTCCTTGGTAAGGATGTAAACCAAGTATTTGGTACGAACGCTGTACTTGCGCTTGTACATATCGCCCTTGCTGTTGGCAAGGTCTGCTGCAATTTTGTCAGCTTCCCAAAGTTCTTTGACCTCAAGGTTATCAAACGTACCAATCGTTTGACGCATCCCAGTGGTTTCTTCAACCATGAGGGGAGAACGCAAAAGGATTTGGAGACGAGGCGCAGTGAAATTGAGTCCTTCCTCAACTGAAGTATTGGGAGCAACACCAAAAGTCTGCTTGTAATCCCAGAGAACTGAACCCTTATCAAAGTCAGCTTCGGTGGCTGACCATCCACAAGTGTCCAGGTCCGAATTCCGTACGAACCAGCCGCGTGTCTTGGACTTATTGAGAGGTTGAATAGTAACAAGGTTTTGATAACCCGATACAAATTCTTTGGCTTGGAATAGCTTAAAGGATTCCAACCCGCGAGTAGCAATTGCAGAAGTTTTCTTCACAGTCATTTTTGTAGAAGGGTTAAAGGATTGTTCAGGTTTTTTAGTTTCAGCTTGCATGGAATCCATCCAAGCCTCACTCATCATGTCAACCGGAGTGGAAGTCATAATCAAGTTAGGGTGTAGGCATGAGGCTTTTAACGTCATCCTCCAGGACGTGACCTAGCTTAAGTCAAGTAAAGGACTGACATCCAACTTGGCACAACTCTTAAGATAGTCTTCGTGCTCATCAAGAATTTCCTGCATGCCTTCATAGATGCTTTCACGGGCATAGCCCATGCCAAGCAGAAAGCGTACAAAGTGTTCAAGCACTTCATCCGTAGTCACACCTTGAGACTCAAATGAGACAGTTAAGTCTTCATCTTTATATTTAAATTCAATCCTGGAATCCATCAGAACGGCTCTTCTTCCAGTGCAGGTGCTGTGCCGTACTGTCCTGGCAGCTCTGGCAGACCACCACCAGAAGCCTTAGTCCAGGGATCAGGTTCATCTTCAGCCGTCTTGCCGCCCCACAGGCTGCTGACATTGCTGTCAGATACCACAGTGGTTTGTGGTTGGATGGGCTTGGGTCCATCACTTACTTTAGGTGCAAGCGTCATGGACACCAGTTGAATCTTGGTGATTTGTTTTTTCTCCCTGGATTCTTTATCAACCCAAGCATCAGTAACCAATCGCCCCTGGATAGTTAAGCCCACACCTTTACGCGTGAAGTTAACCAACAATTCAGCATTGTTTAGCTTGTCTTCATTTGAATTGATTGCGTAGAAATTAAATAGATCTGCTTGATTCCTTCCAGTGTTAACTGAAAGGGTTTGATTGCAAATCATCAAACCATCCGCCGTAGTCTTGAAGGCACGGGCATCCGCTTGATCGATGTCCTTGACGCAGCGACCGCTAAGGATAACGGTATTAAAGATCGGAAACTGATCATTGACTGTTGCAATGACTCCGCCGTGTAACGAATACGTCCTGGTCTCCAAGTCAAAACGTAGCTTGGCACCATGAATGTAAATTTGTGCGTTCTTGGGAGTACGGCTAAACCGCTCCGCACTTTTACCATAGACATTGAGTTCAATTGCAGTGGGTGCTTTGTTACCAACAGGCGGCAACATTACGTTGCAACGCATGGCAGTAGAAGTAGCGCTGATATAAACCTCGCGAGGTGCTTCGGTTGTTTGAGCGCAGACAGAGACAAAGTTCATGTGTTCGAGATGTTAGGTGTAAAGCAGTTTAACGTCATACCTGGGACGAATAATTAGTGGGTTTCAGACCAGTTGTTGCCAACCCTGGAGTCGCCTTCAATCTTGCAACGGAATCCAAAAAACTCTTGGGCTTGTGGGAAAGCTTTCAAGGCTTGCTCTTGGACAGTAGCTGTCAATGCTGGTGGGCAACTGAGTTGAACTTCGTCATGCACCATAGCATTTTGCATCCAGTCATGTCCATGCACCAAGCCAAGTTCATTTAAATTTTCATGAAGGTTAATGACTACTTGCTTCATAAGAATTGCACCTGCAGATTGCAACAGAACATTCAATCCTTTGAACTCCGATCTGCAATACAAAGCACGTCCATCTAATCCACGCAAGTAACCACGATTCGTAATTGTATTTGACAGTTTGTTTTTTAACTTACGCAGTGCTGGCACACCATCCATAAATGAATTAATTGCAGCACTTCCTTGTTGACGCAGAACTACTTCGTCTTTTTCATTTGCATCAATAATGGTGCCTGCTTTTAATGCACCACAGCCATACAACAAACCATACAGTAAACGCTTACTGATATCCCTGGTAGCCACACCAAATAGTTCTTGGTTAATTGTATGGATGTCAGCTTCTGGATTGATGACAAGTTTGGCGTACTCTCCGTTGTCCCACAATGCAAGATAACCAGCAAGGCACCTAAGTTCTAATGCCTTGGCATCAACGCCAATCAAGTTCCATCCTTGGGGCGGATGGAATAAAGAACGGCATTCTTTACCGTAAGGACTATAGGCAGCAGGAACCTGACCCATATTTGGATTACGGTGAGCACAGCGACCAGTGATACAACCGTTAGTAACAAGATCACCATGAATACAACTAGTCTCGTTGTTTACTAACTTGAGCCATGCATTGTTACCGTCAGCAATTTGACCAAGACGTTTCTTGATCAACATATATTCAGCCAATG
>Ga0315906_10004504_pt1 | contig 17903 bp, 14 predicted proteins | sample LakEriMetagenome_4_FD_203526 | JGI IMG/M metagenome (GOLD analysis project Ga0315906, IMG submission 203526) | Freshwater fungal communities from buoy surface, Lake Erie, Ohio, United States - Buoy 2 MA122 | ecosystem: Environmental > Aquatic > Freshwater > Lake > Lake biofilm | place: USA... | reverse complement strand
TGAACTCGCTGCTGGCCAGGGCAGTGAGCACGATCACCAACGGCAGCGTGATCAACATGCCGGCACGCGGCAGCAAGAAGCCCGCAGCGAGCACCGAGCCCACCACCACCAGCAGGGGGCGCCACGCTGGCGGCGCGATGCGCTCACCCTCGTCGGGCCGATGGCCCAGGGCCCCGACCAGCACAATCAGGCCGACCAACGCCAGCAGCACCCCCAGCCCGAGCGGGAAGTAGCCAGGCCCCGGACGCGCCGAGGTGCCCATCCGGTACTCGGTGGAGCCGACTGCGAATGCCACGCCGACCACGAGGAAGACCGCGCCCGACCAGAAATCGACCTGGCTCCTGATTCTCATGACCGTATCTCTCCGACCACCCGCGCCGGCACGGCCACGCGCGCTACGCCGAACACCTCCATCTGCACCACATCGTGCAGCGGCACGACCTCGACGTCGAAGACCGGGTGCAACGGGTCGTCAAGCGCGTACTCCCGGACGCGTGGGGTCGACGGCAGGTCGTCAGGGTAGACACGGGTCAGGTCGTTGGCATCGAAGGTCTCGATCTGCAGGCCGGGATAGCACAGTGCGAAGTCCACCAGCACGTTGCCGGTACGTGGCAGCACGTGCGCATCGCCCATGGCGAAGCTGACCATGCCCTCTTTCGGATCGGCTGGCGTGGCAAAGACCATACGAGCGGTGCGCGCGGTCTCGTCGATTTCGTAGACAAGCGCCCGGCTCAGGGACTCGGCCGCACTCTTCACGCGCTCGCCAGTGAAGGGGATGGCCTGGTGCACGTTGTTGTTGAACAGCACGACGTGGCCGTCGGGTGTCAGGCGCGGGTTGTGCTGGTGACTCGGCCAGATGAACTCCTCGCCGACCGGCTTCAGCAACTTGGCCCGCAATGCTTCGGACCAGCCGATGTCGCGGGCCAGGATCCAGCGGATTTCGCCACTTGGCCGGTCGATCTTGAGCACCGCATCAAGGTTGCGCAAGGACAGCAGTACTGAATCGTCGCGCGGGTCGTGGTGAACGCCGTTGCCATGCGTCCAGTCCAGGTGCTGCGGGAATCCGCGCACCCACCAGTACGACCAGAACGTGTCGTAGCCGATCTTGAACGGGTCCAGGTGGTCGAAGCAGTTCCAGCGCCATACCACCTCGCCCTGTGGGTTGAATTCGATCACTTCATCACCCATCACCCACTGGGCGAGGCGGGGCGCGGTGGCGTCGGTTTCGCTCGTGTAGTACCCCTCGATGCGGCGCGGCACCGCGTTCAGCGACAGGAAGTTGCCGTTGGGCAGCGCCTCCGGTTGGTGATGCAGCGTCACAGCCTGCACCGGAATGGCTCCAGCCGGCATCGGGTTCGGTCCATGGGCGGCACCCCAGCAGCGCAAGGTCCGTCCCAGCCAGTCGATTTCGGTCGGGCTGTTGCGTACGGTATGGAAGAACAGGTGGCCGTTATCCAGCGCAGCTACCCCGGCAATGCGCGAGGGGCTGCGGTAGAACCACACGATGTCACCATCCTCGTCGAGCGCCAGGATCAGGCCCCACTCGGTGGTGAAGCGGCGCTGCTCGGGCGTCATGCGGTGCGAGCGGCCGAGCGCGCGCCGCCGCACGCTCAGTAACGTCAGGCCCGGTTCCATGCGGGCGCGCTCGGCACGGTGCACCCGCAGCGGCGGAAAGTCGAGGCTGGGCAGCGGGAGTGCCGGAGTCTGTACGCTTTGCGGCTCGGCGACAAACCGTTGCCCCCGAGCATCCATCAGCGACACCTCGAACCGGTAGGGCCGCTCAGGCTTCAAGCCAATGACGGGCAATGTCTGGGCGCCGGGCTCGACAGCCCAGCGGTAGACCAGCGGGCCACCCTCGCCCGTGGCGACCAACTCCAGTGTGCCGGACACGCTCACGTCGAACGCAAGCACCAGGGCCAGCGGCGCACTGGGCTGCGCGTTTTGCAACACGCGGGGCGGTTCTCGGAACACGGAGGTGACCACAGGAGAGCTGCCCATCGGCGTTTCCTGACCCGTCAAATACGTGCCAGGGCACGATCGATTCTGGCCAGCCCCTCCTCCAGATCGGGGGCCGTGAGCCCGGCCGAGACGAAGTAGCGGTCACCGCGTCCTGCGTAGACACCTTCCTGGATAAGTGCCGCCCTGAGGCGGGCCGACTGGGCACGGTCCGCGTGTGCCGCGAGGTCACGTGCCGAATAGGCCACCGGCAAAGCGCTGAAGTGAACGCAGAAGACGCCGCGCACGCCTTGCACCAGCAACTCGTGGCCGTGCTTGCGGCCCAGCCGCTTGAACTCGCCCATGAAATGCGCCTGCATGGCGTCGATGTGTCTGTAGGCGGCGCCGTTGTCGTGCTCGAGCATGCGCATCGTCGTCAGGCCGGCGGTCATGCTCATAGGTGCGGCATTGAAGGTGCCCGCGCCCACCACGGCGTTGGTGCGCAGCAGCTCGAAGATGTCAGCCCGACCAGCCACCGCTGCCAGCGGCATGCCGCCGGCGATGGCCTTCCCGAAGCTGGCCAGATCAGGCGTCACGCCGTAATGGCCCTGGGCCCCGCCGAGCCCCATTCGGAACCCGGTGATCACCTCGTCGATGCAGAACACCACGCCATACGCTGTGCACAGCTCGCGAACGCGCTCCAAGTAGCCCGGCCGGGGAATGCAGCAGCCCCCGTTGGTCATCACGGCTTCCATCAGCACGAGCGCGATGTCATGGCCATGCGCCTTGAACAGGGTCTCCAGCGCCTCGACATCGTTCCATGGGATCTTGAACGACTCGCGCATCGCGAACTCGGCGCGGCCCTCTGTGTGCATCGGGTCGGCCGGATTCTCCAGGGCATGGGGTGGCGCGCCCGCCTCGTCATTGATACGGCCGCCCAGGACGTTGTCCAGCCAGCCGTGGTAATGACCTTCGAAGCGCACGAAGTGGCGTCTGCCGGTGAATGCGCGTGCCAGGCGCACCACCATCTGTACGGCTTCGGAGCCGGTGGTAACGAAGCGCACGCGGTCAGCGCAGGGGACGTGCTCGACGATTCGCTCGGCCAGTTGCACCTCGGGCTCGGTTTGCAGCATGCCCGAGGCCACCACAAACACCTTTTCGAGCTGTGAATGCAGGGCGTCCTGGTACTCCCGGTTGCCATGCCCCCAGATGCCTGGGCCCATGCCGATAGCAAAGTCGATCAGCTCCCTGCCGTCGACGTCCCACATACGCTGGCCGAGCGCTCGTTCGATGAAAACCGAGGGTTCCGCCTGCGCCCGCAGATTGCTCTGCCGACCGGGCATGACACGCGCGGCGCGTTCGGCCAGCTCCTGCGTCCTGGCACCCAAGGCGAGGTGTGTTTGATCTGGGGCGTTCATGCGACAGGGTCCGTGTCGATGGTGCACACGTTACCGCCGACGGTCGCTTCATCGCCCGCCGCCACTGTGACGGCCAACATCTTGCCATCGCAAGGTGCTTCCACTTCCATCGTGACCTTCTCGCTCTCGATCTCGTACAGAGGCTCACCCTTCCTGAAAGTTTCTCCAGGCTGCTTATGCCAAGCGCTGATGGTGGCGGTCTCCATGTTCATGCCAACGCGCGAGAGTTTGAGATTGACTTTCATGGGGATTCAGAGACGTTTGTCGGACAAGGACTTGACGGTGCCCACGATGCGTTCCACGCTGGGCATCACCAGTCTCTCCAGGTTGGGCGCGTAGGGCATGGCTACATCGGGGACGGTGACCCGCTTGATCGGCGCACGCAGCCATGAGAAGGCCTTGTCGGACACGATGGCGGCGATGTGGCTCGCGGCGCTGCAGCGGTCGCGCGACTCGTCGACCAACACCAGGCGGCCGGTCTTCTCCACCGAGGTCAGGATGCAGGCCTCGTCCAGGGGCACCAGCGTGCGCGGGTCGATGACCTCGGCGTGGATGCCGTGCTCGTTGCACAGCACATCAGCGGCGGCCATGGCCAGCTTCACCATGGAGCCGATGGCAACCAAGGTCACGTCGCCGCCCGTGCGGCGCACTGCGGCCTGGCCCCAGGGCGTGACGAAATCGCCTTCGGGCACCTCGCCCATTTCGCCACCCCGGCCACCAGCCTCCAGAAAGAACGACGGGCTGTCGCTTCGGATGCAGGCCTTCATCAGGCCCTTGGCGTCTTCCGGCGTGGACGGCACGGCGATGCGGATACCGCCCAGGTTCATCAGCAGTGGGTAAGGTGTGTCGGAGTGGTGCGCGGCGATCGATCTTCCGCCACCATAAGCCGCCACGTAGGTGACAGGCAAGCGGGCCTGCCCGCCGGTCATGTAACGCAGCTTGGACGCCTGGTTGGCGATCGAGTCGAACCCTGTGTAAGTGAAGTTGGCAAACATCATGTGAGCCACCACCCGGTGCCCGGCGGCGGCGGCTCCCAACGCCATGCCCGTGATCAGCGCTTCGCAGATCGGCGTGTTGCGTATGCGGGCCGGGCCGAATCGTTGCGCCAGTCCCCTTGTATCGCCAAAGAGGCTGATCTCGACGTCCTCACCGAAGAGGATGACGCGTTCGTCGCGCGTCATCTCCTCCACCAGGGCGTCGTTGATGGCCTGGATCAGGCGGCGCTTGGTCATGATGGCAGCCTGCTCTTTCCTTAGGCGAACATAAACTCCAGCGCCTGTTCAGGCGACGGAGGCGGACTGTCCAGTGCGAACTGCACGGCGTCGGCCACCTGGGCGGCCACGCGTTCCTCGATGAACGCGAGCTGCTCCGGCGAGGCCTGCCCACGTTGCACAAGTCGCTCAGCGCAGCGCCGGATGGGGTCGCGTTCAGCCCAGGCCGTCACCTCGTCGCTGCTGCGGTATTGAGCCCCTTGCAGAAAGCCCGTCTCGGCTTCGACATGACCCGCCATGCGGTAGGTGAAAGCCTCGATGAAGGTGGGTCCATCCCCCGTACGGGCTCTCCGCACGGCCTGGCCGGCCACCTCCCAAACAGCGTCCAGGTCGTTGCCGTCCACCTGCACACCCGGCACACCATAGGCCGCCGCGCGGTCGACGATGCGCCCAGCCACCACCGTGTCGGACCGCGAGAACTCGGAGAAGAGATTGTTCTCGCAGACGAAGATCATCGGCAGCTTCCACAGCGCACTGAGGTTGAGCGCTTCGCTCATCACGCCCTGGGTGGAGGCGCCATCTCCGAAGAACGCCACGGAAACTGACCCCCTGCCTTGCAGGGACTGCGAAAAGGCCGCACCGCATATCAGGCTGATGCCGCCGCCCACGATGCCGTTGGCGCCCAGGATGCCCTTGCCCAGGTCGGCCACGTGCATCGTGCCGCCCATGCCTCTGCATACGCCCGTGACCTTGGCGTGGATCTCGGCCATCATGGCCCGGACGTCACCCCCCTTGGCGAGAAAGTGACCGTGCCCGCGGTGGTTGCTGGCGATCCAGTCGTCCGTGCCCAAGTGCTGGCAGACCCCCACCCCAACAGCCTCCTGACCGCTGTACAGATGCACGCCCGCGATCAGGTGGCCCGCCTTGAAATCTGCACCCAGGCGCTCTTCCACGCGCCGGATCAGCAGCATGCGCTCGTACATGACCAGGATCTCGCTGGCGCTGGCTGGGGGCATGGTGGCGTGATGGAGGGGCGTCATGGCTCGGTCTTCAGACCACGGATTCGTCGGCTCCGTCCGACAGGATGGGCGCCTTGGCGTGCCTGACCAATGTACAACAGCAGTTTCTTATAGGGCAATGATATTGGTATGAAAGATACGATTGAAGCGAACCCGATTCCACATTCATCCTCGTACGGTCCCGTGCGTGGACGGGAAATCCTAGGGAATCTACTTATTTTCTGTTTTCACTCTGCACTCAATGATCAACGTGAAATCTCAATAAGAACTACTCTTTTCACCAGCCATCCACCACTTTCGGAGTTCACGCATGTCGTCCCGCTTCATCCGACGCCAACGCCCCGCATCGAAGTTGCACACCTTGGTGGCCGCCCTGGCGGCCTGCGGTTGTGTCCAAACGCTGCATGCCCAGACCACTGAGACGGTGGTGATCACCGCCACCAAGCGCGCAGGCTCCATCCAGGAGACGCCCATCGCCGTGTCGGCCATCGCCGGCACTCAACTCGACGATGCAGGCATCAAGAGCTCGCAGGAACTGTTTGCCCGGATCCCGAGCGCCGACATCACCTTGAACAACGGGTCCACCAACGCCAACATCTACGTTCGGGGCATCGGCACCAAGGGTGTGGGCGTGAACGCCGTGAGCGCAGTGGGGGTGTATGCCGACGAGGTGTCGCTGAACTCGCCCATCGTCAACGTGCTGCAGCTGTATGACCTGGAGCGTGTGGAAGTCTTGCGCGGTCCGCAGAACACGCTGTACGGGCGCAACACCACTGGGGGCGCGGTGAACTACATCTCCGCACGGCCGGTACTTGGGGAAGGCCTCAATGGCCGGGCTGCCATCACCTTCGGCAGCTATGCACAGCGCGACTTCGATGGTGTGCTGGGGCTGGACCTGGGACCGAACAGCGCGCTGCGCCTGTCGATGCTGGCGCAAAAGCGTGACGGCGTCTACACGAACGTCAATCTCAACGAGAAGGTCTACAACCGAGACTCCACCGCAGCCCGCTTCCAGTGGCTCTGGCAGCCCAGCAAGGCGACGAACGTGTTGCTGAAGGTGCATGCCGAGGAGGTCGACCAGACCAACAAGCTGTGGAAGATGCTGGGTCTGCAGACGGCGGCTGGCAATGCCACGACCAACGCGGCACTGCTGTGTGCTGACGCTCTGGTCGGCCTGGGCTCGAACTGCGTCTCGCGCACCGGCATCAAGTCTGACCCGGCCGACACCACCACCTTCAGCGCGAGCCTTCGCTCGCCCATCGAGAAGGTCAGTGCCAATGGGGCCTCGCTGACGGTGAACCAGGACATCGGGTCCCTCAAGCTCACCTCCATCACCGCATTCGAGGGCAACCGGTACAAGAAGGCCGAGGACATCGATGCCGGGCCGCAGACTTTGGGCAGTTTCGGCTTTGACTTCTTCCAGTTGAGCCAGGCCAAGCAGTACAGCCAGGAGCTGCGCCTGACCTCACCAGCCAACGCGACCACACGCTGGATCGGTGGTGTCTTCTTCTTCAAGGAGAACATGCTGGGCAACACCACCTCGGTGCAGTACTTCCGGCCCGACCAGCGCATCTTCTCCACCAGTCTTGATCAGTCCAACAAAGTGCAATCGGCCTACGGCGAACTGGAGCACGACTTGAGCCGCGATTGGACTGCCCTGGTCGGCCTACGCCTGACAAGCGAGGAAACCGAAGGCAAGAACACCTCCGTGCGGCGCAGCCTTCTGGACGCCAACACCCGGGCGGCCCTGGGGCCGATCACCGGGCAGGACCCGATCAGCACGGCAAGGCTGCTGGCAACGCCCTTTGTGCAAGGCTTTGCCGGCGCCACGGGATCGGACACCTATGTCGGCTCGCCCTATGGCGCTTCCTGGGATCAGGCGGGCTGGAAACTGGGTACCAAGCTGAAGCTTGGCAAGGACTCCATGGTGTTTGCCAATGTGTCAGAAGGCTTCAAGGCGGGCAGCTTCAGCGCCGCTCCGGCCACGAGCATCGTGGCCGGCACCAACCGCCCGAACCCGGGCTTCTTCACACCCGTGAACCCCGAGAAGTTGCTTGCCTACGAGGCAGGCTGGAAGGGCGCCCTGATGGACCGCAAGCTTCGGCTGAACGTCACGGGCTACTACTACGACTATCGCGACCAGCAACTGTTGTCGGTGCGCAGCATCGGTGGCGAGGTGTATGCAGCGGTCATCAACGTACCCAAGTCGCATGTCAGTGGCCTGGAACTTGAGGTCAGTGCTCGCCCGGCTCCCGGATGGAGCATCGATGCCAATGCCGGCTGGATGTCCACCAAGATCGACGACGGCAAGACCGACGGCACCAACTACACCGGCAAGGTGCTCACCAACGCACCTCGTGTGACGGCCAGCATCGCCGTACGCAGGGAGGCCGAGATCGGCAACGGCATGGTGTTGAGCCTGGGCGGTGACATCAGCTACCGGGGTGCGCGCTTCTTCACGCTGGAGAACGACAACCTGCAGCGCGCCGATGGCTACTCCGTGGTCAACATTCAGGCAGGCCTTCGCTTCGGCCCGCAGCAGAAGTACAGGCTCCAGGCCTGGGTCAAGAACGCCAACGACAAGATCTACTTCCAGAACAAGTCAAAGTTCGAGACTTCCGGGACGATGGAGGCTCAGATCGGCGATCCGCGCACGGTGGGCTTGACCTTCGGCGCCAGCTTCTGACGGCTGCTCGGGGAGTCTTGTGGAGGGTCCGAGGGCGTTTCAACTATAGTTACAGCGACCCCTCGGCTCTCCCAGGTTCATGAGCAAGACTGTCGCTAAAGCGCTGAACATCCTCAAGCAGTTCACTCCTGCCGCAGGTGAGTTGGGCGCCAGCGATGTCGCACGACTGCTCGGCATGGACAAGGTCATCGCCTACCGGCTGATGCGGACCTTGGCCACCGAAGAGTTTCTGGTGCAGGACCCGGCGACCAAGAAGTACCGCCTGGGCCCCGGGCTGATCGGCCTGGCCAGCCAGAACCTGCGCGAGGTGCCAGCTGGCGAGGCCGCGCGTCCCTGGATGGAGAACTTGCGCGACACCTGCGACGAGACCGTCATGTTCGTCGTGCGCCGCGGCACCGAAACCGTGGTGTCAGTGCCGCTGGAGAGTCGTCAGCCCATGCGTGTGACAGCCAACGTGGGCGACGCCGAATCCATGCACAGCACGGCCTCCGGCAAGGTGATGCTGGCCTACGGGCCTGACTCCCTGTTCGACGAGGTGCTCGTCACCGGCCTGCCTGCCATCACACCCCGCACCATCACGAGCCCGGAAAAACTTCGTGCCGAGGTCAAGCGGGTGCGAGCCCGAGGCTGGGCGCTGGACAACGAGGAGTGTGTCACGGGCATACGGGCGCTGGCTGCGGGCGTGTTCGGACGCACTGGCGCCCTGGAGGGTTGTCTGGCCATACGGGGCCCAGCCAGCCGCCTGACCGATGGCCTGATCGAGCGTGTAGCGCCCGAACTGGTATCGGCGGCGCGCGCCGTCTCCGAGGCTTTGGGCTTCGCGCCAGGCGCAAGGGCCTGACATCAGGCCGCAACAGCGTCCGGCTGGCTGGCTCGCATCGGCGTTTTTATATTTACACTGTTGGTTCTAATTGAGAACCAACCTGTAAATCCATGGACATCCTCATCGTGGGCGCCGGCATCGGTGGGCTCACAGCCGCGGTGCGTCTGGCGCAGCGCGGGCATCGAGTGCGCGTGCTGGAACAAGCCAAGTCCCTGGGGGAGGTGGGCGCCGGCATTCAGATGAGCGCCAATGCCGTCAAAGTGCTCACCGCCATCGGCGTGGAGCCGGCTTTGAAAGCCTCAGGAGTGCTCCCCAAAGCATTCGAGTTCCGCCGTTTCGACAGTGGTGAGTTGCTGCATCGCATTCCCCTGGGCGACGCCCACCGCGAGAAGCATGGTGCAGCCTACTACCAGATGCACAGGCGTGATCTTCACGCCGCCTTGGTCGAGGCACTGCTGCAGCATTCTGCCGATGCGATTCAGCTGGACGCTGCAGTGTGCGGCGTGCACGAGAACGACCAGGAAGCCGGCGTGGAGCTGGCCTCAGGGCAGACGCTGCGGGCCGAGCTCGTCATCGGCGCTGACGGCGTCAAGTCCCGTGTGCGGCAACACGTGCTCGGCCCCGACCGCCCTGTCTTCACAGGGCAGGTGGTCTGGCGCGTGCTGGTGCCGGTGGACCGGGTGCCCAAGGAGCTGCGAACCGACATCGTGTCAACCATCTGGTGCGGGCCGCACAACCATGGCGTGATGTACTACCTGCGAGGTGGTCAGCTCATCAACTTCGTGGGCTGCGTGGCACGGCCGTGGGAAGAAGAGTCTTGGACGGCCGCCCGGCCCTGGGCCGAGCTCGACAGCGACTACGCAGGCTGGCACCCCATGGTGCGTGCCGTTGTGGAGGCCGCCGACCGCGACCAGTGCTTCCGCTGGGCGTTGAACAGCCGCGTGCCGGCCATGGCATGGAGCACACCGCGTGTGACGATGCTCGGCGACGCGGTGCATTCCACGCTGCCCTACATGGCCCAGGGCGCTGCGATGGCCATCGAAGATGCCGGCGTGCTGGCCCGCGCGTTGGAGCTTGATCTTCCGCTGGAGGAGCGCCTGCGCGTCTACGAGCAACACCGTGCGCCGCGCACCCGACGCGTGGTGGAGGAGTCCACCGAGATGGGCCAGCTCTACCGGATCGACAACGCCGACGAAATGCGTCAGGCCTTCCACGACCGCAACATCGCCAGGTCGCGCAACGAGTGGCTGTATCCCTACGACCCCTTGACGGTGCCGCTCCAAACCGTTGCCGACGCAAGCGCCCAGGGGGATTGACCACGCGACCCGGGCCTCGCGAGAAGCCCGGGCACGTCGCGACGCACGACAGCTGCAGTCAGGCACCTGATGGCGTCACGGATCTCGATCTGTCGCAGTATCGATTGAGTGTTTTTATATTGGTAACGCAACTTCTTATTCAATAATGTTGTGTGCAGTGATCTGTGTACCGCAACCACCATCAGAGCCTATGGTTTCTCACACTCCTAATTCGCGTCGTCGCTGGCTCTTGTGGTCTGCCGCTGCAATGAGCATGGCCCTGCCTTGGCAGGCGCTGGCGCAGGCTTGGCCTGACCGGGCGATCAAGTTGATCGTGCCTGCGCCTGGAGGCTCTTCCTCCGAGGTGCTGGCTCGGATGTTGGGCGAGAAGCTGCAAGCCCGTACCGGTCAGCCCGTGGTGGTGGAATCCAGGCCCGGCGCGGATGGCGCCATCGCGGCAACCGCCATGAAGTCGGCATCAGACGGCCACACCTTTCTGCTGGGCAATGCCGGGATCATGACGATCAACCCTCACTTCAACTCACGTCTGCCCTACGACCCGGGCAAGGACTTCCTGCCCGTGTCGCTGCTCGTCAACAACGTCGTGGTATTGACCGTGTCGAGCAAGCTCGGGGTCAACAATGTCCGAGAGCTGATCGCGCTTTCCAAGCAACAGCCCGGCCGCATCAATTACGCCAGCGTGGGAGGGCGTGGTGGCGTGCCTTTCCTGTCCGGTCAGTTGCTCAAGCAGCGGGCAGGCGCGGATCTCACCTGGATCGGTTACGCCTCAGAATCGCAAGCCAGGTCGGACCTGATGGCCGGCCAAATCCAGGTCATGTTCGACACGTTGGCCTCCACCCTGGCCCATGTGCAGTCAGGCCGATTGAAGATCCTCGCCGTCACGGGCGCGCAGCGTGCGCCACAGTTGCCCGACGTGCCGACCCTTGCTGAATCTGGCGCACCCGACGTGGAGGGCGTCGGCTGGTTGGGCTTGTACGCCAATGCAGGCACACCCGAGAGTACGGTGACCTTGATGCATCAGCACCTGAGCGCCATCCTGACCATGCCCGACATCCGCGAACGCCTGAACGTGCTGGGCATGGAGCCCGTGGCATCGTCCCCGGCGGCTTTGGCGCGTACCCAGCGAGATGACCACGCCAAGTGGGGTCGCCTGATCAGGGATCAACGCATCCTGCCGGAGTAGGCAGGGGTCGTCACCCTCGGGCCTGTATGATCTTTCCAGGATCATGAGCGCCTCCGACCCGACCGCCGCTGTGCAGCCTGCACCCTTGACGGCCGAGCGCCCGCACTTACAGGCGCGTGCCGCCATGTGGTTGACCCTGCGCCGCGTGACGGTGCTGGCCGCCCTCACCGATGCGGGCTACTTCCTGCTCTTCTGGGCGATCGGCTCGCCCGTGCTGCAGTGGATCAACCTGGTGAGCATCGCCCTGTACGGCCTGGCCTGGCGGCTCAGCCGCGACCGGCTGCATCCCGCCTCCGTCTGGCTGATGTGGATCGAGGTGCTGGGCCACGCGGCGCTGGGCTCGCTGGTCATCGGCTGGGCCAGCGGCTTCCATTACTTCCTCATGATGTTCATCCCGGGCATCGCCGCCAGCACCCGGCCGCGCCGGGCAGTGCCCGCCATCGTGTTGCTGCTGACCTTCTACATCGGGCTGGAGCGGCTGTGCAGCGCCGTGGGGCCGCTACAGCCGGTGTCGCCGCTCAGCCTGGACATCGTGCACGCACTGAACGTGTCGATCGTGTTCGCCATCTTTGCCGCCATCACCATGGCCTACGTCGGCCTGATGCGCGCTGCACAGCGCCGTCTGGAGGACATGGCCACGCGCGACCCCCTCACCCGGCTGTCCAACCGTCGCCACTTCTGGGCGCAAGCCCGGCAGCGGGCGGCGCAGGGTTCAGGGTTGGAGCCCATGGTCCTGCTGCTGGTGGATGTGGACCACTTCAAGAACATCAACGATACGTACGGCCACGCCGTGGGCGACGAGGTGCTGGTGAGCGTGGCCGAATGCCTGCGCGCATGCTGCCGCGACCACGATGTGGTCGCCCGCTGGGGGGGCGAGGAGTTCCTGCTGCTGCTGACCCGCACCGACCTGGCCGGCGGCCTGGTGGTGGCCGAGCGCATCCGTGGCTCCATCGCCAGCCAGCGCCTGGCCGCCTCGCAACCCGAACTGAGTGTCACCGTGTCACTGGGCGCTACGCAGGCGCAGGAGGGTGAGGCGCTGAACGCGGGTATTGCGCGGGCCGACACCGCGCTGTACCGCAGCAAGGAAGCGGGCAGGGACCGCGTCACCGCCGTCTAGCCCCCGGACTCGTTGGGCTGAAACAGGCCCCTCAAGAAGTACGACCGGCTGTACCCGCAAGGTGCCGCGAACGCCTGAGGGGAACGCGCGCGGGGCGCGTGCTCAGTTCACCTCATTCGCACTCAATCCCGCTCGCGCCGGCTGCGCTCCCGGCCCCCGTGCTCCTTGGGCTCCACACCGGGGTCGCGATGGCACTCGACGCAGTTCTGGAAGTCCCGGATGCCTTCCTTGAGGTGCTTGGCGCGGACCTTGGCCTGGGAATGTTCATGGCACCCGTAGCAGGTGTAGCGGCTGTAGTCGTGGTTCTGGTGGCAGGTTTCGCAGGCTGCGTTGTGATCCCGGTCCAGGACGAAGAAGCGGGTGTGGTCGAAGGTCGCGGGCTTCCAGGCCTGGGAAGCGTGGCACTGGCTGCACTCGGCCTGCACGAACCGGTGCATCGTGTCCTTCGGCGCCACGTGGCATGACGAGCATTGCTCGCGCACGGACGCGACCAGCAAGGCGTGCGAGAACGGCTTGCGGCTGCGCTGGGTGAGCCGGGGTCCCTGGTGGTCGCTGTGGCAGGCCATGCAGTCCTGCTCGATGAGTTGCTGGTGAAACGAGACCTTGACTGTGCGGTTCGGGATCGGCACACCCTGGGTGGTCTTCAGGCCCACGTCGGCCACGGCGTGACAGGTCGTGCAGCGCTGGGTGGACGCCCCGCGCCAAGGGGCGTGGCAGGCAAAGCAGTCTGTGGCCAACTCCTCGTGCCCTTTCACCAGCGGCCCCGGGCTCACCATCAGGTGCGGGTAGGCGAAGGCCAATGCGATCAGCGCCAGCAGATTGAGCGCGATGACGATCAGCAGGACCGGGCGCTTCTTCTTCAATTCCAGCCCCAGAACAGGAAGACGGCCACGATGTGCGCCATGGCCAGCACGGCAAAGGCCAGGGTGATGGGAAAGTGCACCACGCGCCACTGCTTGACCGCGTCGAAGGTCATGCTGTCCCAGTACAGCTGGTTCTCGAGCTCGGCCTCAGGCAGGCCGCCCGCGCGCAGGCGCTTCCGGGCTTCCTCCATGCGACGACGTGCTCGTTCCAGCAGGAACTTGCCCGTCAGGCCGCTGCCCACATTGATCAGCATGGCCCAGACCGCCAGCCAGCCGAGGATGGCGTTGAAGTGCACGCCGGCATGCACCAGCACCAGCAACGAGCCCAGCCACGCGAGCGACTCGTGCCACTTCAGCAGCTGGGCCGGCTGGCCGCGGCGGATGAGCCTGCGCTTGCGCAGCGAATACACGGTGGAGGCGATGATCAGCAGCGTGCCGGGAATCCCCAGCCAGCGGCCCACCCACCGCAAGTCCAGCGCGTGCAGCAGGCCGTCCAGCGCCAGCGCCAGCAGGGCCAGCAGCGCAAAGCTCGCTACGAAGGGCAGCACTTCTCGCTGCAGCAGCCTGGCCTTTGAGGTCTTCTGCAGCATCAAGCCTCCAGCACCAGGGCCGAAGCCGGCCGACCCACGCACAGCAGGCAGTGGCCCGGGGCCACCTCATGGTCGGGTGCCTGCGCGTAAAGCACCCGGCCCTCCAGCACCCGGGTCTCGCAACTGCCGCAGCCGCCCGAACGGCAACCCGACGCCACCTCCACCCCGTGACGTTCCACAAACTCCAGCAGCGAAGTCTCCTCGCCGCTCCAGGTGAGGGTGCGTCCCGAGCGCTGCAACTTCACCTCGAAACTCGCGGCTGCGGCCGCCATGGGCTCGCCTGGCAGCCCGGGCAGCCCGGGCACCTTCACCGACGCCGGGCCGAAGGCTTCGTGGTGGATGTCCGCCGCTGCCACGCCCCAGTCCGCCAGCGCCGGCACCAGGGTCTGCATCATGGCGGCCGGGCCGCAGACGTAGAACTGGTGCCGGCCGTGCGGCACGATGCGGCGCAGCAGGTCTATATCCACATGCCCGCGGTGCTGGTAGTCGCGCCCCAGAAGGTCTTCAGCACCGGGCCGGCTGTAGACGACATGCAGGCGCAGCGCCGGCGCCGAAGCCGCCAGGTCTTCCAGCACCCGCTTGAAGGCATGCTCCTGGCTGCTGCGCAAGCCGTAGAACAGGTGCACCGGCCGCTGCGGCTGGTGCTGCACACACCAGCGCAGCATGCTCATCATGGGGGTGATGCCGATGCCGCCGCCGATCAGCACCACCGGCACCTCAGGGTTGGGGTCGATGAAGAAGTGTCCGGCCGGCGCCTTCACGCGCAGCACGTCCCCCACCTGCACGTGATCGTGGAAGTGGGTGGAAGCGAGACCCGGCCGCCCGGCCGGCTGCTCTGCGGGGGCGGGCATGCGCTTGATGGTGATGCGGTAATGGGCGGGGCTCGGGCTGTCGGAGAGGGAGTAGCAGCGCGTGAGGGTGCGCGAGGAGGCGGCCCCCGACGGGCCGGCGCCTGGGCCCAGGTCAAGACGGAACGTGAGGTACTGGCCCGGCCTGAAGTCCGGCAAGGGTTGGCCGTCGACGGGCTGCAGACGGAAGGAGCACTGGGAGCCCTGTGCGTCCTCCAGCACGCGCTGGGCGACGCGGAACTCCCGCCATCCCGACCAGGCGCTGCCCGCGCCGTCGGCGTGATCGACCTTGCCAGCGAGTCCCTGCGAAGGCGAGGAAGTACTGGGCTGAACCGGGCGTGAACCCGCCAGCCGGCGCCGCACCACAACGCCGATGCCCAGTGCCAATTGCAGGAGCATGGCTGCGGTGATCAGCCCCAGCAGTTCGAGAGAGGTCATCAGAGGTATCGGGCCCGGGCCGAGTGCCGCGCCCATGGCGTACAGATCCCTGCACACATTGTGTGGAGGGAACCTCGCAGCTCCCTTGAGCCTGGTCAAGGGTGGGGTCGGGTCTCAGCGATCAAGCCGGACCCGACAAGGCGGGCCGGTTGCACTTCTCAGCGCGGGCGCTCCACCCGCTGACGTGCTGCTGCCAACATCTGCTCCACGGCTGCCGCCAGAGCCTCGGCGTCGCCCAGGCAGGCCTGCTGCCCCTGGCGGGCGGCGGTTTCCACGGCCCGCGCCAGCGCAAACGCGGCATCGGCCTTCACGTTGCCGGCCACGCCCTTGATGCTGTGGGCTTCGCGCATGATCAAGGGCAGGTCGGCCTGCTGCACGGCGGCACGCAGCACCGCCGGCTTCGGCCCCAGGTTCTTCAGCAGCCCTGCGGCCAGCTGGTCCAGAAAGGCCTCGGATGCGCCCAGGCCGGCCGCCACCGCCGCCCAGTCGATGACCGGGGCAGCAGGGTTTTCGGATGGAGCCTTGGCAGCGGCCGCCGGCACCGGTGACGGGGCCACCGCTGGCGCCGGCACGGGCGCCCGAGCAGGTTCCCGGGCCCGTTCAGGCCCGAGCGCGCGCGCTCGGCAGGCACGCTGGATGGCGGTGACCAGTTCCTCGACATCCACCGGCTTGGCCACATGGCCGGACATGCCTGCGTCCAGGCAGCGCGCGCGCTCCTCCGGCAGGGCATGGGCGGTCAGGCCGATGATGGGGAGGTCCGCCCGGATGGCCCGAATGCGCCGGGTGGCCTCGAAGCCGTCCATCACCGGCATCTGCAGGTCCATCAACACGACGTCAAAGGGCGTGGGCCTCGAGGCAGCCCCCGGCGCCGGCCGAGCCTGGACTTGAACAGCCTGCACGGCGGCGGCACCATCCTCGGCAAACAGCACCCGGGCGTCCTCCTGTTCCAGGACGCGGGCGAGCAGAAAGCGGTTGACCTCCATGTCTTCGGCTGCCAGCACGCTCAGGCCACGGAGCCTGCCCGTGGCGCCGATGAGTGCCCCGGGCTCGGTGTCGCGCACCTGCGACTCGGGCAGGGTGACGCTGAAGACAAAAGTGCTGCCTTGCCCGGGTGTGCTGCGCACCGTGATGTCGCCCCCCATCTCACGGGCCAGATGAAGCGAGATGACCAGGCCCAAGCCGGTGCCGCCGTGGCGCCGGGTGCTGGAATTGTCGGCCTGCTCGAAAGGCTGGAACAGGCGAGAGATCTGCTGGGTGGTCAGGCCGATGCCGGTATCGGAAACCTCGAAGACGTGGCGTGCACCTTCGGAAGTGATGCGCAGAAGAACGTGGCCCCGGTCGGTGAACTTCACGGCGTTCGACAACAGATTGACCAGCACCTGCTGGACCCGCTGCGCGTCCCCCAGCACATGCGCGCGCGAACCTGGGGCCCCCTCCACGCGCAGCGAGATCCCTTGGGCCAGCGCCTGGGGCTCCAGCAGCTGCGCCGCCTGCGCCACGGTGGTGGCAAGATCGAAGGGCTGGCTCTCCACGGTGCACTTGCCGGCCTCGATGCGCGAGTAGTCCAGCACATCGTTGACCACCCGAAGCAGGTGCTGCCCGGCGGACAGGATGCGCGGATAAAGGGCCTGCGGCGACTGGCCGGATGCCTCCTCGCGCAGACCCACCTGGGCCAGGCCGATCACGGCGTTGAGCGGGGTGCGCAGTTCGTGGCTCATGCGGGCCAGGAAGTCGGTCTTCGATCGCGCAGTGCCTTCGGCCCGCTGCAGGGCATCCATCAGGTCCTGCGTGCGCTGGGCCACCTTGTCTTCCAGGGCCTGATTGGCGGCCTCCAGTGCCCGCGCACGCCGCGCCAGTTCCAGGTGCAGCCGCACCCGAGCCTGCACCAGATCCGGCCGCAGCGGCTTGTGGATGAAGTCCACCGCGCCCAGCGCCAGGCCGCGAGACTCGCTGGCTGCATCGGTACGCGCGGTGACGAAGATCACCGGGATCGCCCGGGTGGTCTCATCCCGCCGCAAGCGATCGCCCACCTCGAACCCGTCTATGCCCGGCATCATCACGTCCAGCAGGATCAGGTCGGGCACGGTGCGTCGCGCAAACTCCAGACCTTCCTGCCCTGAGGTAGCGAACTGCACCTCGGCCACCTGTGACAAGGCGGCGCCCAGCATGACCACGTTCTCGAGGACGTCGTCGATGACCAGGATGACGGGCTGAGCGCTCATGGCGAAGGCAAGGACTCCGAAGAGGCTGATGCCTCAGCCCATCTGTCGCACAGAGAGGCCAGACGGGCACGTGCTGCAGGAAAGCGCAGGCGCCGCACGTCCTGCTCGATCTCAAAGAAGGCATCAGCCCAGACCGTGCCCTGCAGTTCCGTGCACAGCCGCTCGGCCACACGCTGGGCACCCAGCATGTTGCGCGAGAGCAGATCGTCCAGTTCCGCCAGCACCGGCCGAAGC
>Ga0315906_10004499_pt1 | contig 17911 bp, 13 predicted proteins | sample LakEriMetagenome_4_FD_203526 | JGI IMG/M metagenome (GOLD analysis project Ga0315906, IMG submission 203526) | Freshwater fungal communities from buoy surface, Lake Erie, Ohio, United States - Buoy 2 MA122 | ecosystem: Environmental > Aquatic > Freshwater > Lake > Lake biofilm | place: USA... | reverse complement strand
CGACTCTCGCGACTGGGCTCGCGACCCCGGGACTGACGGTCGTTCTGAGCCAGGCAGAGCAGTGCGGCGAGCAGGCGACGACGATCGAGAGGCATGGCCCCGACTCCTGGTTCAGCAGGCTGAAGATGATGTGCTGTGAGAGTGCGTTTTTGTTGGTCGAGACTCGCCAGGTGACCAAGGGGGGGATGTTGGTTCCCACCTCCACAGCGCGCCGGGCGAGCGGTTCGCGATAGTCTCCGCAGGTGAAGGGTGTCCTGACAATCGACGCCCTGGCCTGACCGCGCAGTGGCCGGTCCACATCACACACCGCGACAACGCGCCCCGACTCGCGTGCCTGATGGGCGATGACCGTGCCGTGGTACCGCAGGCCAGGCACGCCGGTGCCCAGTTCGTCGTTGGCCGAGCGGCGTTTTTCGGCAGCGGCCGCCACTGGACCTCCCACGCCAAAACCTCTTCCGCCGAAAGCCTCAGCCGATCACGACGGTTGAGGTCGGCAGGCGTGGCAGAGCTCCGGCAGCAGGGGGGCCCTTCAGGCCTCGGGCAGATCGTCGTCTTCCCGCCGGCGGGATGGCCCCCCCGGTTTCCGCCGTGACGGGGGGCTGTCGCTTGTGGCCCGCTTGCCCCGGGGACGGGCTGCACCGGCACCGCCGCCAGCTTCCATCTCGTCCTCGCTGTCGCGCCCTGCCCGCCGGCCGAACAAGGACTTTTCAATGTCATCCACCGGCGCGTCGGCAGATTGCGGCCGACGCCTGGTGATGAAGATTTCTTCGTCTTGCGGCGGCCGTGCCGCTGCCGCGGGCCGCGGCCCCCGGGCAGCGCTCGAACGTCCCCCGGCAACCGGTCCTCGTCCTGAATCAGGTCCCCGCCGTTCTCCCCGCGTCTTGCCGCGCGGTCCGGTACCGCGGCCGCCCGACCGGGGCGGTTGTTGCCCTTCGCGCTCGAACCGGCTCCGGGAACCTGGTCGCTTCCGGGCCGCTCCCGGCTTGGGGCCCCGTTTCCCGCCGCGACGTCCCCCCTGCGAGAGTTTTTCGAGTTGCTGCACTTCCTGCGGATCGAGGCGCCGGTACTGCCCCAAGGGCAGTTCCCCCAGCCGCAGGGGGCCCAGCCCCACCCGTGTCAGCCGCTGCACCTTGTGCCCCACCCGGGCCAGCAGTCGTCGGATCTCGCGGTTCTGCCCCTCGGTCAGCACAATCTCGAGGACCGCGCTTTGCCCTTTGGATTTCACCATTCGAGCCGACTTCGCTGCAAACCGCCCCTCGCTGAAGTACATCCCCTGTTCGAGCTGCTCGACAATCTCCCGCGACGGAATGCCAGCCACCTGAACGCGGTAGGTCTTCTCGACTTCGAACCGCGGATGCGCCATGCGATGCGCCAGGTCGCCGTCGTTGGTCACCAGCAGCAAACCCTGGCTGTTTTCATCCAGCCGTCCGACGGTAAACAGCCGCTCGTGACCCTTGGGAAACAGGTCCTGCACCCGGGTCCGTCCCTGGGGGTCGCGGTTCGTGCAGAGCACCCCCGTCGGCTTGTTGAGCATGTAGTACGACCGGCGGTTGATCTTCAGCCGTTCGCCATCCAGCCGCACGTCTTGCGTGTCGGGATCGACCCGCGCCCCCAGTTCCGTGACGGTCTTTCCATTCACGGTCACGCGGCCGGTGGTGATGTACTCTTCGCAATGCCGCCGTGAACCGGCGCCAGACATGGCCAGCAACCGCTGCAGCCGAATCTCGTTTCCAGAATCCTCAGTGTCCATCTGGAAATCGTCGCAGATTGCGACCCGAAACTGAAGTTCGAGACCCCGGGATTCTCATTTCGGCGGCAGATTCGCCCGGCCGATTCACTCGCCACCCCCTGCTGAAGCCGCCGATGGAAGGGTTTAGCGGCCAAATGCTCCGGGCCCGGCATCGTTGGCAGTGCCGTCATCCCCCGCCTGCCGCGATTCAAAACCCGCGCAGACCAGAACCGGCTGGGGAGGATACTTGGGAAGTCCCGCGTTGCCGGTCGCCCGCTGGCACATCAAAAACCGCGACCCTTTGCCCGAAACGATCTCGCGCATGGACCCGCATTGCTCGCAGAGCGAATGCCGGAACACGTTGGGTTGTGGAGACGAAGACGAAGCCATGCACGATATTAGGCGCGGTTGCAAGCCAATCGGCTGCCGCATCCCCGCCACCACCCCAGGTTCGCCTCCCTTTTCCAAACGTGTACGGACGACCTCTCTTGATCCCTCCCAGGCTGTTGCTCTTCTCCCCCCCTCCCAGCCGACACATTTGGCAGATCTTGAATTCTCACAGGTTGAGGAGCACAATCGCCCAACGCAGGTGTCAGGCCAGTGGGTGGGCCGGGCGGCAGGGGACCAAGCCCATTGGGGGCGTGGTGTTTCTGATCCCCCTGCAGAAAGACTGACTTCACTTCACAGAGGACTCTGGAATGCGGCGTTTTGGTTGGTTGAATTGCGTGCTGGCCTGTCTGTTGTGCGGATTTCTGGGCACCGTGGCCGAGGCCCGTCCGCGAGGGCGCTGCCCCGCTCCGCGGAGTGCGGCGGTCCGTCCGTCGGCCCCCTCCCGAGTCTACCGCAGTCGCTGGGAATCGACTCCCGGTCACTACCGGGTTGTTCGCGGGCCGGTTGTCGCCGGTCAGACCATGAGCGGTGAAACGGTCGTGAGTGACTCGTGGGGAGGGGAATGGCCCACCGGAGTTGTCGCGACACCGGAAGGCTTTGGTTCGATGATTCGCCAGGAGGGAGTGGTCGAATCGACCTGGACCTCCGAGACAGTCATCCCCCAGGGCTCTGTGGCGCCAGGTTCCAGTGTGATTCCAGGATCCACAGTGGTTCCGGGTCCCATCTTCTCCAATCCTGTGGAGGTTCCCGCGATTCCGGGGGGGGCCGTGGTTCCGCCTCCCCCAGCCCCGGCTGCACCGGCCACCAGCGTCCCCGCCGCGCCGACCACTCCGGCGGTGAAGACGACGGTTCCTGCTCCGGCGGCGGCTCCCCCCGCCCCTGCCGCCGCTCCAGCCCCGGCGGTTGAGAAACCTGCGGTCCCGGCCACTCCGGTCGAGAAGCTCCCTCCGGCACCAGTGACCCCCACCGAACCGGCCCCCGCCGTCGAGAAATCCGTCGAGAAGGTCGAACCGGCGGTCGAGACCGAGACCGAGGAAACTGACAATGAGGGAACCGACGCTGCAACCGAAGTCGGGGATGACAAAGACGCCCCTCCCGCCGCGGGTGACGCGGGAGACGACAGTGCGCCGATCGAGCCTGTGATGGATGAGGACGAGGCCGCGGTCGAACCGGCCCCCCTGGCCGACGAGTCGGACGAGGTGATGGAAGAACCTGCGCCAGAGGAGGCTCCCACTCCCGGAGACGCGACCGAGACCACGACCGAAGACCTGCTGGATGAAACGGGTGAAGCGGGTGAAGCGGACGCCGCCGCCGAAGATGCCGCAGCCGAAAGCGACGAGGCCGTCGACGTTCCGCAGGCGGAGTGACCAGCACGCCAGGGTCGTTTCGAATGACCCCGCGGTCGACGTCGCCGACACATTCCCCGCCGCGGCGCAAGATCTCTTGTGCCGCGGCTCGAATGTGGAGTTGCTCTGGTCGCAACAGATCGGCACCCTGGTTTCCTGTTTCTGCCCGTCCGTGCGGTGTTGATGACCAGTCTTCCAAACGCCGAACAACCGGTCTCCACCCCCCCCAACTCCTGGTTCGCGAGAGGTGATCACAGGGGCAGGTGGATTGTTCTGGCGGCCTGTCTGCTGCATGTGGGATTGGGGTTGGATGCCGCCCGGCGGTGGAGCCCCACCCATGATGAATACTGGCATCTCCCCGCGGGACTCGCGGCCTGGCGCGAGGCCCGCTTTGATCTCGACAATCTCAATCCTCCCCTCACCCGGCTCTGGCAGGCCTGGCCCCTGTTGCTTTCGGGAGCCGACCTGACACCCGGCCTCCCCCCGGATGATGCGTTTGGATTGGGTGACTGCTTTCTGGAACTCAATCGCGACAATTACCAGACGTATTTTGTTCTGGCCCGCGGTTTGAACCTGCTGCTCTCGGCCCTCGTGGGCATCTGCCTGTGGGGGTGGGGCCGCGAACTGGGGGGAACGCTCTGCGGCCTGGTCGCGGCGGGGCTTTGGCTGTGTTGTCCCGTCTGCCTGGCGAATGCCGCCGTGGCCACTCCTGACGTCGGGGCCACCCTTTTGTTTGTCGCCACCCTGTGGGCCACCTGCCGACTGGCGTGGCAACCGGGCTGGCGCTGGGCTCTGGTGGTGGGGCTGCTTCTGGGAGGGGCGCAGCTCACGAAATTCACCAATATCCTGCTGTGGGCCTTCATTCCCTGGGTCTGGCTGGCGGTTCGCTGGCGTGCCGACTGTCCCCGGGTTTCGCTTCCGCAGCGGACCGGGCTGATGCTGGTCGTGGTCTTCGCGGGGCTCGTCACCTGGAACGCCGGTTACCTGTTTCGCGGGACCGGTCGGCCGCTGGAAGAGTGGACCTTCCGCAGCCAATCGCTGCAGGGACTGCAGCAGCGATTGACTGTCTGGAAACGTTTACCGGTCCCGTTACCCGCGGACTACCTCGCCGGCTTCGACCGCCAGCGGGCCACCATGGAGGGCTCGCACCCGGTGTATCTCGATGGAGTCTGGAATCTCGAGGGGTTTCCTGCCTACTACCTGTACTGTGCCGCCTACAAATGGCCCCATGGCACCCAGGCGTGGATTGGACTGGGGCTGGCGGTGTGGTTGGGGGCGGTGTGGCGCGGGACCGTGGGGCGCACCCGGCGTGCCGATCCAGCGGCTGTACGCCGCTGGCACGGGCGGGCCCGCTGGGGAGGCCTGCTGCTGGTTCCCGTGGTCATTCTTGTGGGAGTGGCGAGTTCCATGGGAATGCAACTGGGCTTTCGTTACATCCTGCCGGCGTTTCCGTTGCTGTACCTGGTGGCGGGGCTGGCGGCTCCGGCCCTCTGGCCCAGATCAATCGGGGGGCAGGGGGCACTGGGTACCGTGGTCCTGGCGGGAATGCTCTGGGGGTTGCGGGGTCATCCGCAGCACCTCGCGTACTTCAACGAAGGCTCGGGGGGGATCGCCGGGGGAAGGGCGCACCTCGCCGATTCCAACCTCGACTGGGGACAAGACCTGACGGCACTGCGTGACGAATTGCAATCGCGGGGAATTGAACGGGTCTCCCTGGCCTATTTTGGGATGATCCCACCAGCAGGGCTTGGGATCGAGTACGAACTTCCCCCGCCGGCGAGCCGGTTGGGTGCCAACGGACGGCCTCCCTCCGGTTGGTACGCCATCAGTGTCAACTTCGTGCTGGGCCGCCCCCACACAATCCGCAATCCCGATGGCAGCATCCGCGGGGCGGGTTACCAGGAATTCGGCTATTTCCGCCGGCTGAAACCGGTCACCACCGTGGGGGGCTCGATCGACCTTTACCATGTCGAACCGGCCGCCCGCTAGCGCTGTCCCGGGGCGCCCTCGGGAGAGACGTTCCCGAGAAGGGTGTATTTGAGATTCGGTCCAATACCGCTGCCGTTGTCTCCCCGGCAAATACCCCGTTGAGGCACTGCGGCCAGATAAGTGGCGCATCTTCGCCGAATTCCCGGGAGTTTGGCTCGTTTGGGGAAGAGCCTGCGAAACTGCCAAACGAGAGATCATTGGCTGATATGACCAGGCGTATAGAGCTTCCAACGACTGCCGGGACGGGCGGGTATCGATTGGGGGGAATGGGTGACTTGTCGCCGGGGCAGGGGGGGGCCGATGAATCTGCCGGTCCTGTTCCGCCGATCGAAAAGATATTCCCGGGAGTGTGGGCCTGAAGCCCCCCTGGAAACCTGTCACCCACCGGGATGGAACCGTCATGTCGCGCCAGGTGAATGTGGTTGCTCTTGTGAAGAACAACGAGCGGTATCTGTTCCTGTTCGACGACGAAAGCCGCGACGAGGTGTTGCAGACGATGGGGCGTTTCGCCGCGAATGACGATTTGAGCTTCTCGTGGTATGACGCCGCCGTGCTGACCCAGAAGGTGCAATCGTTGGTGCCCAACGATTGCGAAACCCCCTCCCGGACCACGGGGCCCCACGTCTCCCGCTGAGTTCGGGCGGACCGGGGCGGAGGAGTGGCCGCAGAGCACGGGGACGGCTTTCGGGCGTCTGCCCCGATTGGGAATCGGTTCTCGCAGTCCACATGAGGTGAGTCGGCATGATCCAACCCGGTGCGAACTCGCTGCATGTGGCGATCGATGGGTTTCTGCGGTCGCTGAAGATCGAGCGCAACTGCTCGGACCTCACCATCAAGTCGTACAGCGAGGATCTCAACAGCCTGCTGGAGTATTTCGGGGACTATGCGGGGGGGATTCCCGGCGTCGATCAGATTGATGTACTGGCCCTGCGGGGGTACGTGAATTACCTGCACCAATGTCAGTACGCCCGCAGCACCATGGCCCGGCGTTTGGCCTGTCTGCGCAGTCTGTTTCGTTACTGCTGCCGGGAGGGACTCACGGCGTCGAATCCCGCCAAAGCCCTGCGCACGCCCCGGGCCGGCCGCCGTCTGCCCCACTTTCTGACAACCGATCAGGTGGTCAAGCTGCTCGAGGCTCCCCCCGCGAATACGGCTCCCGGCCTCCGGGACCGCGCCATTCTCGAAACGCTGTACTCGGCTGGTTTGCGCGTCGCCGAATTGGCGGGGCTGAATGTCTCTGACTGGGACCGCGACGCGGGAATCGTGCGGGTGCTGGGCAAGGGACGCAAAGAGCGGGTCTCTCCCATCGGGCGTTTCGCCGCCCGGGCGCTCGACAACTGGCTCGCGGTCCGCCAGGCCGACAGCACCGCCCCCGGCACCCACCAGAAAGCGCTGTTTCTCAACAAGTCGGGACGCCGGTTGACCACCCGCAGTGTCGCCCGCATGCTCGAAAAATACATCGCCCAGACCGGGTTGGATCAGCTGACCACGCCGCACACCCTGCGGCACAGTTTCGCGACCCACCTGCTCGACAACGGGGCCGACCTGCGCAGCGTGCAGGAACTGCTGGGGCACAAGAGCCTCACCACCACCCAGATTTACACCCACGTCTCAACCGAGCGGCTGCGGCAGACTTACGATCAGGCCCACCCGCATGCCCGGCGCGGCGCTGAGCCCAAGTGAACCCCGGCACTGTGCCGTCGGTCTCCCGCGTTCCCTACAATCGGATTCCTCTTGCTGCGACCTCGACGGATCAGGGCTGCAGCCAACGGTGGAGGAACCGATGGGTGGTGACAAAGGGCCTGCAGGCGGGGCATGAGCGATTCACTGGGGTGGATTCCGGGGGTTTTGGAAGAGTTGGGGCAGTCGCACCTGCTCCGCGCTCGCCGACAGGTGGTCTCGCTGCCGGACGGCTGGTGTGAAATCGACGGCCGCCGCCTGCGGAACTTCTCAGGGAACGACTATCTGGGTTTGGCGCAGCACCCGCGGCTGCGGGACGCGGCCCGTCGCGCGCTGGACGCTTCGGGTTGCGGTGCCGGGGCCAGCCCCCTGGTCTCGGGGCGCTCCTTGTGGATGGTCGAACTGGAAGAGACCCTGGCGTGGTTTGAGCGGAGTGACGCCGCAGTGGTCTTTCCTACGGGGTATGCCGCCAACCTGGGGGTCATTCCGGCGCTCGTCTCGGCGGGGGAAGACGATGTGATCTTCTGTGACCGGCTGAATCACGCCAGCCTGGTCGACGGCTGCCGGCTGGCCGGGGTCCGGCTGCGGGTTTTCCGTCACACCGAATTGGAACGCCTTGAGCAGGACCTGCGGCGGTGCGCGGGGGCCCGGCGCCGAGTGATTGTCTGCGACGGGGTTTTCAGCATGGATGGCGACCTCGCGCCGCTCGCCGAACTGGTGCGGTTGGCCCGCGCCAACGACGCCCTGCTGGTGGTCGACGAGGCCCATGGAACCGGGGTTTGGGGTGAGACGGGCCGGGGGGTTTGCGAACACTTCCAGGTCGAGGAAGAAGTGCCGGTGCGGATCGGCACCCTCAGCAAGGCCGTGGGGGCCCTGGGCGGGTTTCTCGTCGGCAGACAGCCGCTGGTAGACTATCTGTGGAACCACGCCCGCACCCAGATCTATTCCACCGCGCTGCCTCCTCCCGTCTGCGCGGCGGCCAGCGAGGGGCTTCGGGTCATCGATGAAACCCCCGCCCTGCGTGAGCGGCTCCACAGCCGTTGCCGGCTGTTTCGCCAACTGCTGGCGGAACGGGGCCTTGCGGCGGCCGATGGGGCCGAGGGGCCCATCGTTCCGCTGCTGCTGGCTGATCCGCAACTCGCGGTCGAACTGGGAGCGCGTCTGATCCGCCGGGGTTACCTCGTGGGTACGATCCGTCCTCCCACGGTTCCCCGGGGGACCAGCCGCTTGCGCATCAGCCTGAGTGCCGTGCATGACGACGCTGCCCTGGAAGGGCTGGCGCACGCTCTGGAGGAAGCGTGGCCGGAAACTACTCCCCGTCGATCGTCAACTGCAGAGGGCTGAAGGCGTCCAGGACCTCTTGAATCCGGTTCAGGATGCCGACGGTCCCGGTGGAATTCCCGGCGATCAGCAGGCCCACCGGATCACGGCCCGGATCGGTCACGACCAGCGATCCCGAATCGCCCGGCCGGGTGAAGACCGTGGAAGGCGCGCGGTTCGAGACGGTCAGTTGCCCCGTGAAGAGCACACTGCCCGCCGGATAAGAAATGACGATCGTGGAATTCACACCGGTCACCTTGCCATAGGTGCGCAGCGTGGTCCGCCCATACTTCTGCACAAACATCCCCACGGTCGCCGTCACCGGCTGCGACTTGGGCACCCCATAGCCGTCGGTGGGAGTCGCATTTCCCGCATTGCTCTCGGTGGTCCGCACCAGCCCGGCATCCACCCGGTTGGCCAGGCCGCCCAACTGCAGGACCCGATACGTCTGCAGTGTGCCGATCTGGTCCTCGGGGTCTTCGATACAGCCGTTGTCGACTTTGGCGGGCTGCAGCACGATGGAGTCGATGGGGGCCAGATTGACCCCGGCCACAACGTGGTTGCAGCTCAGCAGGAACAGGGCGGGAGTTCCATCAGGCAGGGTTCCCCTCAGGCGGCAAGCGATTGTTCCCCCATTGCAAATCCCCCCGGGGAACGACACACCGAACGAGACCCCAATTGGTACAGGACGGTTTACCCAGCGGGGATTGCCCGAAGTGGCACCATGCCAGTCAATGCCGTCGTCATCGGCAAGCCCGCCGTCATCCCCTGACTGCTGTGCCGCGAAGAATTCCCCAACCACTTCAGAAATGACGGGAATGCCATCCATCTCGGTGGGGAGTTGCTGTCGGGGGTTCAGCTTCCTGAGCAACAGGCGAATGATTGGCTTGCCATTGTCGTCGAGGCTGGCGGTGTGTCCCATCACCCCCTCATGGTCCATCAAACGGTTCCAGTTGCGATCCTGGGCCTGCATGGCCGGGGCCAGCAAGCGGTTGACGGCAGCCACTTCGTCTTCGGTTTGGGGGGCGTTTCGCGGGTGCCGGCGGTCCAACCGCAGCCGATCCTCCAGAACGGGGCGCTCCCCTGGTGGGACGAATTCGAAAGACCGCGCGAAGCCCCGCACGCCAAACACCCGCTCGAGACGCTTTGCCTCCGGGAGTTTCAGAAATTCGCCCCGGGCGGTCGGATCGGCGAATTGCAGTTCGACTCCCTCGACGGTCAGGAAATCAAAGGGAGTGGGCCGACGTCCAGTCTGCGGACACAGGGTCTGCCGGTATTGCCCGGTCTGTACCAATTGGCGATGGGCCAACGGCAGGTGATCCCGTTTGTGATGCTGAAACTCGTCCAGCGCCGTCTGGCACGAGAAGGCGACCCACCCCGATCCCAGCTTCTCGCGAAACGCGAAGTCGACCGGCTGTTCGGTGACCGGACAGACCGCCGCCGACCAATCAATGGTCTCGGGGCGAACCTGCTGAGAAAGCGAAGCGTTGGACCGCTGGGGAGGACGGGCCCAGCTCATGGCCCCCAGGCACGACCACATCCCCAGCACGAGCACGATTTTGGAAATCGTCCCAAGGTTTGCAGACCACGCTCTCATGAGGACACCTCCTGTTGAGTCGCAACATCGTTTCTGTGGTAAAGCCACTGCCGCAAATCCCCCGCAGGACCCCCGACTTATTCAGGGTTCCCAACTTCATCTATCTGAAATAACCAAACTGAAGAGCGACGGGAAGGGCGAATCCGATTATTCTTACACCATTTTTCAGAAAACCAAATTCGGGAATCGCCAGAGTAAGGGCACGGAAGTTCATGTGTGGACTCCAGCGTCGTGGCGAGCTGGGGCTTCCAACGCCTAATGCTCAGCACATGATTCTGGGCAGAGCGGCAAGATGCTCAGAACAGTCCCCACAAGGGTTCTCCATGATCGACCAATCGCCTGGGGCGATTGAGGGCATCCCGATACTCCGCGGCGGCATCAATCCCCACCGCATGGAAGATGGTCGACAATAAATCATAGGGGTGGACGGGATTGCTTTTGGGATAAGCCCCAAACCGGTCCGACTCTCCGTAAATCTCACCCGCCCGCACTCCGCCGCCGGCCACCAGCGCAGAATAACAATCGGGCCAGTGATCGCGCCCCCCGGGGCCGACGTTATTCGTCGTCGCGGCACCAATCTTGGGAGACCGTCCAAATTCTCCCACCGCCACCACCAGGGTCCGCTCGAGCAGCCCTCGCTCATGCAGGTCCCCCAGCAGGGCCGCCAAACCCCGGTCGAACACCGGGCAGCGATGATCGCGCAGCATCGGGAAGTTGTTGCGGTGCGTGTCCCACGACCCGTCGGGGCCCGCCATCGGCTCATCATCCGACCGGGCCGGCCAGGTGACCTGCACAAAACGTGTCTCGGCCTCGATGAGGCGCCGCGCCAACAGACAGCTCTGTCCGAACCGTGTCATCCCGTACTGCTCGCGCACGGTCGCCGGCTCTTCCTCAAGCCGGAACGCCCTGATCGCCTCGTTCCGCTGCAGCAGCGACAAAGCCTGCCGGTATTGTGCCCCGAATGTCGCCCGCTCGGCCTGCGCCAGCGCTCCCTCGAGACGCCGTCCCAGTTCGACCCGCGCCTGCAGCCGGTCGAGCGAGACATCTCCCGGCAATGCAAACACTTCCAGGTTGATCGGCTTCGTCGGATCTTCGTAATTGGTGAACGGATCGAACGGCGCTCCCAACAGCCCCGCTCCCTGCCCCAGCCCGACCACCGCCGCCTCCTTGGTGGGCCCACACACCGCGGCATACCCCAGCCGCGAACTGCGCGCCGGCTGAAAGCGGGCCACGACCGACCCCACCGATGGCAAGTCTTCCCGCGAGGGGGGCACCGCCAGCCCCGTCGGTGAGAAATTGCCCGGATCATGCCCCGTCATCAGCATGTAGATTGCCGAGCCGTGGTTCGGCAGTCCGGGCGGCTTGCACCCCATGCTGCGGATCAGGCTGAACCGTTCGGACTGCTGCGCCAGCTGGGGCAGAACCTCCCCCAGAAAGATGCCGGGGACCCGGGTGGGAATGGCCTGAAACTCTCCCCGAATCTCGGCGGGAGCCGCCGGCTTGGGGTCCCACAGGTCAATGTGGCTGGGGGCCCCTTGCAGATAGACAAAGATCACATTCTGGGCAGAGCCAAAGCCTGGCAGACGCCCTGTTTCGGCACAGGCTGGCCTGCCCAACAGGTGGGAGAGATGCAGTCCGCACAGCGACAGTCCTCCCACCGACAGCAGTTCCCGCCGCGAGGGAGCATCGCACAATCGGCCGCTGTGTCCCTGAATGGTGAGCATCGAGGTCGGCTCCTCTCGGTGAACCACGCGGGAAGACCAACTCGCCTGTGCGGGACTTCCCCAACCCTCACTGTACTGGCGAAACGCCGCGGTGGGCAACCACCTCCACGGGCGTTTTCAGCGGCGGCGGGAAGACTCGACTTCTTCCGATGTCAGCTGCACCGGCACCTTGGGGGAACTTGCGTCGGCTGAGTCGGCGGCCAGGCAATACAGATGTGTCTCAGTCCGCAGGTAGAGGCGGTCTCCGACGACCGCGGGAGAGGCCAACACCTGCCCCGGCAGGATATTTTCGGCCAACCGCCGGAACGCCGCCCCCGCCCGCCAGACATGCGTCGTGCCCGACTCCGAGGTGGCGTAAATGCGCTTGCCGGATGCCACGGGACTGGCCGAGAACATCCCCCCCAGGCGTTGCTTCCACTTGAGCTTCCCGGTGGCGGTCTCGACCGCCGAGAGGATCCCCTCATCCGTCACGAGGTACACCAGGTCGTCCACGACCACCGGCGACGGGACGAATGGGACCCCCTTGGAGAGTTTCCACAGCAGTTTCGGTTCACGGTCGGCCGACAGCTCGCGCGGGTCGAGCGCCAGCAGCGACGCCTCGTGGTAACCGGTGCAGACCAACAGCCGCCCCTCGACCCAGACCGGCCGGGGAACTACGGAATGCCCCACAAATTGGTAGCGCCACAATTCCTCTCCAGTCTGGGGGTTGTAGGCCCAAACCCCATCGCCTCCCGGACAGACCACCTGGAGTTCTCCATCGACGTCGATCACCAGGGGTGTGGCATACGAATGCTTTCCCTCGCGGGGCGCCTTCCAGCGAATCTCACCCGTCAGCGCGTCGAGTCCCAGCACGAACTGGGGCGTGTCGACTCCCGCCCGTTCCAGTTTGTCGAAGAAGGGACCTGTAAACCCGTCGCAAACCACCACCAGGACATCGTCGACCAATGCGGGAGATGAGCCGGGGCCGTGGTGGTGGTAATAGGGAATCACCCGGCTCCACAGCAGTTCACCCTCGTGATTCAGGCAGGCGGTGCCAAATGCTCCGAAGTGCGCATACACGTGGTGGGCGGTGACGACGGGGGTGGGCGCGGCCTGGCCCGCCTTGGCCAGGCCCTTCGCGCCGGGATCAACCGCGAACAACTCGGGGCTCAGGAATCGGAGCTTGCCCGAATCGGCATCGAGACAGACCACCCGCAACGAACGCCCGGCCTGCGTGGCGGTGGTCAGCCAGACCGAATTCCCCTGCACCACCGGCGACGACCACCCTTTCCCGGGGATCGGCACCTTCCAGGCGACATTCTCTCCCTCCGACCAGGTGGTGGGGGGATTGGTCCCATCCGCCTGCCCCATCCCACCCGACCCCCGGAACTGATTCCAGGCGGGGGGCTGGTCATCGGCAGCAGTGGCCAATGTGGTCCAAATCAGGCCCCCACCAGCAGCCAGCAGTTGCCACAACCAATCGCGACGGTCGAGTCTCACCGTCTGTCTCCAGTTCGAGGGGGATCACGGCCAGCCGGAGATCCCTCCCCGCGCACCGCCGCATCCGCCCAGGCGACACCGTATCCCCCCGCAACGGAGGGGCTCGGTCGCTCGGGCGGGCGGGGGAATAACAGAGATCCCCCTGCGACCTCAAGAGTGATCGATCAGGGTGTGTGGATATGTGATCACCATTCATTCGGTCGCCTGGCCTGGAATTCTCAGCCGTGGAGGTGATCCAATCCCTCATCTGGTCCGTTTCATATCTTGATGATATCATCCCGTTATCGTGACGGGTGAATCGGACGAACCCGTTTGAGGAGGTCATGACGATGAGTACCGAAAAGCGGCTGACGGCCCGGAGCGGCTGGTCGATGTTGGTGGTCAATCTGGCGGTGTTGCTGGCGTCGATTGGGGCGTTTGTGGGAACACTGATCCTCGGCAACACCGTCTCCCAGTCGTTCCTGCTGTTGTTGTTGGTCGTCATCCCGGCATTTGTGGTGTCGATCATCCTGTTGTGCGGACACTTCACCCTGGAGCCGAACGAGGCCCGGGCGATGCTGCTGTTTGGCGATTACCACGGCACGGTGCGCGACTCGGGTTTTTTCTGGGCGAACCCGTTCTACTCGAAGCCGCGGATCTCGCTCCGGTCGCGGAACATGGAGACGCAGAAGCTCAAGGTGAACGACAAGCGGGGGAACCCCATCGAGATCGCGGCGGTGGTGGTGTGGCGGGTGGACGACACCGCCCAGGCGCTGTTCGATGTCGAGAAGTATGAGTCGTACGTGCATGTGCAGAGCGAGTCGGCCCTGCGGCACCTGGCCAACAGCTACTCGTACGACCATGGCGAAGAGGGAGAGATCACGCTCCGCAGCGGGATGGACGAGGTCTCGGCCACGCTGCAGAACGAACTGCAGGAGCGGCTGGGGAAGGCGGGGGTCATTGTGGAGGAAGCCCGCCTCACTCACCTCGCCTACGCTGCCGAGATCGCGGGGGCGATGCTGCGGCGGCAGCAGGCCGAGGCCATTATCGCGGCCCGCACGAAGATCGTGCATGGCGCGGTCAGCATGGTGCAGATGGCGCTCGATGAACTGGCCGAAAAGCAGGTGGTCGAACTCGACAACGAGCGAAAGGCCAGCATGGTCAGCAACCTGCTGGTGGTGCTGTGCGGCGAATCGGAAGTGACCCCGGTGGTCAACACCGGAACGCTCTATCAGTAGTTGGGGCGGCCGTCATAGGCATGAGCCAGTCTGGGGAATGAAATGCCGGGGCCGACGGCGGGGGAAGTGGACTGGACGCACAGCCGCTGCAGGCTCCAGAGGGGGGAAGGAGTTGCGACCGATGGAGAGAAAGTCGTTTCTGCTGCGGATGGACCCGGCGCTGTATGCCGCACTCGAACGCTGGGCGCAGCAGGAACTCCGTTCGGTCAACGGCCAGATCGAGTTCCTGCTCCGTGAGGCGGTCCGCCGGCGCGAACAGCCCCGCACGGAAGAACCCCCCCCAGATCCCGCCCCGTCAGACCGTCCTTCATTGGCGTGAGGCTCGCTGTCCGCGACCGCCATCCGAATCGCGCTCCCCTGTCCACGGCCCACTGTCCACCAGCAACATCTCAAAACTCCCCAGTTGGCGAGCCGCCCGTTTTCTGGTATACTTTCCCCACTTCAGTCCGCTCGGCACCTAGGCCACGGGATGAGTGCCAGGTCCAGTGGAATTCTTTCGACGCAGTTCGCGGTCGTGACATTCGGTCCTGGGAAACACCACGAGACACGAATGTCCTTCTCCGATTTGGGGCTTTCTGAGCCCATTCTGCGCGCTGTTACGTCCGAAGGTTACGAAAACCCCACCCCCATCCAGGCCCAGTCCATCCCCCATGTCATGGCGGGACGCGATCTGCTGGGCTGTGCACAAACCGGCACCGGCAAGACCGCCGCGTTCGCACTCCCCATCCTCCATCGGCTCACCGCCGAGGGGAATCCCCCCCCGGGCTCGGGCCGCAAGATCCGCGTGCTGGTGCTGGCCCCCACCCGCGAACTCGCGCTGCAGATCAGCGAGAGTTTCTCGTCCTACGGACGGAATACGCCCCTCCGCAACACCGTCATCTTCGGCGGCGTTGGGCAGGGGAACCAGGTCAAGGCGCTGCAGCGCGGCGTCGACATCCTCATCGCCACCCCCGGTCGTCTCAACGACCTGATGGAGCAGGGCTACATCAACCTCGCCCAACTCCAGATCTTCGTGCTCGATGAAGCCGACCGCATGCTCGACATCGGCTTCCTCCCCGACATCCGCCGGGTGATGGCCAAGCTTCCCAAGGTGCGCCAGACCTTGTTCTTCTCGGCCACCATGCCCCCCGAGGTGCGCAAGCTGGCCGACGATCTGCTGCACCAGCCCGCCAAGGTCGAAATCGCCCCGGTGAAAGCCACCGCCGATCTCATCGACCAGTCGGTCGTGCACATCCCCAAGGCGAAGAAAACCCGCCTGCTCGCGGCGTTCCTCAAGCAGCCCGGTGTCGACCGCTCGATTGTCTTCGCCCGCACCAAGCACGGGGCCGACCGCATCGCCCGCCAACTGCTGCGGTATGGCATTCGGGCCGAGGCGATCCATGGCAACAAGAGCCAGAACGCCCGGCAGCGGACTCTCGACCGCTTCCGCATCGGCAAGCTGCGGGTTCTGCTGGCGACCGACCTCGCCGCCCGCGGCATCGACGTCGACAACATCACCCACGTCTTCAACTTCGACCTGCCGCACGAACCTGAGACCTACGTCCACCGCATCGGGCGGACCGGACGGGCTGGCTCGGCCGGCAAGGCAATCGCCTTCTGCGACCCCGCCGAACGTTCGATGCTCAAGGGGATCGAACGGCTTACGCGCAAGTCGATTCCCGTCCTCGAAGAACTCCCCGAGCCCCCCGAGGTCACACCCGAAGAGCAGGCCCTGATCGACGAGTTCGCCGCTGAAGAAGAAGCCTTCGCCGACGGCGTTGGCATTCACCGTCCCGTCCGCGACGGACGTCGCCGCCACGAAGAGGGTGAGCGTTCCGAGGGTGGCCCAGGCCGTTCGCACGGCACCGGTGGCCCCCCTCGCCGCAACCGTCGCCGTCGCCCCGGAAGCACCGGCCCCGGAGGCAGCGGCCCGGGTGGTCCCGGAGCGCATCGTCCTCCCCGCGAAGGTCGGCCCGTCAGTGCCCAGGCGGGTGCCGAGTCATCGGGCGGACACGCCGCTCCGGTTGGTGAACCGGGTCACGCCCGGGCCCCCGGCCGTGGTCCGGGACGCCCCCATGGTCGCCCCGGCGGCCGCCCCTATGGCGGTGGCGGCGGCGGTGGCGGAAGTGGGGGAGCCTCACGCGGTCCCTGGCAACCCGGTTCGGGGAGTGCTGGTGGTGAAGGACGCGGACCCCGCCGTCCTCCCCGCAAGGGGGGGCCACGCCGCCCCCGCGGCCGCGGCTAATCGCACCTCGCGCAAGACAAATAGGTGTTCTTGCGAGGAATGAAACGACCAGGACCACCCGGGACTCAATGTCCCGGGTGGTCCTGTTTCATTTCCAGCCGACGGCACGGCAAGTGTCATTCAGCCACGCCGCACCGCCGATTCGCCGCGATCTGGATCCTTCCTGTTCCGGATCCACTTCCCTCCAGAGAGCGCCCAGTCACTCGCGCACATCGGCCCCGAAGACTGCGATATCGGTGACCGGCGAATCGCCCAGCCGATCGTCCGCTATCTCGTCGCCAGCGGCTGCGTCGCCCGCAGGTAGGCGAACAAATCCCGTACCTGCTGATCGGTGTAGTCCTTCAGCAACCCTTCGGGCATCAGCGATTGCGGGCTGGCGGTCAGTTCGTCCAGTTCCTCACGCCGTAGCGAGGTGGTCTGCCCATCGCTCCCCCGCAACACGACCACCCGGGCATCCTGATCGGCAATGAAGCCGTTGAGTGTGCGTCCATCCTTGGTCAGCGCTACGAAATTCTCGAATCCCTCACGAATCTGGGCACTCGGATTGACCACGTTCACCAGCATGGTGTGCAGGTCGTCCCGCTTGTAGGCGGTCAGCTCGGGACCAATCCTGCCCCCCTCTTCAAACAGCACGTGGCACTTGCCGCAGTTCGCCAAAAAGAGCTTGCGGCCGTTGTACGGACTTCCCGTGCCCACCGCCAGAACGTCCTTCAGCCGGTCGACCTGGGCCAGCATCTCGCCGGTCGACGCCCCCTGCACCTCACCAAACCCCTGCTGCGCCAACCGGGCCAGTTCGTCATCCCGCTGGAACAAAATCCGCTGCACCACTTCGATGGGCACAGTCTTGGGCTCGATCTTCCCCTCGGCCACCTGGGTCAGCAGTTGCCGCGCCCACGCCTTCCGGCTCGCCAGCACCTGCAGCGCGGTGGGACGTACGGTTTCGGGCAACGCCTTGAGCCGGGCGGTAATCGCCTCGCCGATGGCTGGGGCTTCGTATCCCTGCAGGACCGCCAACGCGGCGTTCTGCACCTCGGCCTCCCCTGTGGTTTCGAACAGCGTCCGGACCGGGGTGAGCGCTTCAGGGGGATGGATCTCGGCCAAGACCTGCAGCAGTTTCAACCGGTCGGACCTGGCGATTTGGGCATTTCCAATCGCCTGAAGTGCCTCCTGAAGCGCGGCACCGTCTCCCTGACAGACCCTCAGTGCCAGAGAGCCT
>Ga0315906_10004498_pt1 | contig 17913 bp, 26 predicted proteins | sample LakEriMetagenome_4_FD_203526 | JGI IMG/M metagenome (GOLD analysis project Ga0315906, IMG submission 203526) | Freshwater fungal communities from buoy surface, Lake Erie, Ohio, United States - Buoy 2 MA122 | ecosystem: Environmental > Aquatic > Freshwater > Lake > Lake biofilm | place: USA... | reverse complement strand
AGCTCGACAAGTTCTTGGATGTCACGCTTGACCGAACGCTCTGAGGCGTTTGCGTATCTTGCCAGAGTAGAGATAGAAGGCCAAGCACCATGATCTCCCAGGTGATTAGCAATGCCCAACAACACAAGCTTGGCTCTGCCGGTAGCTCTGGAATTGTTTAGGACTAGGGATACTGCTTCAATGCTCATCTTGCTGCTGCTCTCTCAGCCATTAGCATCATGACAGTTGGGCTAATGACTCTGTTATCGTAGCCCTCTTTGACCAGCATCACCCACTCGCCATTGTCGAGTCCCATAGCCTGGTAATCCATCTCAGCCATGAAGATGTTTCCGCCGTACATTTCTAAAACCTCGGCAAGGTTTTTGCTATCCCAGTTAAACACGAATGTGCCTTTCTCTAATGAGTTGGCACACTATGCTTATAGGGATGCCAACAGCCTATTTGTTGGTATTACGCCGTCTAGGGGTCCTGATCTCTAGGCGGCACTTTTATTTAGTTATGGTTTTACCTTAGCACCCTAAAAGTATTCGATGTCGTTATTGGGCACCGGTGTCCTGTTGAAGTCGTTATCTAACAGCCACCAGCCGTCACCCATGTAAACAGGGGTAAACTCTGGCACCTGGTTTCGCTCTAGTTTCCAGCCAAACTTCCTGCCAAGGTCGGCAAACTTAGAGTTGGACTCAAGCATAAAGTTGGCAGCACTGCAAAGGACAATGATGTTGCTAGGTCTGTCCAAGGCTCTACTGCCACCCATGCCTCGGTTAGCTCTATGCTGAGGGATAAGCGTGTCATCGGTAGTGCCACAATGACTGCAACACTTGTCGCGATCTATAAACTTTTGGAAGCTTTTTTTATTCATCATCTTCCCAAGGGTCGTATTTTTTAGCAGGTAGATCTAGTCCGGTGCCTCTGTAATCGGCACTAAAGCCAATGATGCTTGTGGTTTCAATGTCACGCGACTCTGGTGCAGCTTCCTGGCAAGTGTGTTTTCTTCTCCACTCTCGGACAAGCTTGACCGGCTCAGGTTCATCGGTCCTGAACTTGGCCCCACATGAGCAGGTTTCGGCAATCACCCAAGTAGGCTACCAGCTAGGCGTGTTTCCACTGTATTTCGACATTTTTGCTGATAACTGCCATCATTGTGGCTTGATCTGACAAGGTTTTTAGCTTGGTTCGGACCCTGTTGTATTCGGCTTTGGCTAGATCAGCCTTTAGCTTTTCCTCTACTGCTTGCAACTTAGCCACAGCTTGCCGGTCTGCCACAGTCCCAGCGTTGTTGATAAAAGCTAAAGACACTGCCTTGTCATAGGCAGCCTCAGCATCTGCCATCTTGCACTCGGCATCGTAGAGTGCGTTAGCTCCCTTGTCCATCTCGCTTGTCAGGCGTTGAAGCTCCTGGACTATGTGGCCTGGTGTAATAATTTCCATCTCTTAGCCTTCTAGCTTTCTCTCTTTGTAATTGCCATAGCTGTGATACAAGGTCAAGTTCACCTCGGTCAAACTGTTGATGCAGACACTCTTGCACTTCGAGTATGGAACTAAGCAGAATCCTTTGAGCCTGATAGTCCATTGGCGATGTCCTTGATCTTGTCTAGCGTTGCTGTGTCAGCCCCACCAGTCTTGGCCTCGCTGTATAGCAAGCGTAAACCATCAAGGTCATTGCCTAATTCTGCTGCCATTGCAAGCCAATCTCTAGCAGTTGCAGATGGTTTCTTATCCCTTGCAACCTTGGCCATCTCCTCGCGTGTGGCTCGCTTGTTGCCTGAGTAGCCGGCGTTAGCAAGTGCTCTACCGATAGCAGATGTTTCAGCGTTCTCTAATGCAGATGTTTTGTTTGCCATGCCTTGACCATCAACCTCAAAAGCTAGACCAGTTGCCTTTGGCTTGTCGGTTTCGTTGTTTAGGTACACGCTCGCCATGACTACCCAAGTGCTCACCTGTCGGTCTTGCAGCGTTGTCTGGTTCTCGGTGATGATTCTGCCGTCAGGGTTGTCCTTGTAGAAACGCTTGATGCGTTGCTCGACTGTTTCGTAATCGTTGAGGTTGAACTGTGCCATTTACTTACCCTTCTCGTGGTGCAAGTAAGGTGCTCCACCGGCTCTTGATCTAAGACTGAGCAGGTGCTCGCCGTAGATGATGCCTCGCTTCTTACCTTCCATTGCTTTGATAACTCTAGCTTTTAGGTCTGTCAAAAGCTTGTTAGCCTTCTCTGCGTCATTCACAGCATTGAAGTAGTGAACCCCAAGCTCATCCAAGTCAGCCTCGCCATCCTCGATGTTAGGGCTGAGTGCTCTGATAGTTTCTAGTGTCGAGTTAGACCCATCCCAGTCAGGCATCTTTAGATCTAGGCAAGCTTGCCGGAATCTAAGAGCAGCATCCCAAAGTGTGTTCGCCTCAAACTCATCCCACTCAATGTCAAACTCCATGTAGCTAGAGCCAGCTAGTGCGACAAGCTTTGCTCGCCTAATGCCAAAGACTTTCATGTACCAAAGCACTTGTGCTCGGTAAGACTGTGGCACTTGTGTCCAGTAGTCGCGAGAGAACTTGACCTCGATGATTCCCCAGTTGCCATCAGCATCTTTGTAAAGTCCGTCAAGGTTTGCTCTTGCCCAGTCGTACATCTTGTTTGCCCAAGTGCCTGTTTCGTAGATCTCCAACTCAGGGTGCTCATCGGCAAACAATTCCAAGATAGGTGCCTCAAGTTTTGTGCCGAGCTTCATGCTCATGTTGGGTTGGACTTCATCAGGGATCTGACCAGTCTTTTTAGCCCACTTTGTTATGGCTGATTCCCAAGTGCTGAGTCCGGCGATAGCAGCGATGTCCGAGCCACCGACTGCACCTGGTTCATTGCGTAGTGAGTGCCACTCCGGTGATCCGTTGGCAAAGTCACCTAGAAGGACTGCATCCTGCAACTCGTTTATCTCGGTTGGTAGCTTAGAAACTGGCAAGGTTTCCCTCTCTTTCCTTGTCGGCAAGCCCACGCTAACTCTCTCGGCGTGGGTTTGCAATTTACTGTGTTTTTACTCTAGTGTCGGCCTATGACATTTAGACATCTAGAACGCAAATACATCGAGCTGCAAGAAGCTGTAAGGAATGTGCCTGGTGGGGTTGGGTGTGCCAATGACCCGACTTTATTCTTTCCCGAGGACTTGGTGGGTAGCTACCATGATCGCAAAGATGTAATCACTCAGGCTAAAGCTATCTGTGCCGAGTGTCCGGTCAGACTAAGGTGCTTTGACTATGCCCTATCAGCCCACATGGTAGGCATCTGGGGTGGGACTACTGCTGAAGAACGACAGAAGCTAAGGGGTTAGCCCTTTTTGTCAGTCTTATCGGCAATCTTGCCAAAAGACTTGTTGATCTCATCAGCGTCAATCTCGCCATCGGCAAGGTATGAGCGAGATAGTTCCTGAGCAACATCTATAACACCAGCGAAAGCTGCCATTGCTACTGCCTGAGCTACCTCAAGGCCGATAACTGCTCCACCGACAAAGATGCCTGTGACCTTCAAGATGATTACAGCTAGGGTTCTGCGTGCGATGTCTAACCACATAGGTCAGTCCTTTCGTAGAGGGTAAGTTGCTGCCCAAAGGGCGATAGTAATAAGGATGGCCCAACCTGCAAAGTCTTTAGCTGTGCCTTCGAGAACGACCCAAGCGATAGCTAGACCAACAATGGTCCAAGCTTGTTCTAGTTGGTCTTTGATAAACCTCAAGGTTTCCTACCTGCTAATGCGACCTGGGTGACAATTACAGAGGCAACAATTACTTGCTGTGCCTGTTCTCGTACTTCTGGACTTAGATCCGACCCGATTGAGCGTAGGTTGTTTACAAGTTTACCGACTGCCTCTAACGCTAGTTCAATGCTTATTGTTTCCTCTGGCAAAACCTGCTCAGGGCTAGGCTCACTCGGAATTGTCGGCTCTGTAGGGCTTGTAGGAGCCTCAGTAGGCTCTGGGGTAGGTGTTATGACCTCTGGGGGCTTTGTTGGCTCTATAGGGCGTACAGGGCTTGTGGGACTAGGCTCTGGTTCTGGGGTGGGTGTGGGCGTAGGTTCAGGGGTAGGCTCTGGCTCTATGGGAGCCACCGGAGCCACTGGCTCAGGCTCTCTGACAACTTCCTCAGTGCGAGCCACATCCTCTGTGCGTATAACTGTTTCGGTTCTTTCAACATCTCGACTCACATCCTCGGTGCGTTGGACTTGCTCAGTTTCTGGTGCAGTTTCAGGGCTAGGAGTGGGACTGATAGGACTAGGAGCAATGTAGCCAGGATGATAAAGCAAAGCAGGATCCAGCTCAGTGCCGTCACTAGATACAACACCAACAAAAGTGGTGAGCTGGCCAGCCCAACCACCCTCGCAAAAGTGTTGGGCAATGTTGCCTTTATCCATGAAGTAGTTGTTTTCATTGTTCCATCCTGTCGCATAGCTTTGTTGATTGCCAGTTGAGTCGGCACAGGTAATTGTGGCCCAAGCTTGTGCAGCGTAGGCAGGGGTTGGTTGCCAGACCATAAAGAATAAAAAAAAGCCCACAAACATAAGTCGTAGGCTTTTCTTTTTGGCTAAGTTATTTAGCAAGTTTGGGTTGCACCTTTGGGGGTTTAGGGGCTTTGACTACTGGGACTGGTTCGTGAACTGGGGCAGGGGCAACCTCACCTGTGTCTGGTGTTGCTAGGTTGACCTCGGCGTTCAGTTCCCACTTAGCGATGGTTGCCTTGACAAACTTGAGTGGATCTACAAAGCCCTTGCCGTCAGATGTCCAGCGGTGAACCCGACCCTTGCAAATCTCAAAGTGTAGGTGTCGGCCAGCAGATGCACCTGTGTTGCCCATGATGCCTAGTCGAGTACCAGCCTTGACCTTCTCGCCCTTGACAACAGTTAGGGAACCCTCAACCATGTGAGCGTAACGTGTCACATAAGCCTCACCGTCAATGATGACTCTTAGGTCCACATAGTAGCCAACCCCACCGAGCGAGCCGTCTGGGTTCTTTAGCTTTGATGTGCCAGCAGCAATGACCTTGCCATCATGCCAGGCTTCGTTGTAAATCTTTGCCTTTGGTCCCCAGAGATCTACACCATTGTGATGCTTCTTGTACTTCTCAATAGGGTGGATTCTCCAACCGAATGGGCTGGTGACTTTCCAGTCCTTGCCAAACTTGCCGTCTAGGGGCATTTGAGGTTTTGATGTCATCTGTTTACAACTCCAATGATTAGGCCAATAAGGGATACAACGGAAGCAGCTAAACCTGTGTAAGCAATCTTTTCAATCCAAGCCAAGCGAGCAAGGGTCAGCTCTACCTCTCTCAAGCGAGCAGGAACCTCGTCTAGGTGGTCCAGCTTCTCAAGGATCTTGACAAGGGTTTCCCCATGCTCAAGTTGCTTGGCATAGATAGCTTGCTGGGTGATGCGTACACCCTGTGTTTCCTCGGCCATTGGGCTAGTTTACAAGACATAAAACAACTGGGATTGCAGAGTCAAAACCACTAGGGTTTAGCTATGACAAAAACCTATCATTTTATGGCTGGCCTACCTCGCTCAGGCAGCACTGTCTTATCGGTAATCCTGAATCAAAACCCACAGATCTATTCCAGCCCTCAGACAGATTTGTTATCCATGCTTTACAACCTTGAGAGCAACATCCCTAACTATGAGAGCTATCGAGCAAAGCTAATGCACTCTAATTTTGCATCTGTGTTGTACGGAATGGCAGACACTTTTTATAGGCCGATTGACAAGCCAGTAGTCATTGACAAAAACAGGGGGTGGGGTACTCCGTACAACTGGGACAACCTCAGCTTGTATGTAAACCCAGATGGCAAGGTCATTGTCACAATGCGACCAATTCTTGAGGTGCTTGCTTCATTTGTTAAGGCTGCTCAAAAGACACACAAGGCAACAGGATTTATGCCTTATCTAAACAATGACTTATGGGTCAGCCACTATCGAGATGTCACTGATGCTCAAGTAGACAACATTATGGCTGCTAATGGTGAGATGGACCGAGCAATCTTTTCTATTGCAAACCTAGTCAAAAACCATAGGGACAAGGTTTATGTTGTTTGGTTTGATGACTTGTTAAATAGCCCAGAGGCAACTATGAACGGCATCTTAGATTTCTTGGGCCTTGGCAGGTTTGACCATAACTTCAACAACATCAAGGCAGTAGACAATCACGATGATTTAGCTGGTTATGGAATCTTGGGATTACACGATGTAAATAAGAAACTCGCTAGACCGAAAACGGACCCTAGCGAGCTTCTATCTGACTATGTAATTCAGAAGTATGGAAACGCTTTAGACTTTCTAAACTTCTAGCCAGCTAATAGTTTCTTCATCCCAGCGGTAATCGCCTTCTGGCTTTGGAACTGGAGCTTTCCAAGTAGCGGTTGGTTCATCTAGTACCCAAGAGTCGAATGACTTTGGTGGAATAAAAGCGTCTAGCTCAGCATTATAGGTAAACCCAATGCCTGCGTAATGCTTTCTAATCCTTGCGTTGTAACTTGTTCGCTTACAAACCTGACCCCGAAAGTTTCCATACCAAGTTTCGGTATCTAAACCTTCAATAAGTTCAGTTTCGTCAATTCCAGTTATGACCTCAGTCACAATGTTGTTCTCATCTAAAAATGCGTAATGTGCCATTATGCCCAGCTCACATTTCCTGTGCCATTAGTTATGGTTGTGATTTTGTTTGCCCCAGAAGTTGAAGTAGAACCAGTTAACCCAGCACCTATAGTTATTGTGAAGGTGCTTGGATAACTCAAAATAACTATCCCAGAACCACCGGCAGCAGCATTATTACTGCCAAAGCCATAACGACCACCACCGCCACCACCACCAGTATTTGTAGTTCCAGCTCCAGCATTGGTAGACGTACTTGCCCCCACGCCACCGCCACCAGCACCACCAGAAGTAATAGTTGCACTATCACTTCCACCGCCACCGCCACCAGCGTATGTGACAGATGAGCCTGTTATTGTGCTTGCTGTACCAGCACCACCATTTCCACCATTGAAACTAGAAGGGGCATTAGAGCCAGCAGCCCCAGCTCCACCGCCACCGCCACCAGCGTTGTAAGCACCAGAACCACCAGCATTTCCTTGACTAGGGCTAACGCTTGGGGTGTTACCAGCACCTCCAGCTTGAGCTGAGTTTGTATTGTTACCGCCACCACCAGAACCGCCATCGAGTCCTGGGCTAAACCTATCTGCTCCTCCACCACCGCCAGCAGATGTCACTGTATCAAAAACTGAGTTTCCTCCATTTGAACCACGCGAGAAGTTTCCACGAGGCCCACCAGCACCAACGGTAACTGTGTAAGTCGTAGCTGGCACTTTGGTTTCTGTAGCAGTTCTGAAACCACCGCCACCGCCAGCACCACTACACCTTCTAAAGCCTTCATTGTATTGGCCGCCACCGCCACCGCCACCAGCAACGACTAGATAAGTGACTGATAGTGGGGGGGCTACGCTACCAGCAGCAGCACTCAAAATACCTAAGGGAAAGAGTGCCATAGTTAGACCGCCGTAGCCCCACCAATAATGCGGTAAGAGTTAGTCGCAACACAGACAACAGATACAGCATCATAACGAGTACCGATTGCGTATGCGGTTCCTGCGGTTCCTCGACCAAGGATAGATACTGCCGTTGAAGCTGCGTTGATCGTGACAGTTCCGGCACCATCTCTAAGGATGTCTACACGCTCGCCAGCCTGGAAAGCTGTGGCAGTTGAGAATGTCACTGTCTGAGCTGAGGCAGAGTCAAACTCTAGGATCTTGTAGCGGTCAGAAGTAAGCACTGTGTAAGTGGTAGCGGTAGAGGCTGTTAGTGTCACCTCGTTGCTGAGGTATAAGTTCACATCGGCAGCAGCTAGGACTTCACCAGCGGTAAAGGTTTTTCTTGGCATTGGTTTCCTTTTGTTCTCGTTTTAGTTTACTACTCGTAGGCAAGGCGGTCATTGTCCAGCTCGCCGAGGACTGGGTTGTCAAGGATGAAGATGGCAAAGTCAAGGCGTTCTAGGGCAAAGGTTATGTTCTTGCTGTTTGCTGACCAGTCATGGCTGATACCGATGATCCTGACATACTGCTCGATTGCCGGTGGGATGTCAGAAGGCTCAAAGCGAACCTGCACAATGTCACCAATCTCAAGCTCTAGGACTGCATCCTGGTTAGCCTCGGTAAGCGTGTCCATTACTACTGTCACAGCCTCAAAGCGGTACTGAGGTTCCTTGAATCTGGCAAGCAAGTAATCTGCCAAGAACTGCAACTCAGACTGGCTTGCAACAAGCAAGTTGCTCTGTGAGTAGCTTCGAGGACCATAGACAGTCTGCGACTCAGTATCAGAAGCCGAGGCCTCAAGGACAGGGCTACTAGCGTTGCTAATAAGGATGCGGTTGTAAAGGTTCTCAGATCCATAGACATTGTTTACGCTGGCAAACTGGATGCCCTGGTAAACACCAGCAACGACCTCATCGGTAAAGACTAGGTTGGGCGTGTTCGGCACAGAGTTCCGCTCGCGGAATACGACCTTGCCATCCTTGCCAATAAACAAGTCCCCAAACTCTGAGTTGCTTACAAGTTGCAGATACTCAAGCACCGAGGTTCCCTCAGCTACAAGGGCTCCCAGCATTGTTGAGTTGCCGGTGTCAATCTCTCTTTCGGCTGCTGGCCATTCAACCTCTGGTCTGTCAAGCACAGCGTTCACGCGAGCACCTGAGAGCTGGGCAGTAGGGGTAAACTCCTCAAGCCCTGAGTTAGTCAAAGTTGAGAAGGCATCAGATACATCTATGCGAACCTGTGACCGGTTGCTTGGTGCGTAAACAATGTCAAAGTCATCTATGGCACCAATAAAGACTGGCTGGTCATTGCAGGTGATTCTTACAGTTCGGCGAGGGATGAGCTGACCAAAGTAAGGGCCGTTGGGATACAAGGGGTCAAAGTGTCGGTCCGAGTTGTCAACAACGATGCTCGAGGTTCCAGCGTCAATACGATCTAGTGCCTGGTTCTTACCTCGGGCTGTGCTTGTTGCAATAAGTCTGTCTGAGATGTCAAAGAATCTCTCGCCACCAAGGGTAAAGCTTGTGTTGTCTAGGACACCTTTGATTGCGTCATCGAGGACAAAGGCAAAGGGGTCTGCCTGACCAAGGTTTAGACCTAGTTCAACTTTGACTGCTGGGGCTGGCATTACGCTCCCACAAAGACAGCACCAGAAGTACGCTCGTAGGACTTGATAGCCTCAACGATTGCCCTACCGATAGTCGAGCCAGAGCCAACACCGCCATTGACATTTATGTTGTAAACATTCTGTGGCTTGTTGTTTGTGTATTGACTCATCTTGTTTAGTGGGATAACAGCTTCTGGTTGTCCTGCTTCGGCAAGGTTGGCAAGCACTCCACCTGGCTTTGGCATAACGATACCGCCAGCAGCAAGCCCTGGAATTGTTGCAGGTAATTTTGCTGGTGTGTTTACTGGCACCTTTGGGATAGCAACAGTTGGCACCTTTGGCACCTGAATCTTGATTGCCCCACCAGTGACAGATGACACGATTGAGAGTGCAGCATTAGCAAGACTGATGACACCGTTGAGCCCACCGATGATTGTGTTGATAAAGTTCTCAAACCTTGTGGCTAGTCCGTTGATGACTCCGATGACTAAGTTGCTGATGCTGTCAAACACAGCTCCAAAGAACTTGCCTACCTCAGCCAAGCCCTTCTGGATAGCTTCAAACAACTTGGCCCAGCCACCAGACAAGCCGACCAGGTAGTTGATCAAGATAACAGCACCGGCAGCCAAAGCTGCAACTAAGGTGATGACCTTGACAATCGGGTTAGCATTGAGGGCAAAGTTCACACCGAGAATCGCAATAGCTAAAGCTCCAAAGATACCTGCAAGCACAGACACTACAACTGAGTTCTTGGCAATATAGTCAAACAGTCCGGTAATTAGTGGCACAAGCTGTTCGAGCACAGGCAACAAAGCAGTTCCAATAGCTTCCTGCATCTCTCCAAAAGCAGCAGCCATTTTTGCCGAGCCAGTTGCAGTTGCAGCAGCAGTGCCACCGACCTGAGTTTCGATAGCAGACAGAATCATGTCCTGAGCCTCGAGCATCTTGCCCGACTCAACCAAGACCTTTATCTTGTCCTTCTCTTGCTGGGTGAATGTCACACCAGCTCGGGCTAGGGCAGTGATTCCCTTGATAGGGTCTTGCAAAGCTTTACCAAGCTGAGTGGCATTAGTTTCTGCCGAGCCGAATCCTGCTGCTGCCAAGTCAATAGCAGCTAGGGTAGCTCGATCCATAGCCCCACCCATGACATCAGCAGTCTGAGCTAGGTTCTTGAAGGTAAGTAGTTTGGCCTGTGTTGCCTTGATGACCTCATCGTCAATCGCGGTCTGTTTCATTGTTGCGTCTGCAAAGTCGCGTAGTCGTTTTGTCACTGCACCGGTCTGATTACCAAACAGGTTCATTGACTCGGCGATGCTGGCAAGTCTGCGGTCAGCAACCTGGGCATCCTCGGCTGCTCTAACTGCTGCGGTGCCAAGGGCTGTCAAAGCCACAAGGCCAATCTGTGCAGCAGGGGCTAGAGATCTAGTGACTGCCCCAAGCTTCTCGATAGGAGTGTCGAGTCGCTTTAGTTCTCTCTGTAGCTTGCTGAATCCCTGAGCATTGAAGTTGCTCAGGATGTTGATTTTTATGCCGGCCATTATCGGTTCCCAATCACTTCTAGGTTTCTGTCAAGCTTGTCAAGGTATTGCTCAACACCCTGCAAGACATAGCCTTGGATGAATGGAACCGACTGCTCGGCCTCTGGGTAGATGTAGCGTGATGGGGCACCGCCAAGTGCCTTGATCATTGCCTGACCCTGAGTGGTGACAGTGTGCCTACGAGTGCCACCCTTCCAGTCGTAGGTTCGAGTGGTCTGCAAGCGAGTCTTACCCCCACCGCGACCTGCCATGTCAGCGATGCTTACTGCTGCACCATTTACAACTACCTGGAGAAGGGGTGTTGCACCATCCATGCCAGCTCCAGCATTACGGCCACTTACATTTGTTTTGGTTGTAGCAGGTTTCCATGAGGTTCTACCTGAGTGCCTAAAGCCTCGGATAGGTGCCATCATCGGAATGTTGCCCTGAATCCTGCGACCAAGGGTGTCACCGCCACGCTTCATGAAGGCCCGAATCTCAAAGAATAGGTCTTTGTCTACATCGCGGATCTCGGCAAGGGTTTCCCTTATGCCGTAGACCTCGACTGACATACTCTTTATCATTATTGCCTCATCTGTTCTGCTTTGCCCTTTAGATACATCTGCATCGTGAAGAGCATACGCTCGGACTCTTGTAGTAGAGCCGAGGGTGCAATCCCTGTTTCACAGGCCAAGTAAGCGATCAGGTAGTGCTGGCTAGTAGCTCCTAGCCCCTTGATCTTTAGACTTTTGGGTCTGCATCATCGCCTGAGATTGTGTCCAGAGTTTCCACAAAGTCCTCAAAAGACTTGTCAGTCCTTTTAGCTCTGCGAAGCGAGTTCCAAACAATGAAGCTCAGGTAGGTTAGGCGAGGGTCCGACTGGATAGTCGTTATGGCCAAGTTGTATCTCTCCTCGAAGGCAATAAAGTCTGGGGTGCCAGTGACAACCTTTTCTTTATTACCATCCACAAACTCAACTATGAATGGGATTTGCATGGTCTTAGACTGTTGCCCTTGTCAATGCACCATTTAGAGGCCAGGTCACAGATAGCGTGGCAAGGTCACCAATGGTTGAGTTGAATGGGGAATACTGGGTCACAAGGTAAGTACCAGTAAAGGCAGGGTTGGTAGCACTTGTAGCGGTTCCTGCTGGGCGTACAGTCACTGTTGCGTTTGTGCCTAGCAGTGGGTAAAGAATTGTGTCAATGGCTCCTGCTCCAAAGTCCTGGTGGAACTCTAGGGTGATTGAGCCGGTCTGCAATCCTGCGATTGCTGTACGGAAGGTTGCACCAAAAGCAGTTGTGTCTTGAGTTTCTACTTCAATCGGCAATTCAACCGATGCAAGTGAGGTACTGAAGTTTGTGCCGTTGATTGTGACCTTGTAGTCTGTGGCGATGAACTTTGGCATTGTTTGTTTTTCTCCTAGTCGGCAAACACATCAACAGCGAACTCCGCTGCCAAGTATGTGCCTTCGTTTAGCTGGATGGGGGTGTAATTTCTCATTTCAGTCACTCGAGTGTCAAAGGCATTGCCACCAAGTGTCTTATCTGATTCTACTGCGTTCTTGATACTTGATGCCCCTGTAGATGAGCAGTAGTTGTCAAGTGATCGCTGTGCTGTTCTCTCATCGGCTCGGCCAACGATAACAACAACGACAAAGCTGTATTTGGTTAGACCCTTAGCCATCGCCTGGTTGTATTCGACAGTGACAGGTCTGACTAGGGCAATAGGTGGGTTGGGGTTGTCCGGCATCTCAGGGCTGGTTCTGAGCCCTACGATGGTGCCAAGGTTAGTGGCAATAGCTGTGCGTAGGTCGGTAATGCTTGCCACTATGCAAACCTGATTCTGCGTAGTGGGTCAACAAGCTGGGCAACATCTGGGTCGAGTCTGTTGCTGACTCGCATTATTCCAATGTCCGAGATACCAGCAACACCAAGTGGGCTGTCTAGTCGCTTGTAGATCCGCGACGCCTGGATGACTGTTGCCTGGGTGACTGAGATTGGGACTGCTGACCAACCCCAAACACCTGTGACCTGCACAGTTGCCTCTTGCTCGAACTGGCTGAATAGGTAATCTCCAACAGCTCTAATGCTTGTGAAAGGTGAGATAAGTCCATCAGCTCTGCCGTTTAGTGGCTCAAGCTGGTAGTCGCTTGCTGACCAAGTTGTGTCAAAGGTGCTGTCATCATCGGTCATTGTCTTTAGAGTTGTCAGGCTGATTAGATCGTCAATCTCTGTGACAAAGCTGTCGCTTGGTGTAAAGACTCTAACTGCCGAGCCGGATGAGTAGAAGTTGCGGTTGGCGTAGCCGTCAATAGCCCTAGAGCCTGACTCAATAGCCATCTCCAATAGTGGGTCATCAACGCTGTCTGTGATTCTGAGTGCTGCTTTTACCTGAGCCAAGGTGGCGTAGCCGTTAGTGATTGCCATAATTGTCCTAGTCTATCCGCTAAAAAGGATACTCTCTAAAGCGGAAGCTCTTGAGCTATCTTGCGTATTTGGTTCTCGCCTTCTGTTCTTTTATCTCCTGGCAAGCTTGCCCCAGACAGGGTTGGCCGGTCAATGCCGACATCGTAAACAATGCGTGTGGTTGAGGCATAAAAGGGTTTGACTAGCCCTGTCTTTCGCATCCTCAGAGCAAGCCCCCAGTCTGCAAACCTCACGCCTTTAGGGAATCCACCAGAAGCTTCCCAGAGCCTCTTGGTCATCGCGTTAGCACCCATCAGGTTGAACTGTGTATCAAGTGCCTCTGGCTCCCACCTTGCACTCTGTCGGTAGTTGCTGTGCTTGTGAAGCAAGTGATCACAAAGCAAGTTGCAGCCGTCTAGGTGAGCTTGACCAATCTCGTTTAGAGCTTCGGGTAGGAAGTAATCATCGGCGTTGCAGATACCCAGCCAGTCGCTAGTGCAAAGCTCGATGGCTCGGTTCCAATACTCTGAGTAGCCTGGATGGTCCTCTACTCGGATGCGTACCTTGCTAAAGTCAGGACAAGCAGACATCACCGCTGGCAGGTTAGCTTCGTCACAGACAATCACAATCTCGGCAATCTCACGCTCAAGAGATGCAACACCAGCAAACCATTGTGGCAAGAACTGACCATACCCCTCACCCCAGATTGCTAGGGGCAAGCTAATGGTTGGAATTAGTTGAGGACTATTTGCCAAAATCGTTCCTTTGCGTTAGTCACCAGCTCGGTCAAGACTTTTGGGTCACGCCAGTTTGGTATTGAGCTTATCCCAGCTAGGTCGTTGGTGTGTACCTGGCAACCTGATAAGACTGCCTCAACGACTGATCGTGGCTCTGCATCAAAGCCTTGTGGCAAGAATACAAAGTGCTTGGCTCTACTCATAGCCTCTAGGACTTCTGCCCTTGTCTTGTCGTGCATCATGATTAGCTTTAGGTTGTTTTGCTGTGCCCACTCGATTGCTTGCTCTGGACCCTTTTGCTGGTGCCACCTTGCAGCCCAAAGTGCAAAGTCCTCTTTGGGTTTGGCTGTGAACTCAGTCGGATCTAGTGGCGAAACAACCCAATCGCTTGCCTTTGGGTTAGTCCAAGATAGCTCGAGCTCTAGGTGTTTAGGTGTCCGGCAGATAAGCACTTTGGCTGAATTGAATAGGTTGGCTCTTTCTGGACTTCTGGTTTGCAAGTGATGGACCGCCACAACTGGTTCTTTCCTTGCCAGCTCGGTCATTGCTTCTGCATCTAGCAGGTCTGTGCCAGTAATGACGATTTGGTCGAACTCCATAGCCTCACGCCATTGGTGTGGCAAGAATGTCTTGACCTCAACAGGTGCGTCATCGAGCAAGGTGGCATCGGTCATCTCTGCACCGCCAACAAGCTTTCCCTGCCAAAACTCAGGCAGATGGTGGCTTATCCAAGCAATCACTTGAGTAGTTTCTTTAGCACCGGAACCCAGTGCTTATCCCAAACTGTTTCGATGTCAAAGTCTTTAGCAAAGTCAATCGCAACCTGTGATGGGCCTCGCTTGGCGTAGTAAGACTCTTTCAGGGCGTTGACAAGGCTAGGGATGTTCGGTGTCTGCCACCAGGCATCTTGACCTGCATCCCAAGCTGGCTGTCCATCGGTCAGCCATGAGTCCTCGCTGATTAGGTCAGGGGTTGCAGCCCAGTTAGATCCGATGACCCTTGTGCCACAAGCCTGAGCTTCTAGTGTTGGCACTCCAAAGCCTTCACCGTAGCTAGGGGCAAGTAGCACATCCATCCTGGTGTAGATAGCTGCAAGATCTTTCTTAGCCATACCAAAGCGGTAGTCCTGTGGATTAGGCAGTAGCACCTTGTCTTTTGGAATACCGAGTGATTGCAGAACTTGAATAAGGTTCCATCCACCTGCCATCCCATAAGCATCCGTGTGAAGGTAAAGCAAAGCATCGGGCTGCTCTTTAGAGAAGATGCTAAAGGCCATTAGTAATTCGCCAAAAGCTTTCCGGTGCACTAGACCGCTGGCCTTGTTTGCAGCAACAACCCCGATAAGGAAGTCATCCTCTTTGATGCCGAGGTAATCGTTGATGGCGTGTTTGCCAATCTCAAAGGTTGGCTTGTAAACCTTGGTGTCAATAGCGTGAGGCACATACTCACACTCGATGCCCTTGGCAGTCATCTGCCTAACGCCATGAGGTGCCATCGCAATAGGTGTGACATTGGGCTTGCGAAGCCACTGCTCAACCTTTGGTGGCATAGTCACATGATCTAGTGGCACCCACGAGGCGATAGGGAACTTGTCGTAGCCCTTTGATTGCATAACCCAAACATCGTAAAGACTGATAAACAGGTTTGGCTTGTGAGGGTCTTTGGCAATGAGGTTCGCGTGATCTATCGGTGCAGCATCGTTGCTGTAAAGGTCAATGCCTCTAGGGAAGTGTGGAACTTTGCCATAAGCTGTTTGGACAGTTGTTGGGACACCTTCGAGTCCGTAGTTAGACAACATCTGGACATCGAGGCCAGACCTTTTGAGATTGTCTAGCAAGTGTGTTGCTTGCTGTCCGTATCCGGTTGGGGCGTTATAGCTGTTTGACCAAAGGCTAACAGCTCCGTTTAGTTTCTCTTTTTTAGTAGTAGTAGGCATGGCCTAATCCTAGCAAAAGACAAGCCCCAAGCGAACCTACACGCTTGGGGCTTGTCAGCTTATTTAGCTAGGGCTAATTACTTACCCTGGTAGAAACCAATGTGGGTTGCGTGGGTTAGTCCACCATCAACTCGCATTAGGCCTCGGTAGGTGACAGTGTCAGTGTTGAAAGCGAAGTCAGCTGACTGGTCAACTCTCATTCCACCTGCAACGCGAACCTTGAATGATGGAAGGTGACCAAACAGTACAGATTTCGATGCGGTTCCGACAGCCGCGATGTTTGGGTTCTCAAAGACCGGGTAGCCAAGCAAGGTTGCTGGCTGTCCTGGAACTGCAGAATCGGTCCAGATGTAAGCACCTGATCCATCCTTTAGTTTACGAGCAGCAGCGATACCGGTCTTGCTCATCATAAATCCGAGCGAAGGCAAAACTCTCGCTCCATCTGCGATGCCATAGACGAGATCGATTAAGTCCTCGTACTGTGCAGCGAAGTTGGTTGCGGTTCCACGAACTACTGATCCAGCAGCTGCGGATAGCTTTGTGGTTAGAACATCGTTGACCTTTAGGCCAAGTGAGGTTCCAAGCTGCTGTGCGATGTAGCTGGTGATGTCGAATCCAGCATCGGTGACTAGCTCCTGTGCAACCTGCACTAGAGCACCATACTTCTCAGCACCAAGGGTGATGGATGAGAATGTTGGGTTGCTCTCAGAGATGGTTCCTGCTGCTGCAACTGATCCTGATGTTGAAGTCGCTGTGACTGTCGGGATGACCAAGTTCTCTCCGCTGGAAGTGTTGAACACTTCAGAGGTAGTAAGAATCGGACCGACTAATTGGGCAATTTCGAAAACACGATCAAAAAATGACTGACCCACAGTATTCGAGCTTGGTACTAGAGTGCGGTTCTCACGCATGAACTCGTGTCCACGAGTTTCACCCATAGCGATTGAGCGTAGGATGTCTGCATCGCTGTTAGCTGGTGCGTAAGTTGTTGGTGCGAATGAAGCGGATGCCTCGGCTGCACGAGCTTCGCGATCTGCGATTGAACGAGCAGTTGAGATAGCGGTGTCGGCTGAGTCGATGTCAGCTTCGATACGAGCAATCTTCTGGTTTTCTTCTGCGGATAGGCCACGCTTCTCAGCCTCAGCAATGTCAAGAACTTCTCTTGCCTGTGCGATGAGGTTGTTGCGAGCATCCATTTGTGACTTGATAAAGTCAGACATGATTCTCCTGTTTGTTAGTTGATTAGGGTTTCCTGCGGTGCTGACACTCAACAGACACAGCGGTGCTTACACTCAACTGCTATTCACAAGTTTACAAGCACAAAAAAACCCCAGCTCAGGAAGGGGGCCGAGCTGGGGCTAAAAACTCTTTAGCGAGTTTCTTTTGGACTGGTGACCCTAACTTCTTTGGCTGGGTTCACCGAGTTCTTGTTGTCTAGTTCCCAGACTGCCTGGGCTAGATCCTCAGCAATTTCTGCGACTACACCGGCTGATGGGTTGCCAGCGGTTGCAAGAATAGCTGCTTTGATTTCATCTTTGGTTGCCATGATTAGATCCTTTTCAGTAGAAGGTCAAACTGCTTTTTCTTTAGGTCTAGCAAGTCAAGGCCGTTGCCAATTACTTCCTCAGCGTCTGGCTGTGCCTTTAGCTTGCCAACAACATCGGTAATTAGAGTTGCCTGAGCCTCATCGAGGTCATCGCCAGACTCTAGCCTTAGCAGTGCATCGGCAAGTCTGTCTGGGTCAATCGCCTGATCAGTAGATCTAACAGTTGCGGTTGTTGCGGGATACGCAGCGAAACTAACTATCGAGGCCTCAAAAAGTCTGACTGATTCCAAGGTTCTTGTTTTCCCATCCGCTGACCATGAGTCCTTGATGACATTGAAGCCAAAGCTCATGGAGTCTATAACTTTAGTCCTAAGTAGCTCGGCAACATCTCTGCCTCGGGTTGTGTTCGGAAGTTGTGCTGTGACCTTTAGGCCTCGCTCATCCTCGACAAGTTGCATAGTGCCACCGCGAAGGGATGCAAGTGGTTCACCTGCGTCATGGTTCCAGAGAAGCTTTACCTCGTTGCGAGATTGTAGGGAACGCCTAAAAGCACCTGGGGCAACATACTCGATGAAGCCACCTAGATCCTCAGAAGGGCTGTTGAATACTGAGG
>Ga0315906_10004497_pt1 | contig 17918 bp, 12 predicted proteins | sample LakEriMetagenome_4_FD_203526 | JGI IMG/M metagenome (GOLD analysis project Ga0315906, IMG submission 203526) | Freshwater fungal communities from buoy surface, Lake Erie, Ohio, United States - Buoy 2 MA122 | ecosystem: Environmental > Aquatic > Freshwater > Lake > Lake biofilm | place: USA... | reverse complement strand
TGCATCAACCGGTACACACGAAGCTGTTGAACTAAGAGATAACGATAAATCACAATTTTTAGGAAAGAGTGTAAACAACGCTGTACATAATGTAAATACCATTCTTAGAGAAGAATTAAAAGGCATGTACATTTTTGATCAAAATGGCATTGATAAAAAAATGCTGGAGATTGATGGTACAAACAACAAATCTAAAATAGGTGCAAATGCTATTTTAGGTGTTTCTTTGGCTGTTGCTAAAGCTGCCGCTGAAGAAGCTCGTCAACCATTGTTTCGTTATGTGGGCGGAGTAAATGCTAATTTACTTCCAATCCCTATGATGAATATTTTAAATGGTGGCGCACATGCTGATAACGGTATCGATTTTCAGGAGTTTATGGTGATGCCAGTTGGAGCAACTAGTTTTTCTGATGGTTTAAGAATGGGTACAGAAGTATTTCATCACTTAAAAGCTGTTTTAAAAAAACAAGGACTTTCAACTAACGTTGGTGATGAAGGAGGTTTTGCCCCTAACATTAAATCAAACGAAGAAGCCCTAAAAGCAGTTATTCAAGCCATTGAAGCAGCAGGTTATCGTCCTGGAGAAGACATGTATATTGCTATGGATGCTGCTGCATCAGAGTTTTATGATGCAAATGAAAAAATGTATGTGTTCAAAAAATCTACAGGTGATAAATTAACTTCCTCTCAAATGGTTGATTTTTGGGCTGATTGGTGCAAGCGTTATCCAATTTTATCCATCGAAGATGGTTTTGCTGAAGACGATTGGGATGGATGGAAACAAGTTACCGATAAATTAGGAAAAACAGTGCAATTAGTAGGAGATGATTTATTTGTTACCAACGAAACCCGCTTGGCACAAGGAATTGATAAAGGTGTTGCCAATTCTATTCTGGTAAAAGTAAATCAAATTGGTTCACTTACTGAAACCATTAATGCTGTACAGTTAGCACAAAACAGCAGTTATACTTCTGTAATGAGTCATCGTTCAGGTGAAACAGAAGATACTACCATTGCTGATTTAGCAGTTGCTTTACGTTGCGGACAAATAAAAACAGGCTCTGCAAGTAGAAGCGATCGTATTGCAAAATACAATCAGTTATTGCGTATTGAAGAACAATTAGGAGATAATGCTCAATACCTTGGAAAAGACTTTAAGTTTTTAAAGAAATAAGTTTATTTTATAGTTATAATTTTTAACAACTAAGAACTAGCTCATCGACATTTACGTTGGAGAAAAAGGTTATTAATAACTTTTAGAAATACCAATTTCTTAATCCAAAAATAGTTTCATTAACTTATAATGTCAAAACCAGCATAAGGCACCAATGCTTTTGGAATTTTAATTCCTTCGGGTGTTTGATTGTTTTCTAAAATTGAAGCTAATATTCGTGGGAAAGCTAATGCACTGCCATTTAAGCTATGTGCTAAAATTGTTTTACCATCTGCACCTTTAAAACGACACTTTAAACGATTAGTTTGGAAATTCTCAAAGTTAGATACTGAGCTAACTTCTAACCATCTTTGTTGTGCTGCACTATAAACTTCCATGTCATAAGTTAATGCAGATGCAAAACTCATATCCCCGCCACACAATTTTAGTATACGAAAAGGTAATTCCAAATCTTTTAAAAGTCCTGCTACATATTCACGCATTTCTTCTAGTATTGCATATGATTTATCAGGATGAGCGATTTGAACTATCTCGACTTTATCAAATTGATGCAAACGATTTAATCCACGCACATCTTTTCCATAACTACCTGCCTCTCTTCTGAAACAAGGTGTGTAGCCACAGTTTTTTATAGGTAAATCACTTTCTTTTAAAATTACATCGCGATAAATATTAGTTATGGGAACCTCAGCAGTTGGTATCAAGTATAAATTATCAACAGTTACGTGATACATTTGTCCTTCCTTATCAGGTAATTGTCCAGTTCCAAAGCCACTATCTTCATTCACCATTATTGGTGGTTGCACTTCAAGATAACCTGCAGCGGTTGCTTTATCTAAAAAGAAATTAAGTAATGCGCGTTGTAAACGAGCACCCTTTCCCTTGTATACAGGAAAACCTGCTCCGGTTAATTTTACGCCCAATTCAAAATCAATCAAATCATATTTAGCAGCCAATTCCCAATGAGGTTGCGCTTTTTCATGTAATGTTGGAATTGAACCAAATTGAAACACGTTTAAATTTTCTTCAGGTGTTTTTCCTTTTGGTACCGTAACATTTGGCAAATTAGGGACCTGAACCAACATTTTATGAATGTCTGTTTCTGTTTCTGCTAATGCCTCAGCAAAATTCTTTTCTTTTATTTTAAGATCTGTGGTTTTTGCTTTTATATTTTCGGCTTCCTCTTTTTTGCCAGATTTCATTAACTCACCAATTTGTTTTGCTAAAGCATTTGCCTCTGCTTTGCAATCATCGCTTTCTTTTTGAATTGATCTACGCTTGGTATCTAGTTCAATAATTTTATTGATATTCGTTTCGGCATCTTTGAAATTCTTAATTGCCAATCGATTTAATACTTCTTCTTTGTTATCGCGAATGAAATTGATTTGTAGCATGTATATGTGTTATTAATTTTTGATGTTGTATTTTATTAAAAACAAAAACATTAATTGGGCTTATAAAAGTTGATTTAATGTTGAAATGTTTGATGTTATTGTGATAAAATTTTTAAAACGCAAAATTACTAAAAACTTTGCGGAAATAGTTTAAAGTTATTTTCCTTCATGCTGTTCCTTCTGAATTTTATCCCAGTTATTTTTTTCACGTTGCTTTTTATAAATAATAATTCCTAAAAAAACAAACGCGGTTAAAAGAATTAGTCCTAATGCTGACCAAATAAGACTTCCGCTTGATTTTACTACAACAAGAAAAACAATTACAAATAAAAAAACGGTTGCAAGTTCGTTAAACAGCCTTAATTTAAATGATGAGAATTTATAAATTGAAATTTTCTGTTGGTTGTAAATAAAATGAGTTTGTAAGTGATAAAGCCATAAACCGCCGACAAAAAATAATTTTAATAACATCCATGGTTGCGAAATATAAATGGTAAAGTTTTGCAACAACATCCAAAAACCAAAAACAGATGCAAGAATAGCTGATGGCCAAGTTATACCAAACCATAGTCTTTTTTGCATAATTGAAAATTGATCAGAAAGAATTTTTTTTTCAGGCTCTGTTTTTTGTTGTGCTTCAGTTTGATAAATAAATAAACGTACTATATAAAACAGCCCGGCAAACCAGGTTACTACAAAAATAATATGTAACGCTTTAATGTAATTTATCATATGAATAAAAAAATATTTAAACAAAAGTAATTTTCTAAATTAAAGTTTACAAATATGTATTTTTGTTTCAAACTTTAAAAAATATAAATCATAATCAAAAATGATTGATTAAACACAAAACATATGAAATAGCCATGTGCTTCGCGCATAAACACAAATGAAGATACATGGCGTATACCATATGGCAATGAAAAAAACAATAAAATCTACATATGAAATCAAAATTTGCCAAAGAATCGCTAACCATAAACACTGAACATGTATTGCCGAATGATACTAATCATATTGGAAACTTATTTGGCGGACGCTTATTGCAATGGATGGATATTACAGGCGCAATTGCCGCTCAGCGTCATTCAAGAAGAGTTTGCGTAACAGCAACAGTAAACAACGTGTCATTTAATCAACCTATTAAGAACAACAGCATTGTTACACTTGAAGCAAAAGTATCAAGAGCTTTTCATTCTAGCATGGAGGTGTTTATAGATGTTTTTGTAGAAGATCAAGTTACGGGTATTCGAACAAAATGCAACGAAGCCATTTATACATTTGTTGCAATCGATCAGAACGGATCGCCTTTACCGGTTCCTGAATTAATTCCGGAAACAGAAGAAGAAAAAAAACGTTTTGATGGTGCGCTTCGAAGAAAACAACTTGCATTAATTCTTGCTGGTAGAATGAAGCCGGAAGATGCTATTGAACTTAAAAACCTTTTTGAAAAAGATACTAATTAAAAGCTATTCGAAAATTATTTTTGGCTCATTGTTTTTTTCAAAATGGCCGATTTTATAAAACTCCTGATGTTGATTTTTAAAAATTTGTTCCGCTTCGTTTTCAAATGCTGCAGATACGCTAATCAATAGACCGCCTGCAGTTTGAGGATCGCAGTAATAGAACATATCAAGATCTTTCAGTCCTTCAATCGCAGATGCATAAGCATTATAATTTCGTGTTGTGCTGTCCGGATAAATAAATTTTGATCCGTATGCAATAGCTGATTGCAAAACAGGAATATCAACCCTGTTCAATAGCGCTTTAAATGAGCCGGGCTTAATCATTTCATAGATGTGGCCAATTAAGCCAAATCCCGTAACATCTGTCATTGCATTAACATATGATTTATTAGCAAGCACTTGTCCAATTTTATTGAGTGATGTAGTGTATTTAATAAACTGAGTATATTCTTCTTTAGTTAACATTTCTCTTTTAAGCGCTGAGCTTAAAATTCCAATACCTAAAGGCTTAGTAAGATACAAAACATCACCATCATGTATTGTGTTGTTTTTTTTAATGTGTTGTTTTTTAATCTTACCCGTAACAGCAAGTCCAAAGATTGGCTCAATAGAATCAATGCTGTGTCCCCCCGCTAGAGGAATTCCTGCTTGCATGCAAATTTTTTTCGCGCCTTGTATTACTTCGTTTGCCAACTCAGGTTTTAATTTATCTACCGGCCAGCCTAAAATTGCAATTGCCATTAATGGTTCGCCACCCATTGCATAAATATCATTTATTGCATTGCAGGAAGCAATCATGCCGAAATCGAATGCATCATCAACAATGGGCGTAAAAAAATCTGTTGTGCTGATTATTGCATTTTCATTATCAAACTCAATTACAGCGGCATCATCGTTTTCATTATTCCCAACTAACAGATTTGAGAAAATAAAATCTTCGCTTTTATTTTTTATAATTTCATTTAAAACTGCCGGTGAAATTTTACAACCACAGCCCGATGACCTGCTGTATTTTGTTAATTTGACTTCCATAATAAAATTGTTTGATCTATTATTTTTTTAAGTAAAAAATAATTTTCATTTAAATCCGATGAATGCATATATAGTTCTTTAAATCCGTGTTCGTTTTTTTTCTTATCATATTTATAATCATACGTCCTGTCATAGTAGCTTAAACACAATTCAGCTGCATGATGAAAGTTTCCTTCTTCAACATAATTGATGCAGTTTTTGGTTGCTAGCGGTCCCAACTGTTGCGAAATTTTAGTTATTCCTTTTATAAGATGCTCTTTATTTGTTGTTGAATATTCATTAACTAAATGTTGTAACCTTAATTCGGTGGGCATATCTATTTTTATGATGGGAGCTTTTTTCATTTGTAACCACAAAGCATGAGGTATTTTATTGTAACCTAAGGTTTGCGACTCGTCTTCTATAATTAAATAATCAGAATTACTTTTTGATACCAACTGACTGAATAGTTTGTTTTCAAAAATTTGTTGAGGTTCTTGTGACATTTCATTAATACTGCCAAATGCCGAACCTTTGTGGTTTGCAAGTTGTTCAATATCTAAAGTATGATAGCCGTTTTTTTCCAGAAGGCTTAAAAACAATGTTTTCATACAACCTGTTTTACCACCTAACAGAATTATTTTTTTTGGAAGTGTAAAATAATTAAGAGCATAATTTCTGAATGCTTTGTAACCCCCTTTTAATACAACAGCGTCAAATCCATTACTGTTTAAAAACCATGCAAAACTGTTGCTACGCATGCCTCCCCTGAAACAATATACTTGTATTTTTTTTTGATCTGTAAATTGTTTTACCTGTTTTATAAAATCTGATTTTTTCGGATTAACAAATTCAAATCCTTTCTCCACAGCTTTTTCTTTTCCCTGATGTTTGTAAAGTGTTCCAATGATGGAGCGTTCATCGTTTTCAAACAAAGGAATATTTACTGCGCCAATAATGTGGCCTTTTTGATATTCAATGGGCGATCTTACATCTACAAGTAAATGCTCGTGTTGATTTTTTAGAAAATCAAAAACTTCTAAAGCTGGTGCGGTCACATTCAAATCTACGAAAAACCAAGGATTGTTAACTAAAATTTATTTTTTACTGTTTTTTACATTTTACAATTTACATTACATAATTATCTTCGTGTTGCTAAATAAATAAAATCATGGCTGAAAAATCAACTACAAAAAAGAAAAGTAAATTGGGGAAATTTTTAAAATGGACAGGAATCAGTTTCCTGTTACTAATTGTTTTAATTATTGTACTTCCATTCATCTTTAAAGATAAAATCATCCAAACTGTAAAAGATGAAGCCAATAAAAGCCTAAATGCCAAAGTAGATTTTGGTGATTTTGATATTTCCCTTATTTCTTCTTTTCCTGATTTCAGGTTTAAAATTAAAGATGTTAAAGTAGTTGGTGTTGCCGATTTTGAAAAAGATACCTTAGCATACATCAATGAGTTAAGACTAGATATTAATTTGATGAGTGTGATTAAAGGTGAACAATACAAAATAAAAGAAATTGTTTTAAACCAACCATACATTTATGGAAAAGTATTAAGTGATGGTAAAGCTAACTGGGATATTGCAAAAGCAGATACATCTGCAGTTACCCCAGAAGCTGTTGATACAGGGGCAACAAAGTTTGCGTTGGCACTTAACAAATTAGAAATTACCAATGCAACCATTCGTTACGATGATGCTACAATGTCTATGGTTTCGCGCTTAGACAGTTTTAATTTTTTAATGAAAGGAGATTTTACTCAAGATATTTTCCAAATGGAAATTTTGTCTGACATCTCTAAGTTAAATTTCAGTTATGGAAATGTAGCTTATGCTAAAAACATGAAAGTAGGCATGAAAATAAACATGGAAATGGATATGCCTAATTTTAAATTTACTTTTAAAGAAAATGAATTCAATTTAAATGAACTTGGCTTAGGTTTAGATGGTTTCATTTCAATGCCGAAAGAAGATATTGATATGGACATTAAGTTCTTGTGCAAACAAACCGAATTCAAATCCTTGCTTTCTCTTGTGCCTGCTGTTTATGCAAAAGATTTTGCAAGCATTCAAACCAGCGGTAAACTTGCTTTAAACGGACATGCAAAAGGAACGTATAATGAGAAATCATTACCAGGATTTGGTGTGCATTTGGAAGTAAAAGATGCAATGTTTAAATACCCATCTTTGCCTAAATCAGTTAATAATATTCAAATTAATCTAGATGTAAACAATCCTAATGGAAATCCGGATGCAACGGTTATTGATTTAAATAAATTTCATGTTGAAATGGCAGGAAATCCTATCGACATGGTAATGCATGTGAAAACCCCTGTTAGTGATGCTTCAATTGATGGTATGCTGAAAGGTAAAATTGTTTTAGCTAGTATGAAAGAATTTATCCCTCTTGAAAAAGGCGATGATCTGAATGGTACAATTAGTATGAATGTAAACATGAATGGAAGAATGTCGATGATAGAGCAGGAAAAATACGATCAGTTTAAAGCAGATGGATTTATTGAGATTGAAAAAATGAATTACAAAACTGCAACATTACCTTACGGTGTTTTAATTAATGCAATGCGTTTGAACTTTACTCCGCAATATGTTGAGCTTGCTAATTTCGATTCTAAAATGGGGAACTCTGACATTAAAGCAAGTGGTAAAATAGAAGATTTTATGCAGTATGTTTTTAAGGATTCATTAATAAAAGGAAATTTTGCATTGAATTCTTCTTTCATTGATTTAAACGAATTAATGGGAAGCACATCAACAGATACAACAGGAGCTGCAGCAACCACAGCAGCAGACACGGTGCCAATGACAGTAATAGAAGTTCCTAAAAACATTGACTTTGTATTAAATTCTAACATTGGTAAAATTTTATACGACAAATTAACCATTACAGACGTTGTAGGTGGAATTACAGTTCGTAATGCACGCGTTAGCATGGATAATTTAAAGATGAGTTTACTCGAAGGAAGCATGAGTATGTCAGGGTATTACGACACTAAAAACACGCGTAAACCTGCAATTAACTTCGATTTAAACATCAACAACTTTGATATACAAAAATCATTTGATGCATTTAATACCGTTCAAAAATTAGCTCCTGTAAGCAAATATGCTAAAGGAAAATTCTCTACTTCATTAAATGATTTAGTGGGCACATTGAACGAAAAAATGGAGCCTGATTTAAATTCATTAACAGGTGGTGGAAATTTAAAAACCTCATCGATAATTATTGAAGGCTTTGAACCATTTGTAAAATTAGGCGATGCATTAAAAATGGATAAACTGAAAAAAACAGAGTTTAAAGATGTAAACGTAAACTATAAATTTAAAGACGGCAGAGTAAATGTAGAGCCGTTTAAAACTAAAGTTGCTGATGTAAGTGCAGAAATTTCTGGCAGTAGCGGATTTGATCAAACCATTGATTACAAGTGGGATTTAGAAATCCCGGCAAAAGCATTAGGTTCGCAAGCTAATTCTGTATTGCAAGGATTAATGGGAAAAGCAAATGCCGCAACAGGAGCAAACATTTCGATGCCTGATAAGATTAAAGCAACTGCATTAATTAGCGGAACAATTACAAAACCTGTAATTAAAACCGGAATGAAAGAAGCCATGAAAGATGTGAAAAACGAATTGATTGATCAAGGTAAACAATTGATAGAAGAGAAAAAACAAGAGGTAATTGCTGATGTTAAAAATAAAGCGGCTGAAGAAGCACAAAAATTATTGGCCGATGCACAAAAACAAGCTGATAAATTAAAAGAAGAAGCTGCAAAATTAGCCGATCAAATAAGAACAGAAGGAAACAAGCAAGCCGATGAATTAGCAAATAAAGGGGGTAACTTTATAGAGAAAGCTGCAAACAAAAAAATTGCAGAAAAACTCCGTAAAGAAACAGAAGAGAAAGCACAGAAAGTTCAAAATGAAGGAAATGCTAAGGCAGATAAAATTATGGAAGAAGCAAGAGCAAAAGCGGATAAGTTGAAGTAAAATCAACTTATCCCTTTTTCATTTTTTTCAAAAAATCACCCCTCTAAATTTATCTGTATCTTTTTTTAATCCCGGTTACATCAATGTGTATCATGTGTTTTGAAAAATAACCTTTGGTTATATATGTACCAAAACTACCAATTAGTTCAGGGTTTTGTTTTTCAACTTCATTACATGCATTCTCGATAATAGAAATATCTATGTTATTAAAAATACCATCTCCGTTAATGTCTAAAACATAAATATCGATTGCTTTTCCTGATAAATGATTAGATGATTTACTTGAAAGCGGTAAGATAGAATTATAAATTTTACCTCTTTTTTCGCTTATAGTTACCCAATTTGGATCATATCCTTTTTTAACTACTTCTTTCTCTATTAGATAAAGTTTTCTTTTTACTTTTTCATTTGCCGGAAATAAAAAAATAAGGTATAAAAAAACTAGAATTGATAAAACAATTAATGTGGTTTTAAAATATTTCCATTTTTTCACCTGTAGATTTTTATTGTTATAAGTCATATCCTTTATGTCTTATTTTGCGCTATTGTTCAAATTGCTATTTTATATAAAGTTTATATAGTTATTCTCTTCGAATAAATAGAAGGCTCTTTTCACATAATATAAGAACTAATTGAGATTATAAATATTACAATCAATATAAAAAAGTAGCCCTTAAATTTTTTCAATTCTTTTCTTTTATATAAATACATTCATTTTTGTAATTTAGAACTCTTATTTTTTAGAAAAATGAAAATATCTTATAACTGGCTTAAAACCCTTTTAAAAATTGACCTTTCACCAGAACAAGTTTCAGAACACTTAACTGCTTGTGGTTTGGAAGTTGAAAGCATTGAGAAATATGAAAGTATAAAAGGTGGTTTAAAAGGCATTTTAATAGGCGAAGTTGTTGAGAAAACTAAACACCCTGATGCTGATAAACTATCTTTAACCAAGGTAAATATTGGAAAAATAGAACTTTTAAGTATTGTATGTGGTGCGCCTAATGTTGCTGCTGGGCAAAAAGTGGTTGTGGCAACAATTGGTTCGGTTTTGCATCCAACAACAGGTGATTCCTTTGAAATTAAAAAATCAAAAATACGAGGTGCATTAAGCGAAGGTATGCTTTGCGCGGAAGACGAAATAGGATTAGGAGAAAGTCATGCAGGTATTATGGTGCTTAACGAAGATGCTGTTGTTGGAAGTAATGCTGCTGATTATTTTAAAATAGCTGAAGATTACGTTTTTGAAATCGGATTAACACCCAATCGTGGTGATGCAGCCTCTCATTATGGTGTCGCAGTTGATTTAGCAGCTGTGTTAAATTTAAATGCAAATGAATTAATACATCATGTAAAAATTCCTGCAACTAAAAACTTAGATCATTCACTTGATTCATTACCTATTACGGTTAGTGTTGGCGATTCAAAATCTTGCCCGCGATATTCAGGAATTACTATTACCGGCGTAACTGTTAAAGAATCTCCGGATTGGTTAAAAAATGCTTTAAAAGCAATTGGCGTAAGACCTATCAACAACATTGTTGATGTAACCAATTATGTGTTGCACGAATTGGGGCAACCCTTACATGTATTTGATGCTGCAAAAATAAAAGGCAATAAAGTTGTGGTTCGTAAAGCAAGAAACGAAGAGAAATTTGTTACATTGGATGGAGTTGAAAGAACTCTTTCCAATTCCGATTTAATGATTTGTGATGAAAAAGATCCGATGTGTATTGCCGGCGTTTTCGGAGGTTTGAATTCGGGTGTAACAGAAAACACTACATCAATATTTATAGAATCGGCATATTTTAGTCCTGCATCTATTCGTAAAAGCTCGAAACAACACGGATTAAAAACTGATGCTTCATTTCGATTTGAGAGGGGGACTGATCCAGAAATAACTGTTATAGCACTTTCTAGAGCAGTAAAGCTGATTTTAGAATTAGCAGATGGCGTGATAAGTGGTTCTTTAATTGATCACTATCCTATGCAAATGCAAGAAGAACAAATTGCTTTTTCGTTTGAAAGAGCAGATCAATTAATTGGAAAAAAAATTGATCGAAATAAAGTAAAAATTATTCTTTCATCTTTAGGAATTAAAATTGAACAAGAAGGAAAAGATGCCTTGCTTTTAAAAGTTCCTGTTCGTAAATCAGATGTTACAAGAGAAGCGGATGTGATTGAAGAAATTATGCGCGTATATGGTTACAACAATATTGAAGTATCCGATAAAAATTCATTTTCAGTTTCCTATGCTTTAAAAAAAGAGGTTTATAAAACAGAAGAAATTATTGCAGATTTTTTAAGCGCAAATGGCTTTACAGAAATTATGTCGACTTCACTTACAAAAGAAAGTTATTTTGACGATAAAACTAATTTGGTAAATGTATTGAATCCATTAAGTGCTGATTTATCGGTAATGCGTTCTTCTTTATTATATAGTGGTCTTGAAGCAATCTCTTACAACTGCAATAGAAAAAATAATGATTTGTTATTATTCGAAATCGGCAGAACATATACTAAACAAGATGGACTTGATTTTAAGTATACCGAACAAAAACAATTGGCTTTATTTGTTAGCGGAAAACGTTTCCCTTTAAATCATTTTGGCGCGAATGAAAAAACAGATTTCTTTACCTTAAAAGCTATTACTGAAAAAATACTCCAACGTTTTAATCTTACATCTTACTCAATAAAGGAAGAAGTACAATCAGAAAGTGAATTTTACCTAGAGTATTTCATAGGTAAGAAACTAATTGCAAGTATTTCTAAAATCAACAAAACCACATTGAAAAAATGCGATGTACAACAAGATGTTTATTCTGCGATTTTTTATACTGAGCAATTAACTAACTTGTACAATCCTGATAAGTTAAAATACAAAGAGGTTCCTAAATTTCCTTCTGTAAGAAGAGATTTAGCTTTGTTGCTTGATAAATCAATAAAATACGATCAGGTAAAAGAAGTAGCAGAAAAAACCGAACGTAAACTATTAAAAGCAGTTAATTTGTTTGACATATATGAAAGCGAAAAAATCGGCAATAAAAAATCATATGCCATTAGTTTTATTTTTCAGGATGAACAAAATACTTTGACGGATAAGGACATTACAAAAACCATGGACAAGCTTATTAAAGCTTATACAGAGCTTTTGGGAGCAGAGATTAGGTGATGAATTTTTAATTGCTATAGTTGTAGCATTTTAATTCCACAAATTCATTTTTTTGCCTATTAAATCAAATTTGTTTATTTTTATTTTTTATTTGAAGTTGAAGAAAATCAGTTTCATAGCTATTCTGTTCATTTTATTCTGTGCGAAAATAATTGCACAGGAAGAAACATCTATTTTTGTTGAAGGAGTTTTTCAAGGAAAAAACATTTTCATTAAAAATCCATTTTCTGCAAGCGGTATAGGGTTTTGCGTTAACGATGTGGTTGTTAATGGCAATGTTACAACCGACGAAGTCGGTTCAAGTGCATTTGAAATCGACTTAAAAGTTCATCAATTAAAAATTGGACAAAAGGTTGAAATTAAAATCAATCATAAATCAGATTGTAAACCTAAGGTCTTAAATATTGAGGCAATACGACCAAAAAGTACATTTGAAGTAATTAGTATGGAAGTAAATGAAGATGGTGTTTTAAAATGGACTACTAAAAACGAACAAGGTAGAATTCCATATAATGTAGAGCAACTAAGATGGAACAAATGGTTAAAAGTTGGAGAATTAGAGGGTGCCGGAGATCCTGATGTTAACAATTATGAATTTAAGGTTTCTCCAAATTCCGGAAAAAATACTTTTAGATTAAGCCAAACAGATTATACCGGAAGCGTTAGGCTTTCTAAATCTGTTGAGTTTATAAGTCAGTCTTGTAATGTTGCTTTTTCTCCTGCAAAAGTTTCTAAAGATATTTATTTTAGTTGCTCTGGTTTAGAAACAGAAACTCAGTATGAGATTTATGATAAATATGGTAATATTATCAAAATGGGATTTGGCAATAAAATAGACTGTAGGAACCTTAAAAAAGGTGCTTATTTTCTTAACTACGACAATAAAATGAGTGAGTTTATCAAAAAATAAATCTTTCCCTATTTTAAAATTCTCAATCAATTCATCTTAATTAAAGGGTTAAAAAATGATAATAAAAACAAAGTTTATTATTCAATTAAAAGCAAATTATTTTTAAGTAAGACTCAACAATCAATGAATAATTTGAAAACAGCAATTGTAATACTTAACTGGAATGGCAAATATTTTTTAGAAAAATTTTTGCCTGCTGTAGTTAAGTACTCTCCAAAAAATTCAGTTTTTGTTGCTGATAATTGTTCAAATGATGATTCTGTAGAATTCATAAAATCTAATTTTCCTGATGTAACTCTTGTTTTAAATGACACAAACGGAGGGTTTGCAAAAGGATATAATGATGCATTAAAAAATGTTTACGCAGAATATTATGTGCTCTTAAATTCGGATGTTGAAGTAACTGAAAACTGGATAGATCCAATAATTGAATTTATGGATAAAAATTCTGATGTATCAGCCTGCCAGCCCAAAATTTTATCATACAACAATAAATCTTTGTTTGAATATGCTGGTGCTTGTGGAGGTTTTATTGATAAATATGGTTATCCATTTTGTAGAGGGAGAATCTTCGATTTTTGTGAAACAGATAACGGCCAATACAATTCCATTAAAGAAATATTTTGGGCAACAGGCGCTTGTATGTTTGTTAGAGCCGAAGTTTTTAAAAAATTAAATGGCTTCGACGAGGATTTTTTTGCTCATATGGAAGAGATTGATTTATGCTGGAGAATGAAAAACAAAGGGCATAAAATATTTGCTATTCCTCAATCAATAGTTTATCATGTTGGTGGAGGAACACTTCACAAATCAAATCCAAAAAAAACATTTTTAAATTTTAGAAATAGTTTAATTACTATTTTAAAAAATGATAATTCAAATAGTATATATTTAAAAATATTTTTTCGATTACTATTAGATGGTATTGCAGGGCTAATGTTTTTGTTTAAAGGAAACTTTGCCGATTGTTTTGCAATAATTAAAGCCCATTTTTCTTTTTATTTTGATATTAAAAAGACAAATCAAAAACGAAAACAATTATTGAATGATAATTTAAAAATTAAAGAAAACAATACTGTATATCAAAAAAGTATTGTGTTTCAATTCTATCTTAAAAAAAGAAAAAAATATAATTTATTAATAGATTTCTTAAATTAAATATAAAATCAACATACTATAAATTTTATAAATTTATTTATGAGAAAAGATAATAGAAATAAATGGTTTGGTGGAGTTTTAGCCGGAATAGCTTATTCAATAGGTGTTTCTGCATCGCTTTTAAGAATAATTTTTATTGTTTGTTTTCTGGGAGTGGGAGGAATAACTTTAGGGATTTCCTCTTTTGCAATGGCGGTTATTTATTTTATCTGCTGGGCAGTAATGGAATAAAAAGTAAAATGCAATTTCTACTATTAATTTAAAAGTTCTTTAATTAGATGTATTTTTATCATGATTTGTTTTTATGAATCAATTTTATACATTTGAAAAATAACTTTTATAAAACTTACATGAAAAAATTTACTTTTATTTTATTGATGCTTTTATTAGCTTCAAAGATTAATATTGCTCAAAACTCTTTTTGGAAAGCAAGTAATCAAAAAGCAATTGATGAAAATAATGTACTTTCTAAACCTAATTTTCCTAATGATTATAAACTTTATCAGCTGGATTTACAAACTTTAAAAAGTACTTTGGTAAATGCACCAAAGCACGAAACTTTTTTTGGACAAAGTAATTTAGTTGTTTTATTTCCCGTTGCTGATGGTTCTTTTCAGCGCTTTGCAGTGTTTGAATGGAGTATTATGGATCTGGCACTAGAAGCAAAATATCCGATGATAAAATCATATGCTGCTCAAGGTATCGATGATCCAACTGCAACCATGCGTTTTTCTCTTACGCAGTTTGGTTTACACGCTATGATATTATCCGGAAACACTTCAACTTGCTACATTGATCCTTTTTCAAAACAAGGTAATTATTATATGGTATATAGTAAATCAGCTTTAGGTGCAGATTCAAGAAATTTTGAATGCTCCATGGATGACCATGTAAAGCTACCTTCGCTTGAAAATGAAAAAGCTGGGCCAAATCAATTACTGAATGCCAACGACAGAAAGTTGAGAACCTATCGTCTTGCACAATCCTGCAATGCAGAATATGGAAATATTTTTGCAAACACTCCAGGTTCTGAAAAAGCTGAAATTCAGGCGCAAATGACAATTACCATGACTCGTGTAAACGGTGTTTATGAACGTGATTTAGCTATACACATGAATTTTATTGCAAATAACGATACACTTATCTTTTTCGGAAGCACAACTGCTGATCCTTGGTCTAATGAATACAATACAAAAACTGCTCAAACAATTGATGCTCGAGTGGGTGTAGCTAATTACGATATCGGACATAATTTTAATACTTCCGGAGGTGGTAATGCCGGCTGTATTGGATGTGTTTGTTTAAGTACTAGTCAAACTTCTACACATAAAGGAAGGGGATATACAGGAAGTTCTAATCCAGTTGGTGATCCTTTTGATATTGATTATGTGGCTCATGAAATGGGACATCAGTTTGGTGGCTATCATGTTATGAACACTTGCAGCAGAAGCGGAAGCGGGCAAACAGAGGTTGAACCTGCAAGTGGCAGTTCAATTATGGGTTATGCAGGTATTTGTTCAAGTAATGTGCAAAATAATAGTCACGATGATTTTAATTATGTAAACGTTCGTGATATTTCAGCTAATGTTAAAACAGGAAACAGTACTTGTGCTCAGGTAACAAATTTAACTAATCAGCCACCAACTGCAAGTGCCGGAAATGATTACATCATTCCAAAAACTACAGCTTACGTGTTGGAAGGAACAGCAACTGATCCGGATGGCTTAGGAACATTAACTTATAGCTGGAGTCAGAATGATCCAACCCAATCACCTGGTAATGCTGCTCCATTACCAACTTACACTGTTGGACCAATGTATAGAGCCATTCCTCCAAGAACATCACCAAACAGATATATGCCGGCTTTGGTAAATGTTATTGCAGGAAATTTAACACCAACTTGGGAGGTAACACCTTCTGTTGGAAGAGTAATGAATTTTTCATTTTTAGTGAGAGATAACGATGCGCAAGGCGGACAAACAGCGTCTGATTTAATGAAAGTTACTGTTGATGGAAATTCAGGGCCATTTGTAATTACTTCACAAAACACTGCTACATCTTGGAATGCAGGAACAGTTCAAACAATCACCTGGAATGTTGCCAACACTACAAATGCTCCAGTTAATTGCCAGAATGTAGATATTTTCTTGAGCACTGATGGTGGATATACTTATCCTGTTACTATTGCAACTGGGTTACCAAATTCTGGAACAGCAAGCATTAATGTGCCTCAGATAACCACTACAAACGGAAGAATAATGGTAAGAGGTGCAGGCAACATCTTTTTTGATATCAATGGAGGAACAATTTCAATTCAATCAGCTGAGTTTACTATGACTCCTGCTTCCGTAACACAACAAGTTTGTCCACCAAACGATCATACTTTCACATTTACTTATAACACGTATTTGAATTTTAACGAAACCACTACTTTTTCTGCAACCGGAAATCCTGCAGGAAGTACCATTACATTTAACCCAACAACTGCAACATCCGACAATACATTGGTTACTGTTACAATAAGTGGCTTAACCGAAAGCATGGCAGGTTCTTATAACTTGTTGATCACAGGAACTTCTGCAAGTACAACAAAAAACTCAAGTTTAAATTTTAATGTATTAAACACTTCGCTATCACAACCATTATTGGCTGTTCCTACAAACAATGCAACCGGTGTTAATGCTTCTGCAACATTAAGTTGGAATGCTTTATCGGGTTCAGGAATTACATACTCAGTTGATGCTGCCTCTGATTCATTATTTAACAACATTATTTCATCTTCTACTTCATTAACTGCAAACTCATACAATGTTAGCGGCTTAACCTCATCAACATCCTACTTCTGGAGAGTTAAAGCAGAAAATGTATGCGCAACTTCTATTTTTTCAGATGTGTTTAAATTTACAACCAGTAATTGTAGTTCAACTTTAGCGGCAAATGTTCCGGTTGCAATATCTGCTGGTGCTCCATCTACTGTTACTTCTACATTAACTGTTATTGCAACAGGTACAATTACAGATATTAATGTGGTGAATGTTTATGGAACTCATAGCTATATTAATGATCTTACATTGTCTTTAAAAAGCCCCGCTAATACAAGCATAAACTTAATAGACCAAATTTGTAGTGGTGAAAATGATTTTGCTTTTGGTTTTGATGACGCATCAGCACTTACTACTTTTTCTTGTCCGCCAATTGATAGTTTAATGTATAAACCTACCGGACTTCTTTCAGCATTTAATGGCCAAAGTCCAACAGGAACTTGGACATTCTCTGTAATAGATAATGCAAATTTAGATGGTGGTTCTTTAAATAAATGGGGGCTTGAATTATGTTTGAATTCTGCGGTTGGAATTAAAGAAACCATTTTAGTAACAAGAGCCAATGTTTATCCCAACCCAAGTGCAGGCATTTTTAATATTGAACTTGGAGGAACTGCAAATGAAAATTATACAGTTACTATTATAAATTCAATTGGTCAAACCATTAAAGCAATAAAAGCAAAAGGTGATAACAACTTGCAATTTAATTTATCAGATTATGCTGCCGGTATTTATCAAATTATCATAGAAGGAAAAAATACCCGACAGTATGAGAAGTTGATGATTGGATATTAAG